>ENA-OQAS01000966-OQAS01000966.1-human-gut-metagenome-genome-assembly--contig:-NODE-966-length-14190-cov-7.721539_pt1 | contig 14190 bp, 23 predicted proteins | sample MGYA00242733_ERZ504523 | MGnify/ENA primary metagenome ERZ504523 (study PRJEB26092, sample SAMD00036239) | human gut metagenome | host: Homo sapiens | study: EMG produced TPA metagenomics assembly of... | reverse complement strand
CCACGGGCATCGACGCGGTGGCGTGGGCCGAGGAGGCGGCTCGTCGCGGCGCCGGCGAGATCTTGCTTACCAGCATGGATCGCGACGGCACCAAGGCCGGCTTTGACCTGGCGCTCACCCGCGCCGTGGCACGTGCGGTGCCGATTCCGGTGATTGCGAGCGGCGGCGTGGGCACGCTCGAGCATTTTGCCGAGGGCGTGATCGAGGCGAAGCCGATGCCGTGCTGGCGGCCAGCGTCTTTCACTTTGGGACCTTCAGCATTCGCGAAGTCAAAGAGTATATGGCCAGCCAAGGCATTCCTGTGAGGCTGGACTTCTAATGCTGCGGCTTGCCCAGGCACCCGACCTTTCGGCTCCAACCCTCCTCGCGTACTTAAGTACGCGTCGTCGGGCTTGTCGCTCGTAATCTCGGGCACCTGGACAACCCTCGCCGACCTGCGAAGTTTGAATTTGGGAAGAGAAATGGAAGAGATAACCGATCCTTCAAAGCTTACATACGACGCCAAGGGCTGATTCCTTGTGTTGTTCAGCAGTATGACACCGGCGAGGTGCTTATGGTTGCCTGGATGAACGAGGAGTCGGTGGGGTTGACGCTCAAGACCGGCACCACGTGGTTTTGGAGCCGTAGCCGCCAGGAGCTCTGGAACAAGGGAGCGACGAGCGGCAATATGCAGGAGGTCAAGGAACTCTGGGCCGACTGCGATAGCGATACGCTGCTGGTCAAGGTCGACTCGCCGGGTCCGGCCTGCCACACCGGCAACCGTACCTGCTTCTTTAAGAAACTCGCGTAGGGCGGGCGCTCGACTAAGCGCTTGGCCAACCAGAAAGGATTGAACCATGGGTGTGCGCACTGCGAATGTTCAGGATGGAAATATCGGTGAGACGCTGACGGGGTTGGCCGAGGTGATTCATGGTCGTCGCGACGCATCGCCGCAGGAGAGCTACACCGCTCGCCTGTTGACCGACGTCGAGGACGAGCTGCTCAAGAAGCTTGCCGAGGAGGCGAGCGAGGTCATCATGGCCTGTAAGGATAACGACCACGATCACATTCGCTACGAGGCCGGCGACCTGGTCTACCACCTGCTCGTGACGCTTGAGCGCTACGGCATCACCCTCGACGAACTGGCCGGCGAACTCACGCCCGCCGCCACTAGTCATTGGGGACGTTCTTAAACGACTAGTCGTTTGGGACAGTCTTTGCCGGCGCTGCCAAATAGCATGCCCAATTACTACGATGAAACTGGATCTGCTGACCACACGTCGATTTTGAGCAAATCGTCAACGCTTCTACCTGCGGTTTTATTTTCCACATTAAGCCGATGGTCGGAGGTTTGCGGTTCATCGTAGTAAACGGGCGTTCTTTTTGGCGGGTGGTGTTGCACGGGCGTCGGTGGTGAGCAAAACGACCTGTTTTCCTCCGTCCCCAAGGGGTCATTTGTGAAGAGTGTCCCCAACGACTAGTCTTAGGCGAGGGGCGTGGGCTCCCATTCTCCGGTGAGGTGGGGGATGTCGAAGGTTCGATAGCCACAGTCGTAGGCGTGGGCCTGGGCCTCGCGGATGTTCCAGCAGATATCGCAGGCGCGGTGCGCATCCGAACCAAAGGTAATGGGCACCTCGGCATGGGCAAAGCAACGCAGCAATCCGGTCGCGGGGTAGTAGTCGTCGAGCCCCTTGCGCGGCGCGCAGTCGAGACCTCAACGCGGCGGCGTGTCGTGTGCACACTCTGCCATCTGCTCCCAGAATGGCGCGGGGTCAAAGTCGGGCGCAAAGCCTTCCTTCGAAAAGCGCATGACCAGGTCGGGGTGGGCCATTACATCAAAGTTAAGCGGCTTCACAGGCGCGGCACCAGTTATCGACATAGCGCTCCCACACGCCGCGTACGCCCAGGTTTTCCCAAACATGCAGGTCGGTGTCATCGTCGACCCAGCCACAAAGCGAATCGGGCGTATCGGGACGAGCGACGTCCTCCGTCCCCGCCGTGCCCGCAGCACCGGCCATGATATCGCCCGGATCGCCAGTCCAGTGCACACTGCCCAAGCGCACTATGGCACCCGCTGACCAGCGCTCGACCAAAGGCTCGCAGCCCTCGTACCAATCGCATTCAAAGCCATAGATAAGCTCGAGCTCCGGCGCAATCTGCGCGGCAAGCTTGCGGGCGTCCTCAAAGGCCAGGCGATGTGCCGGCAGGTCGCCCTCGACAACCTGCACTTCGCAGTTGGCGTCCATGCTGGCGGGTAGGGTGAGGTGGTCAGTCGAGACCATGACGTGGCACCCGGCCGCAGCAGCGGCGCGAACGTTGTCCTCAAACGAGGCGTGCCCGTCCGAAAACGAGGTGTGGGTATGGCAATCGACCAGCGGGCAAGCAGACATGGCAGCTCCTTTGCGTCAGGCGAATTCGCTCCATTGTAGCGGCGCGGCTCTCGATGCGACGAGCGCGCCGGGGTGTCGGTTTCTTGCGGACAGGGAAAATCGCGCTCATCGCGCTCCGCCACATCCACGCCGCCCGCGATGTGCTAGCGTTTGAATGAACAAAACGAGCCCGTGCGGAAAGGAGCCGGACCGTATGCCATGCGATAGCAAATCTCCGCTGTCCCGCGAGACCGATGCGCCCGAGACCATCGTCAAGCTGGAATGCGATATCGACGACGCGTCGCCCGAGGTGCTCGCCTACGCCGCCGACCGCCTGCGCGAGGCCGGTGCGCGCGAGGTGCACTGGCTGCCCCTCTATTGCAAGAAGGGCCGTCCCGGCTGGCAGCTGCAGGTAATCTGTACCCACGAGGATATCGAGCGCTACAGACGATTATCTTTTTGGAAACCACGACCAATGGCATCCGCCGCCAGGTTATGGAGCGCGTTTGCTACCACGCCGCTTTGAGCGCGTAACAACGCCATGGGGCGAGGTGTCCGTCAAGGTGGCGACCCTGCCGACGGTAGTGAGCGTGCGGCGCCCGAGTACGAAGACTGCTCCCGCCTCGCTCGCGAGCATAACGTGCCGCTCCAGCGCGTGATGCAGGCGGCACAAGCCGTGGCACTGCGATTTGAGTAACACGGCCGAGCGACGCGCCGCGCCCGGCCACATCAACCCCACCCGAAAGGACCACCATGAAATACCTCATCGCCTCCGACATCCACGGCTCGGCATACTGGACCGAGCGCCTGGTCGCCGCCATCGAGTCCGAGCAGCCCGACCGCATCGTCCTGCTGGGCGACCTGCTCTATCACGGTCCGCGTAACGACCCGCCGCGCGATTACGCTCCAAGCGTGTGATTCCGCTGCTCAATGCCCTGGCCGACCGCATCATCGCGGTGCGCGGCAACTGTGACGCCGAGGTCGACCAGATGGTGCTCGATTTCCCGGTCATGGCCGACTACGCCACGCTGTTTGACGAGACCGGCCGTGAGCTGTTCCTGACGCACGGCCACGTCTTTGGCGCCGGCATGCACAACAGCGTCGACCACGCGCCCGCGCTGCCCGAGGGCTCCGCGCTCGTCTACGGCCATACGCACATCAAGGTCAACGAGGAGAGCGCCGCGCACCCGGGCATGTGGCTCTTCAATCCCGGCAGCGTGAGCATTCCCAAGGACGGTACGCATAGCTACGGCATCTACGAGGGCGGCGTGTTCCGTCACGTGGTCCTGGAGGAGGAATAACTATGGCGCAGCACATGGCTCAGCAAAATGCCGAGGGTTCGCGCGACCTGTCCACGCTGGTCGACGCGTCGGCCGAGCTGCAGCATCTGGTGCAGACTATCTGGCGTCTGCGTCAGCCCGATGGCTGCCCGTGGGATCGCGAGCAGACGCATCAGAGCATCGGCAAGAACATGATCGAGGAAGCCTACGAGGCGCTCGATTGCATCGAGGCCGATGATGCCACGCATCTGCGCGAGGAGCTCGGCGACGTGCTCATGCAGGTAGTACTGCATGCGCAGATTGCGGCGGACGCCGGCGAGTTTACGCTGGCCGACGTGGCGCGCGATATCGACGCCAAGCTCATCCGCCGCCACCCACACGTGTTTGGCGATGCGGACGCCGAGAGCTCCGAGAGGTGCTCAAGATTTGGGATGAGGTCAAGCTTGCCGAGAAGGTTGCCAAGGACAAGGCCGTGGCAGCGGGCGAAGCTGCGCCCGAGGGTCTGCTCGACGGCGTGCCCACGCATCTGCCGGCGCTGATGCAGGCGCAGAAGGTGTCGCGCAAGGCGGCTGCCGTGGGCTTTGAGTGGGAGACGGTCCAGGATGTGTGGGACGAGGTAGCTGAGGAGCGTGCCGAGTTTGAGGCCGAGGAGCCCGGCTCGCCCGAGCGCGAGATGGAGTTTGGCGACCTGCTCTTTGCCCTAGTCAACGTTGCGCGCAAAGAAGGAATCGACGCCGAGAGCGCCCTTCGCGCCAGCACGGCAAAGTTCCGCCGTCGCTGGGCTGCGATGGAGGCCGCCGTGCACGAGGCGGGCGATGACCTCGCCGCCTGCTCAACCGCTCAACTCAACGACCTGTGGGACCAAGCAAAAGCAAGCGAGTGAGGCCTGCGTCTCTCACGGCATCCATTCGTAGAGAGGTCTCTACAAGCAAAAAGCCATATACAACGGAAGATGTGCCAGCTGTGCTTCGGCATCCCACTCGAGTTGTTTAGGGTGCAACACGTAAGCCATCCCAATCTTCTTGTTAAAGCGCGCGCGGAATCGGTCGAGGGAGATGGTTCCGTATCTGCGTGGCGACTTAACTTCGATGGGGCTGATGCGCGGCTTTCCGGCGGCATTGACATAGGGTCGGGTGACGAGGAAGTCGATTTCCATGCGCTCCTCCCCCTCCTTCTTTCCGCTTTGGGAATAAAAGAAGAGTCTGTATCCATTGGCCTTTAGAGATTGGGCAACGTAGTTTTCGGTAAGCATTCCTTCGTTCAATCCGATGTCGCCGCGAAGCACGGCCCTGTAAACGTCTTCATCGGTATCGTTGTTGTCAGAGAAGGCAAGCGTTACAAGCAGGCCGGTGTCCGCCATGTAGCACTTGAGGGCCGTTTGCTCCATGCTGAGTGAAAGGCCCACGCTCGGTTCGCTTGCGGCATAGCAGATATTGGCAATTCGCGCGTCTGCCAGCCAAAAGAAGGCTTCTTCGTAGGTGCGCATGCGTGCGTTTTTATCAAGTGAGGAAAGCTTGAATCGTTTTTCGTGCTTAGAGAGCTGACCCGGGATGCCATCGAGTACGGAGACGACTTTGAATTCGTAACCGGTTGCAAAACGAGAGATATCGTTGCGATAGAGCTGGACGATTCGGCGCTTCGAAGCGTCGACGGGCGCAAAAGCGCGCTGTTCAACATAGATGGATACCGGCTCAGGCATGCCGCCTACGAGCATGTATTCGCGCATAAGGGAGAGCGCTCTGCGATGTAGGGCATCGGGGAGCGGCTTCATCTTGTTAAAACTCATGCGAATGAGATCGGCCAGCCCCTTTTCGTCCATGCCCCAAAGAAACTCCTCAAAGTCGAGGGGCTCAAGTTCCAGAGACTCTTCCTCGGATGGGATGACGATATCTTTAATGTTCTGCTTGATGCTGAGCAGGGATCCAGTTTCGATGTAGTCGTAACGTCCGTCTGCAACGAGATACTTGATGAGTCCGCGTGCTTGCGGGTACATCTGGACCTCGTCAAAGACGATAAGCGTCTCGTGTTCATAGAGTTTGACGTTATAGAAAACCGAGAGATAGAGGAAGAGCGAGTCGAAGTCAGTGCGATAGTCCTCAAAATATTGCTTAACTTCGGCAGGTGCTTGAAAGAAATCAATGACAAGGCAGGACTTGTATTCGGTTTCTCCAAACGTGCGGGCAAGCGTGCTCTTGCCGACGCGGCGGGCTCCTTCAATAAGAAGTGCTGTTTTACCAGCGTTTTCATGCTTCCATTTTAGTAGTTTGTCATAGGCTTTTCGTTTAAGCATGGCTACCTCGTACACGATATCCAGAACTTTTATAACCTGATTATGCACGATATCCAGAACTTCAGACCCTTAGAATTGCACGATATCCAGAACTTGAACGATGTAAAAGCACATTATTGGCTCTTTCATTCGCAAGCCAGGTAAAGACGGTATGCCGATAGAAGAATTTAATGGGGGGGGGCGACCTCTAGAGATGAATGCTCGGTGCAAAAACAAGCGCCCCAAAGAATGATTTCTCCAATTCATATGTATCCCTCGGCTAACTTAGGGCATAATGCAAAAGTGCGACATGGCTAACTTACGGAGGCGCACCAATGGTGCACAGTCGGCCAGTCGCTTGCATCAACCGTTTCCAAGTGAGAGGGAGACAACATGAGTGACATTTTGGATGTCTACGGTCGCGAGGTGCTCGACAGCCGCGGCAACCCCACCGTAGAGGTCGAGGTCGTGCTCGAGGACGGCAGCTTCGGTCGCGCGATGGTGCCTTCGGGCGCTTCGACCGGCGCCTTTGAGGCATGCGAGTTGCGCGACGGCGACAAGGGTCGCTACCTGGCAAGGGCGTCTCGCAGGCCGTCGAGCACGTCAACAACGAGTGCGCCGATGCCGTCGTGGGCCTCGATGCCTTCGACCAGCGCGCCGTCGATGCCGCACTGATTGCCGCCGACGGTACGCCCAACAAAACCAAGCTCGGCGCCAACGCCATCCTGGGCGTGTCGCTGGCCGTTGCCCGCGCCGCTGCCGAGTCGGCGGGCCTGTCGCTGTACCAGTACCTGGGCGGCGTCAACGCCCACCTGCTGCCCACGCCCATGATGAACATCCTCAACGGCGGCGTGCATGCCGACAACAACGTTGACTTCCAGGAGTTCATGATCATGCCCGTGGGTGCTCCGAGCTTTGCCGAGGGCCTGCGCTGGTGCGCCGAGGTCTACCACACCCTCAAGGGCGTGTTGCACGAGGCCGGCCTGGGCGGCGGCGTGGGCGACGAGGGCGGCTTCGCGCCCAATCTCAAGACCAACGCCGAGCCGTTCGAGTACATTACCAAGGCCGTGGAGAAGGCTGGCTTTAAGCCCGGCGTCGACTTCATGTACGCCATGGATCCGGCATCGACCGAGTTCTACAACGCCGAGACCGGCATGTACGAGCTCAAGGGCGAGGGCGTGAGTACACGAGCGCCCAGATGGTCGATTACTGGGAGAAGCTTGTCGACACTATCCCATCATCTCCATCGAGGATGGTATGGCAGAGGAGGACTGGGACGCTGGGTCGAGCTCACCCGCCGCATTGGCAACAAGGTGCAGCTCGTAGGCGACGACCTGTTCGTCACCAACACCGAGCGCCTTAAGAAGGGTATCGAGCTGGGCGCCGCCAACGCGATTCTGGTCAAGGTCAACCAGATCGGCACGCTCACCGAGTCGCTCGAGGCTATCGAGACCCCCAAGGAGGCCGGCTACGCTTGCATCGTGAGCCACCGTTCCGGCGAGACCGAGGACTCCACGATCGCCGACCTGGTCGTGGGTGTTAACGCCGGCCAGATCAAGTCGGGCGCCCCGTGCCGCAGCGACCGTATTGCCAAGTACAACCAGCTCATCCGCATCGAGGACGAGCTCGAGGGCAGCGCGCGCTACGCCGGCAAGTCTGCGTTCTACAACATTCACTAGGCAGCGGCGTGTGCGGGGGCGGGGCTGACTCGGTTCTGCCCCGCCTTGGTTGGATGTCGCAAAGCGCTAAGGGCGTTGGGCCATATGGCTCAGCGCCTTTTTTATGTCGAGCAAAGGCTGGCGAAAGCGGTGCGGGCGCTCGTGCTATAACTAAAAGACTTAGCGCAAACAAACCTCAACCGCACAAGGCGCACATGGATCAGATTTACGACAACAGGTATTATTCCGCCGGTTCGCGCGAGCCGTCGTCTCGCCGCGCACCTACCGTGCAGCTCGGCGGGTCCGACTACGCCGGCGTCGATCGCCGCGCACAGCGTCCGGCAAGTGCCTCACACCCCCGTGCTCAAATGAATACGTCGACGGGCCGCCCGCCACACTCGACGCATGCCCAGCGTCCCTCGGCTCAAGCGCACGAAAAGTCGACCAGGCCCTCGAGCCGTCTTTCGGGCTCGGACTTCATGCATTACGCCAACGATAACGCGGTGGTCAAGGCAATCTACGACTTTACCACGGTCCCCAGCGAGGGCTGTTTGTTGGCATTGTCGTTGCCTGGTGCTCGTGAGCCTGTACTTTCCCGTGCGCGATCTGTACGTGGCAAAGCGTTCGAGCGATATCTTGACCAAGCAGGTCGAGATTCGTCAGCAATACAATGATGAGCTGCAAAAAAGCGTCGACAAGCTGCTCTCGGAGGAGGGTATCAAGGACGCGGCATCCGAGGACCTGGGCCTGGTGATGCCCGGCGAGAAGAGGATTGAAGTGCAGGGTCTGGACGAGGATTCGGATTCGTCGTCGAGCAAAAAATCCTCGAACGCCAAGAAGGCCAGCGAAGTAGCCAAAGAGATCGAAAAAGTCGGCAAGGACGCGCCGTGGTACATCCAGGCGTCGATATGCTGTTTGGATTTAACGGCGTCGAGGGCCAGACGGTCGTGTCCAACGGCAAATAGCGCCCGGAGGGGAGCCTGCAATGACGCATTGCAAACGATATAAGGTGGCGGCGATTGACCTGGGAACGGTGTCGTCGCGACTGGTGTTGGCCCAGGTTGAGGGCGGGGCGATCGTGAAATCGTCCAAGCATACCGAGATTACCGACTTGGGCGAGGGCGTGGACGCGACGGGGCGCTTTTGCGAGGCGGCCGTTGAGCGCGTGCTCGCTGCGTGCCGCATGTTTGTGGACGAGGCCCGTGCCTTTGGGGCCGCGTGCATCTGCACCACGTGCACGAGCGCCGCGCGCGATGCTCCAATGCCGCGCTGCTGCTGGACGGCCTGCGCGATCTGGGGCTCGAGCCTCAGGTGATTCCGGGTGAGGTTGAGGCACGCCTGACGTTTTTTGGCGTGGCGCACGACTTTGCTGGCGAGCGCATCATTGTTGCCGATTCGGGTGGCGGATCCACGGAGCTCGCGACGGGCGTCTATGCGCCGGAGCGCGGGGTCTTTGCGCTGGAGGGAACGCGTTCGCTGGACATCGGTTGCCGTCGCGTGACGGAGCGGTTTTTCTCGGCGCTGCCGCCGGCGGACGGCGAGCTTGCTGCCGCTGCCAACTGGGCGGGCGAGCAGTTTGCGGGCTATTTTGAGAGCCTGCCTGTCGACTTGAGCGCGCCGAGCGCCTGGTCGCGGTGGGTGGTACCGTCACTACGCTCGTGGCACTCGTTCACGAGCTGGAGCCGTATGAGTCGAGCTTTGTGCACCTGCGCGAGCTTTCGCTGGAGCAGGTTTCGGCCGCTATCGAGCGCATGTCCGCGCTGGATGTTGCGGGCATCGCCGCGTTGCCGGGCGTGCAACCCAAGCGCGCGGGCGTGATCTTGGCAGGCGCGTGGTGATTCGCGAGCTCATGCGAGTCGGCGGCTACGACACGCTCACCGTAAGCGAGAACAGCTTGCTCGCCAGCATGGCCGCCACCATCAACGAGGTTCTCGACGGCGCGACTCCCACCATCGCCTGGACCCCGAGCCTGAGTGCTCTTTAACCGTCTTCCTCTGAGTTGCGGTGAAATGCGGACTAAAATCGCCCTTTCGGGCCCCAAACAGTCCCTATTCCACCGCAACTCAACAGCCGGCACCTAGGGATGTTTCTTTTCTGTCGGCACCTGGGGACAGTCCTTGTTGAGCGCCTCCGCAGCCTTTATGCCAGTTTGTCGATTTGCCCAATTTCCCAAAGCGGAATATTGACGAGCGTGCCCTCGTCTCTATATGCCGCCAGGGAGCTCCTCACGCAACGCTCGAGTTTGAATTTTTCGCAGGCTATTTTCAGACTCTTCGCTTTAAGGTTCTCTGCCGCCTTGACCTCAAGCGGGAGCACGGTTCCCGTATGGTCGATGGCAAAGTCGGTTTCGGCATTGCCAGAGGTAGAGGACCAATACACGGGAGTTTTGTCCTGGAGCAAAAGCTCCTGCGCGACGTATTGTTCGGTCAGCGAACCTTTGAACTCGGTAAAAACAGCGGATCCGTTAAGAACGATGGCCGGAGAGAGACCGGAGAGCGCTCCGAGGATGCCGGTGTCGATGCAGAACAGTTTGAAGCCCGAGAGGTCTTCGTAGCTCGAGAGCGGTGTCTTTAGAGCGGAAACACGTGGCACCTTGTGAACGATTCCGTAGTCCGTGAGCCACTGGAGGCTTTCCTCAAAATCGCGTGCGCGCGCTCCGGGGCGAAGGGCGCCATAGACAAACTTCTTGTTCTCCTTGGCAAGCTGGCGGGAAGGGATTTCCAAATCAACCTCATGCGCTCGACGATGCGGGCGGGTGCATGTTTGCCAAAATCGGATTCGTAAGCTCGATGATTTGCTGCTGAAGCCTTCGGGCTTCAATGAAGTCGCGTGTCTCGGCGAAAGCGGAGACAACTTCGGGCATACCACCGACAACAAGGTATTCCTTGAGCAAGTGCACGAGCTTTTCGGTGACGTTTGCTAGAAGGTTCATGTCTGCGGCAAGGATGGCGTCGGCGAGCGGGTTGCCGTCGACGGCGCGAACGAACTCGGCAAACCCCATGGGACGCATGGTGAGCTGGTCGATTTTGCGACGGGAAATGACTCGTTTTCGCGTCGGAGCGCGAGGCCCATATAGGAACCGGCTGCTACGATGTGGTATTCGGGTGCAAGCTCGTTGAAGTACTTGAGCGAGGTGATCCCGCGTGGCGCCTCTTGGATCTCGTCGAAGATGATGAGCGTGTCTGTCGGCGTTACGGTTTGACCACGTAGGAGCTCTATCTGGGAGATGATGCGCTTGGGGTCGAGGTCCCCATCGAACAGCGAGCGTGTGCTCGGCTCGAGCATAAAGTCAAAACGAATGACGTTTCGATACTGCTGGCTTGCGAATTCGTTAAGAAGCCAAGTCTTTCCTGTCTGGCGGGCTCCCTTAAGCAAGAGAGGTTTGCGATTCGCCCTTGATTTCCAAGCGATAAGTTCACTCATAAGCTGTCGTTGCATATTGCCTCCCAACCCTCTCGGCTAGTATAAGGCCATTTGGGCGTTTCCATCGGAAATGTGCGAGACAACCACGTTTTTCCATCGGAAATGTGCGAGATAACCACGTTTTTTCATCGAAAAATGTGTGAGGAAACTCATTGGGTGAGTGGAAAAAAGTAGTCAAAAAAGCCCCGTCCCAAATTAGCTGTCCTGCAGTTGACGGCATCTAAAAGAAACGGGACCGCATCCCAAAGGGATACGGGCCCGTAAACAATACGTGGTAGGGGCGGTGGGACTCGAACCCACAATCCTCGCGGCGAGAGATTTTAAGTCTCCTGCGTATGCCAATTCCGCCACGCCCCCGTGAGACTAGAAGTCTAGCACAAGCCGTCCGTTACGCGTTGACGGCCATCGAGTGTTGGCCCGACTTCTCCAGGAACTCCTGGAACTTGGCTTCGTCGCCCTTGTTCTGGTACTGCAGGGCCAGCAGGTACTCCAGGCGGCAGCGCTTGACTGGGTCGTCGCCGGCCTCCTCGAGCATGCGCTCCAGCTCGGGAATGTCGTTGTGGCGCTTCAAGATCATCGTGTCGTACATCAGCTGGCACTCGTGCGCAACTGCCTCGGCCTGGCCGCCCTCAAAGCCCTTGATCTCGTGCAGCAACTCCTTGGACTTTTTGCGGTCCTCCTGGCCAACGTAGTAGTTAAAGGCCTTAATGACCAGATCGACGCGCTGCATCTTGGGCAGGTTGAGTCCCAGCAGCAGGTCGAACATCTCGCTGGCGCGCTTGTGGTCCTCGCGCAGCAGATAGGAGTTCAGGCGCAGGTAGTCGCGGTTGTAGCGCGGGTACAGCATGCTGGTGAGTTTGCCGTCGAGCAAGCGATCGAACTCGTCCCACTGCTTAGCGGCCATAAGCTGCTGCAGGCGTTTAAACGTGGTGCGTTTTTTGACGCTAAAGAACACCGACACGGCGATACAGATGATAACGACGGCGGTCCAGAGTGTGCGGGAATCGGGCATATTAGGGTCCTTAGTCGCTCATAAAGCGAGCGGTATGACAACACGTACTAGATGTATTATACGCAGCGCGCAAGCAAACTGGCATAAAAGCTCATCGAGGCTAAGTGCCATCGCTCGCTGCGGTACACTTACCTAAAGTAAACCATGAAGGGAGACATTACCTATGAAGAAGATCGTTTTGGCTTGTGGTGCTGGCGCTGCTACTTCCACGCTCGTTGCCCAGAAGGTCGCCACCATGCTCGATGCCAACGGTTATGCCGGCAAGTATGAGATCGTGCAGTGCGCCATCTCCGAGGCCAAGGATTACTGCGACGAGGGCGCTGACCTGCTGATCGCCACCACCGTTGCCCCCGAGGGCCTCACCTGCCCGTACGTGAGTGGCGTGCCCTTCATGACCGGCATGAACCGCGTCGCTGCCGAGAAGGCCGTCCTCGACGTCATGGCTCAGTAGGCGCTGTCTGTATGAGTGAGCAGAACGCCAACCCGGTCGAGCTTTTTGGCATGCGCGTCGCCCATGTGGGCATCAACGCCACCGACCCGGCAGACGCCTGGAGATCGCGGAGTTGTTCTCGACGATGATGGGCCTGCCCGTCATCGAGACCCCCGTTTCGTACTTTAACGATTCGCTGGTCGAGATCATGAAGCAGAACGGTCGTGGCGCCAAGGGCCACATCGGCTTTGCCGTCAATGACATCGATGCGGCAGAGAAGTGGTTTGCCGAGCGCGGACTCGAGGTCAACGAGGAGTCGCGCGTGCTGCTGCCCGATGGCGGCACCAAGCTCGTGTACTTTAAGCGCGAGTTCGCCGCTTCGCCGTGCACCTGTGCCGCGAGTAGCGCACAAGCTGCTTTAGTTAGCAAAAAGGGATAGGGCCGCATGGCCTTATCCCTTTATTTATGCCGAGGGGTATCCCTACCGCGGCAGGCGAATCGTAAAGCGGCTACCGACCCTTCGACCGAGGTTACACCGATGACACCGCCATGGCTATCGACGATCCACTTGGCAATGGCAAGCCCCAGACCCGAGCCCTGCGCGCCGGCATCGCGCGCGTTGTCGCGCGGTAGAACCGCTCGAACGCGTGAGCTGCGGATTCCTGGTTCATGCCGATACCCTCGTCCTCAACGCTTATGTCGATCGTGCCTATGCCCGCATCGGGCGTTATGCCAAACGTGACGGTCGTTCCCGCATCCGAGTACTTGGCGGCATTCTGCACGATCACGCGCAGAGCCTGCTTTACAAGCGCCACGTCGACGGACGCATCGCAACGCGGGTCGCTGACAAGCGCAGCGTCAAAGGCCAGTCGATACGTGTGCTCGGTATCGATCATCTGCGATTCCTCGCATACCTCGCCGACCAGTGCGGCCAGGTTGGTATTCGCGCGCCGCAGGACCGTGCGCCCGGCATCGCCGCGCGCCAAAAACAGCAGCTGCTCCACGAGCTCTTGCATGTGCTCGCTTTCGGCCTTGAGGGACGCGATGGATTCTGCCAGCACGTCCGGGTCGTCTTTGCCCCAGCGATCGAGCATGTTTACGTAGCCCTGAATCACCGCGATGGGCGTGCGCAGCTCGTGGCTCGCATCGTTGACAAAGCGCATCTGCTGCAGCTTGGCCTCTTGCATCTGGCGCAGTAGGCGGTTGAGTGCGACCTCGATGCTCGCCAGGTCGGCGTCGCCGGTGGTGACGCTCGGCGAGTCGACGCTTGCGCGCGCGATGGCCTGCTCCAGTGTTTCCATTTTGCCGCCGGAGAGCTGCATGCGACCGAGTTCGTCCACGCGCAGGGCCAGATCGTTGAGCGGCGCCATGGTGCGGCGCACGCGGCGGGCGCCGCCGAGCATGTTGAGCACGCTGATGACCTGCAACCCATAACGACAAGGTAGAGAGGCCATAGCGTGACGAGGTCCTGCGCGAGGGGGAAGGTCTTGGTGGTGCGCGCAAGCTCGACGGTATAGGTGAGCGTTGTCGGGTCCCAGCCGCGCGCGGGCGTCAGCGACATGCCGTGAACGGTGGCACCGGGGATCCATCCTGCGGTAAACGTGTCGTCGGGCAGTGTCTGGTTGTATCCATAGACGAGGATCGCCGCCGCAATCACTACCAGCAACAGATCGACCAGATGTAGCTCATCAGACGGCGCCACATATAGCTCCAGTTGATGGCGCGGGCGATGGAGGTGACGCGCTTGGCCTCGGCGTACGCACGGCAGAC
>ENA-OQAS01000965-OQAS01000965.1-human-gut-metagenome-genome-assembly--contig:-NODE-965-length-14195-cov-2.041442_pt1 | contig 14195 bp, 22 predicted proteins | sample MGYA00242733_ERZ504523 | MGnify/ENA primary metagenome ERZ504523 (study PRJEB26092, sample SAMD00036239) | human gut metagenome | host: Homo sapiens | study: EMG produced TPA metagenomics assembly of... | reverse complement strand
TCTCTATGTCTTGTCCATTGGGCTTTCGCACGGATACTGCATAACGATCCATATTCTTCATCATTACGCCTTCGATCACTGCCTGCCGCCTATACGAACCGCCATTGTTGTCTCCTATATTTCTATGAGATTTTTCTCGTTACATAAAAAAGGTTGAGATTTCGATAACCTCAACCTGAATTTCTTACTTTTCTACTTAACACCATATTTACGATTGAACTTATCAATACGTCCACGAGCCTGAGTAGCTTTCTGCTGTCCTGTGTAGAATGAATGACATTTTGAGCAGATTTCTACGTGGATATCTTCCTTTGTAGATCCTGTTACGAATTCGTTACCACAGTTGCATACTACTTTTGCCTGATAATAATTTGGATGGATTCCTTCACGCATGTTCTTTCACCTCTTCTAAAAAATTTGTTGGATTTTGCCAACATTTACATACTTTGACTTCGTCATTTCTTGTTTTATAAACAGCTTTTTTATTCTATCACAATTTATTTGAAATTGCAATCACTTTTTTTATTTTCTTAATAATGATCGTTTGGTTAGTGCTACAAATTCTTTGTTGTTTTGGGTTCGTTTAAATAAATCTAACATCTGTTCCATAAATTCTTCCGAACGGTTTCCGGATAATTCTTTGTGAAGTGCTGTGACAACTTCTCTTTCATCTTTGGTAAGCAACAGCTCTTCTCTTCTTGTTCCTGATTTGGCAATATCAACCGCTGGGAAGATTCTTTTTTCTGCCAGACGACGGTTTAAGACTAATTCCATATTACCTGTTCCCTTGAATTCTTCAAAGATCACGTCGTCCATCTTGCTTCCTGTCTCTACGAGTGCTGTGGCAAGGATGGTAAGACTTCCGCCTTCTCTCATATTTCTGGCTGCACCGAAAAATTTCTTCGGCATATACAGAGCGGCTGGATCAAGTCCACCAGTTAATGTTCTTCCGCTTGGCGGTACTGTAAGGTTGTAAGCTCTTGCAAGTCTTGTGATACTATCTAATAAAATTACGACATCTTCTTTATGTTCTACGAGACGTTTTGCACGTTCTAATACCATCTCTGACACTCTCTTGTGGTGTTCTGGCAATTCATCAAATGTGGAATAAATAACTTCAACGTTCTTTCCTTCGATAGATTCTTTAAAATCTGTGACCTCTTCTGGTCGTTCATCGATCAATAATACGATTAATTTGATATCTTTATAATTCTGGCTGATACTTTGTGCCATTTGTTTTAACAGTGTTGTCTTTCCTGTCTTTGGAGGAGATACGATCATTCCTCGCTGCCCTTTTCCAACGGGTGATAGCAGGTCAACCATTCGCATTGGTATGGATGATCTCTCTGTTTCCATTCCTAATCTTTCGTTAGGGAAGATTGGTGTCAGATCTTCAAAATGCTGTCTTCTCGCTGCCATTTCTGGCTTATATCCATTGACAGATTCTACGAATAATAAGGCACTGAATTTCTCACTCTGGGTTTTAATACGGATAGCTCCTGTTAAGATGTCTCCTGTTTTTAAATTGAATTTGCGGATCTGAGCCGGAGATACATAGATATCATTCTCCCCTGGAAGATAGTTTTCACATCGGATGAAACCATACCCATCTGGCATAACTTCCAGAATCCCATGTGCTTTTTCTCCGCTGTCCAGACTCTTTATATTCTTTGGAAATTCTTTCTGATGATGTTTTCTTTCTTGATGCTCTGAATAAGATTGTTTTGGTTCACGTTGTATCTGCGGTTCTTCCTTTTGTTTTGATTGTTCCTGATCATAGTTTTCTAATACTTCGATCAGTTCTTGTTTCTTTAAGGTCGAAATGCCTTTTATTTTTCTTTCTTTGGCAATTTCACGTAATTCAATTACCGACTTTTTTTCATATGTCATTCTATCTTGCTCCTTTTACCTGGGAAAATGGATGAATTATCCTTTAACGATCGATCCAGATTTGTGTTTTCTTTATTCTAGCATAGTTTTTCAGATATTTCCAATCATTTGTCTTCTTAGTTTTTTTAAGATCTTTTTTTTGTATTCTCGAAACCTGTACCTGTGAAATATGAAAGATCTTCGCAATTTCTTGTTGAGTTTTTCCTTCAAAATATCGGTAATAGATCATTTGCTGTTCTTTCTGTTCCAAATGTTTCATGGCTTCCTTTAACAGAACATGATCTACCACTTCTCAGATTCATTTTCTCCTTTTGATAACTTATCCAGCAGAGAAATCTCACTGCCATCCTTCTGATATGCACTCTGATGAATGGATTCTACTTCATTGCTTGCCTCTAAGGATGTTACGATCTCTTCTCTTGTGATCTTAGTAATCTCACTGATTTCTTCGATCGTTGCTTCCCTTTGATACTGCTGGCAAAACTTTCTCTTGCTTTCATGATCTTGTATACATTTTCTTTTAAAGATCTGCTGACTTTGATCATACCATCATCTCTTAGGAATCTACGAATCTCTCCTGTGATCATCGGTACTGCATAAGTCGAAAATTTCACGTCATAAGACAGGTCAAACTTGTCCACGGCTTTCATAAGTCCAATACTTCCAATCTGAAACAGATCCTCAGACTCATATCCTCTGTTTGTAAATCGTCTCACAACACTCCAGATCAATCCAACATTATTAAGAATGATCTGCTCTCGTGCTGCTTCGTTTCCTTCTTTGGTAAGCCGTAACAGTTCCCTCGTCTTATCCATTCAGCTTGTCTTGATCTCCTATTTTCTTTGTCATGATCACTGTCGTTCCTTCTCCTTGTTTTGAAATAACCTCTACTTGATCCATAAATGCTTCCATAAAAGAAAATCCCATTCCAGTCCTTTCTTCTTCTGGTTTTGTTGTAAACATCGGTTCCATCGCTTTCTTGACATCTGGAATTCCGATACCCTGATCTTTAATCTCTATTCGCAGGATTCCATTCTGATCGGAAAGATCCATACTGATCTTTCCATCTGGTCGTGATACGCATGTACAATACAGTTTGTCACTGCTTCTGACACTGCGGTCTTGATATCATCCATTTCTTCCATATCCGGATCAAATTTCATGATATAAGCAGCCGTCACAATTCTTGCGATTCCTTCATTTTCTGAGTCACTGTTAAATTCTAAATGCAACATTTCTTATCCTCCATTTCTCTATATTTCTTCTATCAGTTGATGCAATCCTGCCATATGAATGATCTTTCTTACTGATGCACTCATATTGCTGACTTTCACCGTTCCTCCCATCGCCTGTACCTGACGATATCTTCCTAAGATCACTCCAATCCCTGAACTATCGATAAATCCTGAATTTTTAAAATCAAACTCAATATCTTTAATCGGATATGATTTTAAAATGATATCGCATTTATGTTTTACTTTCTTCGCTAAGTGATGATCTAGATCACCATCCAGATAAATATATAAAACCCTGTTTTCTATCTTGTATTCTGTTGCCATATTCTGATCGCTCCTTCCTGCTCTTTGCTGTGATACGTTCCTTTCCAAGATCATCTTGAATTTCCTGATAGAAAATAAAAAGAAAGAAGTTCAAACTTCGCTTGTTCTTCTTCCTTTATCTTTTGTTTATAAACTTGTATTCTGTGTAATATTAATTATAAACTTTTGGCACTCTTTTTACCCATTGCATCAATTCGACTCTTCGCATTGATTGCCTGAGATGTTCCTGGGAACTTTTCGATGATCGTCTGATATGTCTTCTTCGCATTCTTCTGATCGGAAGCACCTTCATAAGCTTTGGCAAGGTAATCATATGCATAACGGTTTGTATCGCTGACTTTGATCGCTTTCGTTAAATAAGAGATCGCTGTCTTGTAGTCTTTTGCCCAGTATGCATTCTTTCCTTTGCTGTATAATCCAGTTCCTGCACTTGGATATACCTTTGCTGTCAGATCTTTGTAGATTGCTTTCATATTCTTTGTTGTTAGTTTCTTACTGTCAATATCTAATAACGCATCTGCAGATCCTGTATAATCACGATCGCTGTATTTCTGTAAGGCACTTAACAGCAGATCATAGACACCGTCTTTCTTGCTTGTTCCAATGTACTCGTCTAATTCATCTTCTGCTTTCTTCTGTGCTGCCTTTGCTTCTTTAACTTTCTTCTCGCTTGCTTTCAATTGTGTGTCTTTGGCAAGGATCTGTTCTTTATAATCTTCTACCTGTGTAGAGTTCTTATGACTGAAGCTTGCACGTACTGTTGGATAGATCAAAACTGCTGCCACGATCACACCGATCACAATTCCTGTTACCATGTAAAACATCGGGCTCTTTCCAGCTTCGTTTTCCTGAATTGAAGAAATATTAAATGGATTCTTCTTTTTCTTTGGTTCTTCTGGCTGGCTCACAACTTTTTTCTTCTCTTTTTTCTTCTTGTCTTTCTTCTCTGGCTCAGTTGTCTGTGGCTCTTCTTCGACTACTTTTGTCTCAAATTCTTTGCCATATTCCACTGCTGATTCGTTGTTTGGATCGATCTTTAAGATCGTATCAAGGAATGTTCTTGCATTATCATAATTCTCTCCCTTGATGGATAATAATGCCATTAAAAGATATGCATCTACAAAATTAGGAATAGCTGCCACAACATTCTTTAACTGTAACATCGCAAGGTCATCATTCCCTTGCTTGGCGTAGTTTAATGCCTGATTGTATTTCTTGATCATCTGGTTGGCTTTATATAATTCTGTCTTATTCTTCTTGATCTCTTCTAATTCTTTCCCATATATATTCTCTTCCGCTTCTTCCAGATCTGCACATGGTTGAAACTTGGCTAATTCTTCGTTAAAGTCTAACATTCTCTTCCTCCTGATTTATAAACTCTTTGGCCATGCCTGCCAGATAAAAAGATCCGACAACAAAGCATACCGTTGTTTCCTGATTCCTATCTATCATCTTACGAAAAGCATCCTGAAATTCTGCTTCATCGATTCTTCTCTTATGAATCCCCACTGTATAAAAGGCTTCAATCTCTGGAATCGTCTTCAGAATGTTCTTCATGTATTCTTCTTCATTCTGATGAGATGCTGCAAATAAGATCCGCTTCTTCATTCCATGGTAGTTTGCCTCCACAGTCTGTACAAAGCCTTGCATTCCTTGGATATTGTGCGATACATCCACAATGATCCTGGTGCGATCTCTTCCATCCTTCCGCTGATCCTGATCTGGCTCAGTGCTTCATAAATCTTATCTTCATCGAGTCGTCCACAGATAAGTTCTGCTGTCTGCAATGCTGCTGCAAGATTGGACTTCTGAAATTCTCCTGCAATGTTGGTCCGCACATCTCTTTCCTTATCATACGCATTGGCATTTAAAAAATCAATATATTTTCCTGCTTTTTCTTTAAAATTAAGATTATCTTCAGAAATGTCATAAATTCGTGATTTTTCTGCCTTGCTTCTTCAGTAAGGATTTCTTTTACCTTGGGTTCCTGTTCTATTGTCACAACTGGAATTTCTGGCTTAATGATCCCTGCTTTGTGTGTTGCGATTTCTTCCAATGTTTGTCCCAGAAATTCCATATGATCTTCGCTGATCGAAGTGATCACACTGACCTTCGGACAGATAACATTGGTAGCATCATATCTTCCACCATTCCTGTCTCAATCATACAGATATCTGGTTGTTCTTCCTGAAAGATCACCATCGCCATCAGAAATACTGCCTCAAAAAATGATGGGCTGTTCTTTCCTTCTGTTATTCCAGTTTCAATGGCATGTCTTACCTTCACCGCAGCTGATACAAATCGTTCATCACTGATCTCTTTCGCACACAGCTTGATTCGTTCATTGATCTTCACAACATGTGGCGAGGTAAAGGAAGCTGTCTTCTTTCCATGCTGGGTAAGGAGTGCTTCTAAAAATGCACAGACTGATCCTTTTCCATTCGTCCCTGCTACATGGATCATATGCAGCTCTTTTTGGGGATTTCCCAATCGTTCTAAAAAGTATTTTATATCTTCGAGAGAAGATTTTGTGGCGAATCCTGCGATTTTGTATAAATATTTTACAGACTCTTCATAAGTCATGGTCATTTCTTCTGTTAGCATAATTCACCACTCAGTACTGCTTTCAATACCTGAAGTACCCCATCTTCTTTGTAAGATGGTGCTACAAAATTCGCTGCTTCTTTTACTTCATCTCTGGCATTCTCCACTGCAAAACTGTGACTTGCACGTTTTAACATCTCGATATCATTTAAATTATCTCCAAATGCCAGTGTTTCATCTGGTGTGATTCCGTATTCTTCCTGAAATGTCTTAAGGCACTTCCTTTTGTTCGCACCTTTGTTGGCGCAATCAACCCAGCATTTTCCGGATACTACAACATTCATCTTCTTGCCCCATCGTTTGATGAACTCATCCCCAACTACATCTTCGGCGCAATTGTGATGAAAATACTCATCTTACATACACCTTCTGGATTCCCCAAAACATCATCTACAAGATCACCTCTGTAGCCATAGTCTCCGACCAGATGCTGGTAAATCCCGATATTCTCCATATATGTCATATTATCTTTATTGATCGCAATCTCACATCCTGGGAACTGTCTTGCTTCTTCAATATAAGTTCTTACGATCTCTGGGTCGATCACATCTACATATTGATAATCTTTGGAATGAATACAAGTTCCATTTTCTGAAATAAAACTGATGTCATCAAGTACTGGCGTGAATACTTTCTCGATACTTGCTCTCTGACGGCCGCTTGCCGCTAACACGATCGTTCCTCTTCGTTTCAGTTCTTTGATCACGTCATAATATTCCGGATTCAGATCCAGTGTCCCATCTGCCACTAATGTTCCATCAATGTCTGTTGCGATTAGTTTGATCATTTGTTTTCCTTTCTTTTCTCCATATACATGCTGTATCATTATTTCAAAAAGGCTACCATACTTTGTACAGCAACCTTTGTTTTATTTGTCTTTTTCCAGATCGTATGGTGTCACCTGATATACATAATAATTCAGCCAGTTATAATACATAGCATTTGCATGACATCTCCATGACTTCACTGGTTTCTTCGTTGGATCATCATCTTTGTAATAATTCTTTGGTATATCTGGATTCAGTCCTCGTTTCACATCCCTTACATATTCATAATGCAGTGACATCACATCATATTCTGGATGTCCTGTGACAAATACCTGACTTCCTGTGGAATTCAAAATAATGTATGGTCCTGTCTCATCTGATTCTGCTACGATCGTTAATTCTTTATTCTTGCGGATCGCTTCTCCGTCAACTCCTGTATTTCTAGAGTGTGGCACATAGAACTTATCATCAAATCCTCGAATAATAGGAAGTTTATTATGTAATGGATGGTGTTCATAAACACCTGAAATCTTCTTATTCAAGATATGTTTCTTGATCCCATAGTGATAATAAAGTCCTGCTTGTGCTGCCCAGCAGATATACAAAGTTGATGTGACATGTGTCTTGGACCATTCCATGATCTCAACAACTTCATCCCAGTAATCAACTTCTTCAAATTCTTTTAACTCTACTGGTGCTCCTGTAATGATCAGTCCGTCAAAACGTTTGTCTTTGATCTCTGAGAAATAATTATAAAATTTCTCCATATGTGACTCTGATACATGAGTCGGAACATAAGATTCTGTCTGTAAAAATGTGATATCTAACTGTAATGGTGTATTTGATAAACTTCTCAGCAAATGAAGTTCTGTGTCTAATTTGTTTGGCATCAGATTTAAAATTGCAATCTTTAAAGGCCTGATATCCTGTGTACATGCCCTTTCTTTATCCATCACAAATACATTCTCTTCTTCTAAGGCTGCCTTCGCCGGCAGATCGTTGTCTATTCGAATTGGCATTTTATCAAATCTCCTTCTCTTTTTTTCGATTGCTTTTTAAGCTGACAGCATTTTTCCTGTCAGATATTTATTATAAAACTCTTGCATTTTTTATGCAATCTATATTTATTATCGTCCGATCAGATCAAGGAAATCTTCTTCGCTCAGTATTGGAATGTTTAATTCCATCGCTTTCTTATTCTTTGATGACTGCGACATTTTGTCATTGTTGATCAGATAGTCTGTTTTCTTTGACACTGATCCTGTGACCTTGCCGCCCATCTGCTCAATCTCTTCTTTTAGTTGTTTCCTGTTATCAAAATGATCAAGTGATCCTGTCACAACAAATGTTTTTCCTTCTAAGATCTGTTCTGTCTTACTTCTTCTTTCTTCTCAAACTGCACATATTGTAACAGTTGTTCTAAGATCTTCTGATTATGTGGTGTATGAAAATATGATACCATAGCTTCTGCGATCATCGGTCCAATCTGATCGATCGCAATAAAATCCTCTGCATCGGCTTCTCTGATCGCATTGAAATCTTCTTTAAAATGTTTGCAGATCAATTTTGCATTGGAAAGTCCTACATTCGGAATTCCCAGACTATAAATAAAGTTTGCCAATGCAGGCTGTTTGGAATCATTGATCGCATTGATCAGATTTTGGTTAGGATTTTTCCCCCAAATCCTTCTAATTCCAGAATCTCTTCTTTGTGATCTTTTAAGTGAAGAGGTCATAAATTTCATTTAATAGTCCAACATCGATCATCTTCTGTAATGTTGCTTCGGATAGTCCATCAACATTCATTGCATCTCTTGATACAAAATGCGAGAATGATTTGATCTTCTTTGCACTGCAAAATTCATTGGTGCAGACTAGGGTTCTGATTCCATTTTCATCTTCGATCTTTGTCTCACCACCGCACGCAGGACAAGTATGCGGAATCTCTATATTGCCGCTCTTTGTTTTATTCTCTGCAAGCTGTGGAATGATCATATTAGCTTTGTATACAACGATCTCATCACCGATTCCTAACTGCAGTTCTTCCATCACACTAATGTTGTGGAGACTGGCTCTGCTGACAGTCGTTCCTTCTAATTCTACTGGTTCAAAAATTGCCACTGGATTGATCAGTCCGGTTCTTGATGGGCTCCATTCAATCTCAGTTAATGTTGTCTCCGCTGTCTCATCTGCCCATTTAAATGCGATGGAATCTCTTGGGAATTTGGCTGTTCTTCCAAGACTTTTTCCATATGCAAGATCATCATAGACTAATACCAGTCCATCTGATGGCAGATCAAATTGTTCGATCTTCTTTGAAAATTTCTCAATCTCACCTCGGATCGTATCTTCTGTGACTCTGATATGTTCTACCACATCAAATCCAAGCTTGCTGCCCAGTCTAATTTCTTCTCGAAGGAATTATCAAAATCCATACCTTCAACATCACTGACACTGAACGCATAGAAATGAACGTGGCGTTTGGCTGTGATCTCATTGTTTAACTGTCTGACGGAACCACTGCATAAGTTTCTTGGGTTCTTATACTGACTGTCAACATCTTCGATTTCTTCGTTCATCTTATAGAAATCTGAATATGGTATGATCGCTTCTCCACGAATGACCAATGTTCCCTGATATGCAATACGTCTTGGAACATTTTCAAAAACCCTTGCGTTGTTTGTTACAACTTCTCCAACTTCCCCATTTCCACGGGTCACGGCTTTGAGGAGTTTTCCATGTTCATAGGTCAGAACGATCGTTAAACCATCGAGTTCCATGACAGGATTCCTTCCTGGCCGTTCAGCCATGTTGCCAGCTGATCTGGCTCCTTTGTCTTGTCTAATGATAACATCGGAGATGGATGTGCTTCTTTTTCCAATACTGTCATCAATTCATACCCTACATGGATCGTTGGGCTGTTTGATAAAACAGTGTTCGTCTTTTTCTCTAGTTCTAAAAGTTCATCATACATCTTATCGTATTCGAGGTTGCTCATAACTTCTTTATTCTGCTGGTAATAAGCTTTCCCTGCTTCATTTAGTGTATGAATGAGTTCTTTCATTCTGTCTAAATCATTCACTTTTTAGCTCCTTCTTTAACTCTCGTAATTCATCCGGAGTTAATTTTCGATATCTTCCTTCTTTCAGATCGCCGAGTTTAATGTTCATAACACGGACTCTCTTAAGTTTTGTCACACGGTATCCAAAATGTTCACACATTCTTCGGATCTGCCGGTTTAATCCCTGTGTCAAGATGATCCTGAACTCGTTTGGTCCTTCTTTTATAACTTTGCATCTTCTTGTTACTGCATTAATCTCATCTAATGGTACTGGATTCCTCATATCATGAATGAATTCATTCGTAATTCGTTTATTCACTGTTACTTCGTATTCTTTTTCATGATAATTTCTTGCTTTCATGATCTGATTGGCTGCTTCACCATCATTGGTAAGCAGTATCAATCCTTGAGAATCCTTATCTAATCGTCCTACAGGATAGATCCTTGTTGGATAGTTAATATAGTCGATAATATTATCTTTCTCTTCTTTGCTTGCTGTGCATACGATTCCTCTTGGCTTATGAAAAGCCAGAAAGATCAGATCTTCCTGAATCTTTACCGGCTTTCCATCAAATGTCACGCTCTGCCCCGGAAGTACTTTAGTTCCGCTTACTGCAACTTCTCCATCGACTTCGACTCTGCCTTCCTCGACATAAGTATCCGCCTGTCTTCTGGAGCAGATTCCTGCCTGACTTAAATATTTATTTATACGCACTGCATCTTCTGTTTTACGTTTTGTCTCTTGCATTGTTACCTTTCCCACTTGTCACAAAGGGCGATGATCTGGTCAGCAAATTTGCCCAGGTCTTTGTTCGTTCCACCCTCATTGTGCTCAATTACAGATTTCAAACGCTCGCTGGCTGTAAGAAGTCTGATATAGCACTGCTCTGTTTTGGTTTCTTCTGGATGCGTTCTCTTGATCCCCATTCAGTCCATTCGCCTGTAATAAGGTCAAACACATCTCCGCTGTATGGTGCTCTGACTTTGAATTTGTATTCATCTTTTAAGCATGATGTAAATGCTTCACAGACCGCATCTTCTCCATGAACTACAAATACTTCTTCTGGTTTCTTCTCGAAACTATTGACCCATTTTAATAACCCGTTCTTGTCTGCATGTCCGCTTAAACCTTCTAATTGTACGATATCTGCTGCCACTTTGATTACCTCACCAAACAGTTTTACTTCTTTGGCTCCTTCGATCAGTGATCTTCCCAGAGTTCCATATGCCTGATATCCTACAAATATGATCGTATTCTCTGATCTCCACAGGTTATGTTTTAAATGGTGTCTGATTCGTCCAGCTTCACACATTCCGGATGCTGAAATGATCACCATCGGTTCTGTTTCAAAGTTGATCTCCTTTGATTCTTCTGTCGTAATGGATAAATGAAGATTGGAAAATGTGATCGGATTAATTCCTTGTTTCACTAATTCCATAGCTTCCTCATCATATGTTTCATCGATATTCATATTAAAGATCTTCGTTGCTTCCACTGCCAATGGACTGTCTACAACAACTTTGAAATCTCCATGATTCTTGATCCTATCTTCAGCCTTGATCTGACGGATATAATATAACAGTTCCTGTGTTCTTCCAACTGCAAATGATGGGATCACAACATTCCCGCCTCGATCAAAGGTCCTCTGGATCACATCGGTCAATTCTGTCACATAATCCTGATGTTTTCCATGATAACGTCACCATACGTAGATTCCATAATAACATAATCTGCTTCTCTCGTATAGCTCGGATCTTTGATCAATGGCTGGTTAAAGTTTCCGATATCTCCAGAGAATACCAGTTTCTTTTCTACATCTGCTTCTCTTAACCACACTTCAATGCTGGAAGATCCTAACAGATGTCCGATATCTGTAAATTTGATCGTAATGCCGTCAGCAACTTCAATCTGTCCGCCATATGGGCATGGCACAAAATACTGCATGACATTGATCGCATCATCCATCGTATAGATCGGTACAACTTCTGGTTTCCAGATCGCCTTGCTTTCCTGTTCTTCCACTCCGCTTCAAATTCCTGAATGTGTGCACTGTCTTGCAACATGATCTCACATAGATCGGTTGTTGCTCTTGTCGCATAGATCTTTCCTCTGAACTTTTGCATACAACAGCGGGATCAGCCCTGAATGATCGATATGTGCATGTGTCAGCAGGATAAAATCAAGATTCCCTGCATTCACTGGAAGATCAACATTCTCGTATACATTTAACCCTTGTTCCATTCCATAGTCAACAATAAATCTTTTGCCGCAAGCTTCCACATAATGGCAACTTCCGGTCACTTCATGATCCGCTCCGATAAACATTAACTTCATGGCTTATACCTCCTCTGAAATATAGATTGGGCCAGCCGGCACGATATCTTTTAGATACTCATGCTCTTTTAATATCTGTCCTGCATCGTAGTCAAAAAACACCTGTGTCAGCTCGTCGATTGAAATTTCATCTTTCCATCCCTGTGCCTCCGTTGTGTGTATGTCTAATGTCTCATCTTGTGGTATGTCTGCACGTTGAATGGATATCTTATGATTCAGACATTGAAACTGGAATACTCCATTCTGATCCTTGATATATGGATCTTTCACCAATATCCTGAATGTAAAATCATTCTTTCCTTGCAAGATATCTCCCCAAGCAGTAAGGTTCGTGATCCTTGCCATGATCTTTGGTACTTTTTTGCTTTGTATAAAATCCTTTCCTGTTGAATTTTCCTTGAATAAATTCCCTTCTGTGATATAAATCTTCTTACCTTGGTGTCGTTGTTTGATCTGGTTAAGCATATGTTCTGGCTCTAAAGAATACGCCCATCGGATATATACTTCATCTTCTTCAAAACTTTCTGCAAATACGCCTTGTAACAGATCGTCTTCATAATAAGCTAAGAGGCTTCCATCTCCACTCTGGCTTTCTTTTTCCAGTCGTCTCAGGTATGGTTCATCCGGAACTGTATATATCTTGTATTGTTCCATAAACCGCTCTAAAAAATTCTGGATCGTCTGATAATCTTCTGCCATTATATGAACGATCTTATGATTTCTATCCGTTGTATCATCTGTATATAAAATGTTATGATCATCGATCATTGTTTCTTCCCAGTCCATCACAAATCGAAACTGGAATGGTTCATAATATGCTTTATTCGCAGGCATCAGATACGTAAATGGCTGTTGCTGCTCATGCATATCATTCAAACACTTCTTAAGCATCTCTGCCATGATGCCTCTTCTTCTATATTCCTTCCACACCGCAACTGCTACAATATAATTTAATGTATATGTCTTCTTTCCTGCTCTTATGTGGTATGGATTTAAATGGATCATTCCTAAGATCTTGTTGTCTTCTTCTGCCAGTATCACTTGATTCGTTGCATATATCTCTTCAAAATAATACTGTGCAAACGGCTCTGGATCTTCAAAAATCTCCTGATACATGTCATATACTGGCTGTTTGTCTTTGTTTTTCTGATAAACGATCTCCATGCTATTTCCTTTATTCTTATTTTGTTTCATTAAGCAGACACACTGCCTGTGCACTGATCCCGAGTCCCTCTCCTGTGAATCCTAAATGTTCTTCTGTCGTTGCTTTGACATTCACCTGATCTGGATCTACTTTGAGGGTCTTACTGATATTTTCTTTCATTGTTGGAATATAATTTAATAACTTTGGTCTCTGTGCAATGACTGTCGCATCCACATTTCCAATCTCGTATCCTTTTCCTCGATCAATCTTACAACTTCTGCTAAACACTTCATGCTGTCTGCATTATGATATGCAGGGTCTGTGTCTGGAAAATGCTTTCCGATATCTCCTAATGCTGCTGCCCCAAGGATCGCATCTGTGATCGCATGCAGCAGAACATCAGCATCTGAGTGTCCTAATAATCCTTTCTCATATGGTATATTTACTCCGCCTAAGATCAAGTCTCTTCCTTCTACTAACTGATGGACATCATATCCCATTCCTACACGCATATTCTTGCTCTCCTTTTTTTGTTTTTATTATAACATGATTTCACTCTTTTATCATGATTTTTAGCAGAAAAAGACATATTCATATCGAATATGTCTTCCGAAAGTAGCGATGAGCAGATTCGAACTGCTGACACTACGGGTATGAACCGTATGCTCTAGCCAACTGAGCTACATCGCCATATGTTATGAAATTCATCCATGTAGTTCATGGATAGTGGGACCAATAGGACTCGAACCTATGACCCTCTGCTTGTAAGGCAGATGCTCTCCCAGCTGAGCTATGATCCCTTGTGTCTCTCAAGCTCTCTTGCCTGACGACAAAAT
>ENA-OQAS01000964-OQAS01000964.1-human-gut-metagenome-genome-assembly--contig:-NODE-964-length-14206-cov-2.680304_pt1 | contig 14206 bp, 33 predicted proteins | sample MGYA00242733_ERZ504523 | MGnify/ENA primary metagenome ERZ504523 (study PRJEB26092, sample SAMD00036239) | human gut metagenome | host: Homo sapiens | study: EMG produced TPA metagenomics assembly of... | reverse complement strand
CTTATCTGCGCTGACATATCCTCTGCCTTTGTAATGGTAAGTTCCATATAGAGCTTGCAGTCTGCACCACCGTTTAAATGTGCGATCTCCAATTCAGGATTCATGATTTCGATATCCGAATCGACCTGGATATCTGCAGCTGTAACAACGCTTCCCCTTCGAATTCAATGTAAGCAACTTTGGTTCATTTGTAGAACTGTTATTGCGGATAGCGAGGTTCTTGATGTTCATAATAATTTCAGTAACATCTTCCTTAACGCCCGGGATTGAACTGAATTCATGGAGAACTCCGTCAATCTTCACCTGGCTTACAGCAGCTCCCGGTAAAGAAGAAAGCATAATTCTTCTTAAAGAGTTGCCAAGTGTAGTACCATATCCTCTTTCCAAAGGCTCTACAACAAATTTGCCATATGTCTTGTCTTCTGAAATTTCAGCGATCTCAATTTTTGGTTTTTCAAAATCGAACACTACAAAGTCCCTCCTTCTCGGGTTTACGATGCGTTAAACTAATTACTTAGAATATAACTCGACGATAAGCATCTCGTTTACTGGAACGTCGATCTGCTCACGGGATGGTAACTCTTTTACAGTTCCCTGCAGCTTCTCTGCGTCGATATCTAACCATTCTGGAACGATTCTTCCACCAGCAACCTCAACGATGTCTTTCATACGCTGAATGTTCTTCTTGCTTTCCTTAATCTCAACAACATCGCCAGCCTTAACCAGGTAAGAAGGAATGTTTACAACCTTACCGTTTACGGTTACGAACTTGTGGTCAACGATCTGTCTTGCTTCCTTACGGGTTCTTGCGAATCCAAGACGGAATACTACGTTGTCAAGTCTTGACTCAAGGATTGTCATCAGGTTTGGACCTGTTAATCCTCTCATCTTATCTGCTCTCTTATAGTAATTACGGAAAGGCTTCTCTAATACACCATAGATGAATTTAGCCTTCTGCTTTTCTCTTAACTGAAGTCCGTACTCAGATACCTTACGGTTTCCTCTCTGAAGATTTCTCTTTGACTTCTTATCATATCCTAAATAACTTGGCTCTAAACCAAGGGATCTACATCTTTTCAGTACAGGTACTTTATTCACTGCCATCTTAATCGATACCTCCTAATTAAACTCTTCTACGCTTTGGTGGACGGCATCCGTTATGTGGTACTGGAGTAACATCCTTGATGGAAACTACTTCAAGACCGCATGCGGAAAGGGCACGGATAGCAGCCTCACGTCCTGAGCCTGGTCCCTTAACCATAACATCAACTGTCTTCAAACCATGAATTAAAGCTGCCTTTGTAGCAGTTTCTGCTGCCATCTGTGCAGCATATGGAGTAGATTTCTTTGAACCTCTAAATCCAAGACCACCAGCACTAGCCCATGATAAAGCGTTACCTTCAGTATCAGTAATTGTCACGATTGTGTTATTGAAAGATGCCTGAATGTGTGCCTGTCCGCGTTCAACGTTTTTCTTTACGCGCTTTTTTGTTGTTTTCTTTGCAACGTTCTTAGCCATATCTAAACTAACCTACTTCTCTGATTAAACTTATTTCTTCTTATTTGCTACAGTTCTCTTAGGACCTTTTCTTGTTCTTGCGTTTGTCTTAGTCTTCTGACCACGAACTGGCAGTCCTTTTCTGTGACGGATTCCACGATAGCATCCGATCTCCTGAAGTCTCTTAATATTAAGAGCGATCTCTCTTCTTAAATCACCTTCTACAGTCTGTGTCTCATCGATGACTGCACTGATTCTCTTAACCTCATCATCAGTAAGATCTCTAACACGTGTGCTAGGATCTACGTTTGCTGCTTCAAGGATACGGTCAGCACTTGCTCTACCGATTCCGTAGATGTAAGTCAGACCGATTTCTACACGTTTTTCTCTTGGTAAATCTACACCTGCAATACGAGCCATGTGTGTTTACACCTCCATAAAATTTTTAAGATTATTTAGTAGTCATAAATACACCTGCAACCGCGTATTTTTCCGAACCCTATCCGTATACAGCTACGGTTGCACGTCCTGAAATGTGTGCATACAAATAGGATTTCCATATTCGCATATTTGTCCCATGCCACTCGGTATTATAGCAAAAAAGACCAGACTATGCCTCTGTTTATTATGAACAGCGCAAATTCACTGCGCTGCAGCCGCACATAATGATTTCATCGCAAATGCGATGCTGCTTTCGCCAGTCTGTTATAAACTGACCATAGCGCACAAATAACAGGTTCTTCTGTCAAGAAGTAATTAACCCTGTCTCTGTTTGTGCTTCGGATTCTCACAGATAATTCTGATGCTTCCTTTTCTCTTGATGACTTTGCATTTCTCGCAAATAGGCTTACTGATGATCTTACCTTCACAGCAAATCCTCCTTTCTCTATAAAAGCCCTGTTTCTGCGGTTTTCCGCATTTTTCAGGTACTTTCCAAAAAGTGTCCGAATAATATTATACACAGACACCTTGTGGAAGTCAACATATTTTTTATTTATCTCTCCAGATGATTCTTCCCTTTGTCAGGTCATATGGGGACATTTCAATTGTTACTTTATCTCCCGGCAGGATACGGATAAAATTCATACGAAGTTTTCCGCTGATCGTTGCCAGAATCTGGTGACCATTCTCAAGTTCTACTTTGAAAAAAGCGTTTGGCAGTTTTTCTACTACTACGCCTTCCACTTCAATAACATCTGCTTTTGACATAACTTCTTTCCTCCTGTATCGACTCTTTTCCATTTTCCTGTTGTTAAAAGAGATTTAAAAATCCGGCTTTCTTTTCCTCTTCTGTCAGAGAAGGATCTCCGGTTTTCCATCTGTAATAAGTATCGTATTCTCATAGTGAGCAGATAATGACTTATCTTCCGTGACAACGGTCCACTCATCATCCATCCAGAGTACATCTTTGGTTCCCACATTAATCATCGGCTCCACGGCAAGTGTCATCCCCGGTTTCAGCTTAATTCCTCTGCGAAACCGTGACTGTCTGAAATTCGGGATCTCCGGTTCTTCATGCAAATGGCTGCCAATTCCATGTCCACAAAGATCCTCGACCACTCCATATCCAAACTGATTTGCATAGTCACCAATTGCTGCGGAAATATCATAAAGATGATTTCCAGCCACTGCTTTTTTCATTCCTTCAATAAAGGACTGTCTGGTCCGTTCGATCAGAAGCTTTGCCTCCTCACTCACTTCTCCGACTGCAACGGTTCTCGCCGCATCTGAATGATAGCCTTCATAAATAACTCCTGCATCCAGACTGACAATATCTCCTTCTTTGATGATCCTTTCGTCTGTCGGAATTCCATGCACCACTTCTTCGTTTACCGAAACACAAATGGACGCCGGATATCCACAATAATTTTTAAATGAAGGAATACATCCATATCCGCGGATCATCTCTTCCCCCAACCGGTCAATGTCCAAAGTAGACATCCCAGGTTTGATTTCTCTTGCGAGATTCTGATGCACGGCAGCGAGGATTTCCCCCGCGCGGCGCATTTTTTCAATCTCTTCAGCAGATTTGATCGTTACTTTCATCTTATTCACCTAAGATTGCAACAATATCGGCAAACACTTCATCCATTGGCTTGGTTCCGTCAACGGATTTCAGGATTCCCTGTGCCTTGTAATAATCGATCAGTGGCTGTGTCTGTTCATGATATACAGACAGACGCTTCTGTACCGTTTCCGGCTTGTCATCATCCCGAAGTACGGTTTCCGCTCCACAGGCATCACACTTGCCTTCCACCTTTGTCGGATTAAATACGATATGATATGTTGCCCCACAATTTAAGCAGGCACGTCTTCCACCCATACGTTTTACAATATTCTCATCCGGAACATCAACATCAATTGCATAATCCATCGTCTGGCTGATTTTCTTTAATGCTGCATCTAAAGCTTCCGCCTGTGGAATTGTTCTTGGAAATCCGTCCAGAACAAATCCGTTTTTGCAGTCATCCTGCTGGATACGATCCATAACCAGATCACAGGTCAGTTCATCCGGCACAAGTGCACCCTGATCCATATATGTTTTTGCTTTTTTCCCTAACTCTGTACCATTTTTGATATTTGCACGGAAAATATCACCGGTGGAAATATGAGGAATCTGGTATTTTGCAGCAATCTGCTTTGCCTGTGTTCCTTTTCCTGCCCCCGGAGCCCCTAACATAATAATCTTCATATCATTTCTCCATTTCTGTTATTAAACACGATATATTTTATATAGAAGAATTGCTCCCCGTATCATAAGGGAAATGGAGATACCGGAATCCAGTATCTCCAAAATATAATTAGTCGTTCAAAAATCCCTTGTAATAGCGAACTCTCATCTGTGACTCAACCTGCTTAATTGTCTCAATAACAACACCGACAATAATGATGATTGATGTACCACCGAAAGAAACATCTGCCTTAAATACACCGTTGAAGAAAATTGGAATAAATGCAACGATGGACAGACCAACTGCTCCGATGAATACAATGTAGTTGAGTATCTGATTTAAATAATCACTGGTAGGCTTTCCAGGACGGATACCCGGAATTAAAACCACCGGCTTTCTTCATATTGTTTGCAATCTCCAAAGGATTGAATGTAATCTGTGTATAGAAATATGCAAACGCGATAATTAACAGAATATAAACCACAAGTCCGATACTGTAGATCGGCTCTTCCGGATTGCACCAGTTAGACTGGGACATTCCCTTTAAGATCTTGCTTCCGATACCTGTTCCATTACCTTTTCCAAGAATCGCTGCGATAATCACTGGTGTCTGTAACAGTGACTGTGCAAAGATGACAGGGATTACACCGCCGGTATTGACCTTAAGCGGAATGTGTGTGGACTGACCACCCACCTGTTTTCTTCCCTGCAGCTTCTTGGAATACTGAACTGGGATTCTACGCTCTGCATCCTGAAGTACTACTACGAATACTACCATTGCAACGATGATTGCAATAATGATCAGGCCTGCCACGATTCCCTTTGGAATGGATTTGTTCGCAATGAACTGACTCCAAAGAGTTCCCATATCTTCCGGCATACGTGAAATGATGTTGATAACCAATACAATGGAAATACCATTTCCGATACCTTTCTCTGTGATGCGCTCACCAATCCACATAAGAACTGCAGATCCTGCCGTAAGTCCTGTAATAACCTCAATAACGGCTAAAGGTCCCTGGCCGGTGAGATATCCACCACGGTAAAAACCGATTGTCATTGCTATAGACTGAATCAATGCAAGAACGATGGTCACATAACGGTAAGTGCAACCATCTTCTTTCTTCCCTCTTCTCCGTCACGCTGAATTTCTTCAAGCTTCGGAATCGCAATGGTAAGCAGCTGAATAATGATGGATGAAGTAATGTACGGTGTAATATTCAGTGCGAATACAGACATATTCAGGAAAGAACCACCTGTAATCGCATTGAAAAATCCAAGTCCGTCTGCAGACTGGCTTGCCCACCACTGTTTAAACACTTCCCCATCAACCCCCGGAGCCGGAAGTTCACTTCCGATCCGGATGATGATCAGCATCAAAAAAGTAAAAAGAATTCGATCTCGAATGTCCTTTACTTTAAATGCATTACGCAGTGTCTTAAACATTAGATCACCTCAGCTTTTCCACCAAGAGCTTCAATCTTCTCCTTGGCACTAGCACTGAAAGCGTTAGCCTGGACTGTAAGCTTCTTAGTAAATTCTCCATTTCCAAGAATCTTTACGCCGTCTCTTGGGTTCTTAACGATACCTGCTTCGATCAGTGTATCTACTGATACTACAGTGTCATTATCGAATTTCTCAAGAGCTGAAAGATTAATTCCGATGATTTCCTTAGAGTTTCTGCACTTGAAACCTCTCTTTGGTAATCTTCTGTATAATGGCATCTGGCCACCTTCGAACCCTGGTCTTGGTGCTCCAGAACGAGCTTCTGACCCTTATGGCCCTTACCAGCAGTCTTGCCATTTCCTGAACCGTGTCCACGACCTCTTCTGAAGTTATCGCTGTGTACGGAGCCTTCTGCTGCTTTTAAACTAGATAAATCCATTTTGGCACCTCCTTATTTTATTCTATGCTTCTTCTACGTTAACGTATGGTGCAACCTTGCGAAGCGCGCCTGTGTAGCTGCGTTGTTTGGTAACTCTACAGTCTTGTGTAACTTAGTTAATCCAAGAGCTTCGATTGTCTTCTTGTTCTTCGGAACAGCACCGATTGTTGACTTAATAAGTGTAACTTTTACTTTATCTGCCATGACTTAGTCGCTCCTCCTTAACCTAAGATTTCTTCTACAGATTTACCGCGAAGTCTTGCAACTTCTTCCGGGCTTCTTAACTGAGAAAGTGCCTCGATAGTAGCAAGTACAACGTTCTGCTTATTATTTGATCCTAATGATTTTGTACGGATATTTGTGATACCTGCAAGCTCACATACGGAACGAGCCGGACCACCTGCGATGATACCAGTACCTTCAGGAGACTTCTTTAATAATACGGAAGCACCTGTGTATTTTCCTGTTACATCATGTGTAATAGAGTTATTCTCGTCTAATTTAACACTGATGAGGCTCTTAATTGCATCTTCTTTTCCTTTGCGGATTGCTTCAGGAATTTCAGCAGCCTTTCCAAGACCTGCACCAACATGACCATTCTTGTCACCAACAACAACGAGAGCTGTGAATCGCATGTTACGTCCACCCTTAACAACCTTTGTTACACGCTTGATGTCAACAACCTGGTCAACTAATTCTAATTGACTCGCATCAATGATTTCACGTTTCATGTTTGTCTCCTCCTAAAACTCTAAACCAGCTTCTCTTGCTGCTTCAGCTAATGCCTTTACCTTGCCTGCGTAAATAAAACCGCCTCGATCGAAGACAACTGTGGTAATACCCTTATCTAATGCTTTCTTTGCAATAACAGTACCAAGTTTGCTGCTGCATCAACGTTATTAGTCTTCTCAAGCTCTGCCTTTAAATCTTTATCCAGAGTTGAAGCAGAAACAAGTGTATTTCCAACTGTATCATCAATAATCTGAGCATACATATGGTTATTACTTCTGAATACAGCTAAACGAGGACGCTCTGCTGTACCTGCAAGATGATTACGCATTCTGCTATGCTTCTTTTCACGAACTTCTGTTCTTGACTTTTTACTAACCATTTCTTGTCCACTCCTTTAATTATTTCTTACCAGTCTTACCAACTTTACGTCTAATAACTTCATCAGCATACTTGATACCCTTGCCTTTATATGGCTCAGGTCTTCTCTTATCTCTGATTTCAGCTGCGTACTGGCCAACTTTTTCTTTGTCAATACCTTTAACGATAATCTTGTTATCTTCAACAACTGCCTCAAGTCCTTCTGGATCTTCCATCTCAACCGGATGAGAGTATCCAAGGTGAAGTGTTAACTTCTTTCCGGACTTCTGTGCTCTATAACCTACACCGTTTACCTCAAGGGTCTTGGTGTAACCATCAGTTACACCAACAACCATGTTGTTGATCAGTGTTCTTGTTAATCCGTGTAAGGATTTCATTTTCTTTAAATCGTTTGGTCTTGTAACTACGACTTCAGAGCCCTCAACCTTAATATCCATCTCTGATGGAAGAGTTCTCTCCAAAGTACCTTTGGACCTTTTACAGTCACATGATTATTTTCTGCGATCTCAACTGTTACTCCAGCTGGAATTGCGATTGGCATTCTTCCTATACGTGACATGCCCGTACCTCCTGTATTTATTGGATGTTAATAGTTTCTATCTGGTTTTGACTACCATACAAATGCTAATACTTCGCCACCAACCTGAAGCTTTCTTGCTTCCTTGTCGGTAACGATTCCCTGGTTCGTAGAAAGGATTGCGATTCCTAATCCACCAAGTACACTCGGGATTTCATCCTTGCCAGCGTATACACGTAAACCTGGCTTGGAAATTCTCTTAATTCCTGTAATGATCTTCTCATTCTTATCAGCGCCATACTTCAATGTGACACGGATTGTCTTGAAGTTACCATCCTCGATGATGTCATACTTCTCGATGAAACCTTCATCAACAAGGATGCCAGCGATAGCAACTTGATCTTAGAAGCTGGAATATCTACTGTATCATGTTTTGCAGTATTTGCATTACGGATTCTTGTAAGCATATCTGCAATTGGATCACTTGTCATCATCATGACATTTTTCCTCCTTTTGGACTACAACTTTTCTCTTAAAGGTTTACCAGGATGCCTTCTTAACGCCTGGAATCTGACCTTTATATGCTAACTCACGGAAACATACTCTACAGATTCCGTATTTTCTTAAAACTGAATGTGGACGTCCACAAATTCTGCAACGTGTATATTCTCTGGTAGAGAATTTTGGTTTACGCTGCTGTTTAATTTTCATACTTGTCTTAGCCATTAAAAATTCCCTCCTGATTATTTAGCAAATGGCATGTTAAACAGAGTTAATAACTCACGTGCCTCTTCATCTGTCTTTGCAGTTGTAACGAAGATGATATCCATACCACGAACCTTATCTACCTTATCGTACTCGATCTCTGGGAAGATAATCTGCTCTTTGATACCAAGTGCGTAGTTTCCACGACCATCAAATGCGTTCGGATTAACGCCACGGAAGTCACGTACACGAGGTAATGCTAAGTTGATCAGACGATCAGCGAACTCATACATCTTCTCGCCACGTAAGGTAACCTTACATCCGATTGGCATGTTCTCTCTGATCTTGAAGTTTGCAATCGCATTCTTAGCCTTTGTTGTAACAGCCTTCTGACCGGTAATAGCCTCCATGTCCTTTACAGCTGCCTCAAGAAGCTTTGCGTTCTCCTTAGCCTCACCAACACCCATGTTAACTACGATCTTGTCAAGCTTTGGAACCTCCATTGTATTCTTGTATCCGAACTTTTGATCATTGCGTCCTTGATCTCATTTTCGTACTGCTCTTTAAGTCTACTCAATGTTTTGTCCTCCTCTCTTCAATTAATCGATAACATCGCCTGTTGATTTCGCATAACGTACTTCTTGTCTCCGTCCATTCTTGAAACCTACACGGGTAGCTTTTCCTTTGTGAAGGAACATTACGTTAGATGCATCAATAGGTCCTTCCTGATGAAGGATTCCGCCCTGCTGGTTTGCCATGCTTGGCTTTGCATGCTTGGTAACCATGTTAACGCCTTCAACGAGGAGTGTGTTGTCTTTTTTATTTACGGCAATAACCTTGCCCTCTTTGTCTTTATCTCTGCCAGCGATAACTTTTACCATATCGCCTTTTTTGATCTTCATACTTGCCATCTTCGTTCCTCCTATAATACTTCTGGAGCCAGAGAAACAATTTTCATGAACTGTTTCTCACGAAGCTCACGAGCTACTGGTCCAAAGATACGAGTTCCTCTCGGAGTTTTGTCGTCCTTGATAATAACTGCTGCGTTCTCATCAAACTTAATATAGGAACCATCTTTACGACGGGCACCCTTTACTGAACGAACAACTACGGCTTTTACAACATCGCCCTTTTTAACAACACCGCCTGGTGTTGCATCTTTAACAGTAGCAACGATCACATCGCCGATGTTCGCATATCTTCTGGTAGATCCACCCATAACGCGGATAACAAGTAACTCTTTTGCGCCAGTATTGTCCGCAACTTTGAGTCTGCTTTCCTGCTGTACCATGCTTGTAGCCTCCTTTTATTATTTTGCTCTTTCCATGATTTCTACAAGTCTCCATCTCTTATCTTTAGATAATGGTCTTGTTTCCATAACTCTGACGGTATCGCCGATCTTAGCATCGTTGTTCTCGTCATGAGCCTTTAACTTATAAGTCTTTTTAACGATCTTGTTGTACAGTGGATGTCTCTCGTTGTTCTTTACAGCTACAACGATTGTCTTATCCATCTTATCGCTTTACAACAACACCAACACGTGTTTTTCTAAGATTTCTTTCTTCCACGACCGAAGTCTCCTTTCTGAGAATTGGATTTATTCAGCAACGCTAGCTTTCTCGGTGATAACAGTCTGAATTCTAGCAATATTCTTGCGAACTTCTTTAATTCTGGCTGTATTATCTAACTGATTGGTTGCATTCTGGAATCTCAAATTGAAAAGTTCCTTTTTTGCATCAACTAACTGTGACTGTAAATCTGCAACAGTAAGTGACTTTAATTCTTCTAAATATGCACTAGTTTTCATTTGACTCACCGCCTTCTAAATCTGCACGTGAAACTACTTTACATTTGCAAGGTAATTTATGTGTAGCAAGACGTAAAGCTTCTTTCGCTACGTCTTCCGGAACACCGGAGATTTCAAATAATACTCTACCTGGTTTTACTACAGCTACCCAATACTCAAGGGCACCCTTTCCTTTACCCATTCGAACACCCATAGGCTTATGAGTTACAGGCTTCTCTGGGAAGATCTTGATCCAGACTTTACCACCACGCTTGATATATCTTGTCATAGCAACACGGGCTGCCTCGATCTGATTTGCCTTAATCCAGCAAGGCTCTAATGATACGATACCATACTCACCGTATGTGATCTTGTTTCCTCTGGTTGCTTTACCAGCCATGGAACCACGGAACTGTTTACGATGTTTTACTCTCTTTGGCATTAACATAATTACTGAGCTCCTCCTTCCTTATTAGCCTTTGTAGGAAGCACTTCGCCACGGTAGATCCAAACCTTAACACCTACTTTACCGTAAGTGGTATCTGCCTCTGCGATCCATAATCGATATCTGCACGAAGTGTCTGAAGCGGTATAGTTCCTTCAGAGTAGAACTCTGTACGAGCCATATCAGCTCCACCAAGACGTCCTGAGCAGGAAGTCTTAATTCCCTTTGCACCGGTCTTCATTGCACGGCCCATGCAGGACTTCATTGCTCTACGGAAAGAAACACGGTTCTCAAGCTGTAAAGCGATGTTCTCAGCTACTAACTGAGCGTCACGATCTGGTCTCTTTACTTCTTTGATATCTACAACTAACTTCTTATCTGTAAGTTTCTGAACTTCTGCCTTGATCTTTTCGATCTCAGCGCCGCCCTTACCAATTACAACACCTGGCTTAGCTGTGTAAATGATAACCTTCACACGATCTGATGCTCTTTCGATCTCAATCTTAGAAACACCAGCTGCGTATAATTTTTTCTTCAGAAATGTTCTGATATTGTAATCTTCTACTAAGTAATCAGCGAAATCTCCATCTGCATACCATTTAGAATCCCAATCTTTGATAACGCCGACTCTTAATCCATGAGGATTAACCTTCTGTCCCATGATTGCCTCCTATCTTTCATCGAGCACGATTGTAATGTGGCTCATTCTCTTTTCGATTCTATAAGCTCTACTGTGCACGAGGATGAATTCTCTTCATTGTTGGTCCCTTATTTGCGTAGCACTCTGCTACATAAAGGTTTTCTGCCTTCATTCCGTTATTGTTCTCAGCGTTAGCGATTGCTGACTTTAATAACTTCTCTACAACGCTTGAAGCGTATCTTGGGTTGTAGGATACGATTGCAAGTGCAGTCGCAACATCCTTACCACGAATTGCATCTAATACGAAGCAAGCCTTCTGTACTGACACTCTAGCATAAGATAACTTAGCTGAAGGTCTTGTGTCCTTTACTTCGTTTCTCTCTCTCTTGATCTGGGATCTATGTCCTTTTGCCATGGATGAAACCTCCTTCCACTAAATATTATTTTATCTCACGCCTGATTTCTTTTCGTCTTTTCCATGTCCTCTGTAAGTTCTTGTTGCAACGAACTCACCGAGCTTATGTCCAACCATGTCCTCTGTAACATATACCGGAACATGCTTTCTTCCGTCATGAACAGCGATTGTGTGTCCAACGAAAGATGGGAAAATAGTAGAACGACGGGACCAGGTCTTAATTACGGACTTGTCTCCGGAAGCGTTCATAGCATCTACTTTTTGAGTAAGCTCTCATCAGCAAATGGTCCTTTTTTAAGTGAACGTGCCATTTCATAAACCTCCTAATTATTTGATAGCTCTACCGTCTCTTCTTCTTACGATAAGCTTGTTAGACTGCTTGTTCTTCTTTCTGGTCTTTAAACCAAGTGCAGGCTTGCCCCATGGAGTACATGGTCCTGGACGACCTACCGGAGCCTTACCTTCACCACCACCGTGTGGATGGTCATTAGGGTTCATAACAGAACCACGAACTGTTGGGCGGATACCATGTGACGCTTACGTCCAGCCTTACCAATATTTACGAGGTTGTGGTCACCGTTTCCGATAACACCGATTGTTGCTCTACACTGAATTGGAACCATTCTCATCTCGCCTGAAGGAAGACGAAGTGTTGCATACTTCCTTCCTTAGCCATCAGCTGTGCGCTGAGTCCGGCAGAACGTACTAACTGTCCGCCCTTACCTGGCAGTAACTCGATGTTGTGGATCTGTGTACCAACCGGGATATTCTCAAGTGGTAAACAGTTTCCAACTCTTACCTCTGCTTCTGGTCCGTTCATAACCTTCATACCGTCGGTTAATCCTGCAGGAGCAAGGATATATGCTTTCTCACCATCTGCATAGCAGATCAGTGCGATATTTGCTGTTCTGTTCGGATCGTATTCAACACCGATTACGGTTGCCGGAATACCATCTTTTCTTCTCTTAAGTCGATGATTCTGTATTTTCTTCTGTTTCCACCACCCTGGTGTCTAACTGTGATTTTACCCTGATTGTTACGACCAGCGTTCTTCTTTAAAGAAGTTGTAAGGGATTTCTCAGGAGTTGTCTTAGTGATCTCAGAGAAATCAGAACCAGTCATATTTCTTCTGGAAGGTGTATATGGGTTATATGTCTTAATTCCCATTGTTTTTCTCCTTTCGATGTTTTCATTATCGTGTCATCTCTGACACATATCTTGTAATGCATCTAGATGCATTGCCTACGCACTTGCTTGCGAAGCAACTCTTATGCAAGTGCTCCTTTTGGAATTATAATCCAGCGAAGATCTCGATATCCTTGCTGTCCTCTGTTAACTGAACGATTGCTTTCTTTGTCTTAGCAGTCTTTCCTGTTACCATTCCACGTCTTCTGTTCTTGCCTTCACAATTCATTGTGTTGACCTTGGCAACCTTTGTTCCCTCGAACATTCTCTCTACGGCTTCCTTGATCATAGTTTTGTTTGCATCCGGATGAACAAGAAATGTATATTTCTTCTCAGCCATTGCATTCATACTCTTCTCAGTTACTACTGGTTTGAGGATTACATCATAATACTGTACGTTTGCCATTATGCATACACCTCCTCGATTGTTGCAAGAGCAGCCTTTGTAACAACTACCTTGTCATACTTTAATGCATCAAACACATTCAGCTCGTTTGTCTGAGCAGTCTTAACAGTTGGAATATTTGCTGCAGATGCGATCACGTTTGTGTCCATGTCGTTTAATACAACAAGTGCCTTCTCAACTTTCAGATTGTTCATAACCTGTACGAACTTCTTTGTCTTAATTTCATCTAATTTCAGCTCATCAACAACTACGAACTTGTTCTCTGCTACCTTAGAAGTCAGAACAGACTTTAATGCAGCTCTCTTCTCTTTCTTGTTGAGCTTGAATGAGTAATCTCTTGGTACCGGAGCGAATACAACTCCGCCGCCTGTCCACTGTGGAGAACGTGTAGATCCCTGTCTTGCATGACCGGTTCCCTTCTGTCTCCATGGTTTTCTTCCGCCACCGCGAACTTCAGAACGTGTCTTAGCCTTCTGTGTTCCCTGACGATTATTTGCAAGCTGCTGAAGCACAGCCATATGAACTAAATGCTCATTAATTTCTACGCCGAAAATGGAATCGTTTAATTCGATAGAATCAACTTCTTTACCTTCCATATTATAAACAGCTACTTTAGCCATCGTAAGTTCCTCCTTTCTTACTTTGCACTATTTACCAGACTTTGTGGTCTCTTTTACTGTGATGAGAGCTTTCTTTGCTCCTGGGACAGCACCCTTGATCAGCAGTAAGTTGTTCTCTGCGTCAACTCTTACAACTTCAAGATTCTGAGTTGTACTTTTACGCTACCCATGTGTCCAGGCATTCCTTTTCCCTTGAATACACGCTCGGAGAAGAACATGCACCGTTAGAACCCTGATGACGATGGAACTTAGAACCATGAGCCATCGGTCCTCTGTGCTGACCTAATCTCTTAATAGCACCCTGGAAACCTTTACCTTTTGA
>ENA-OQAS01000963-OQAS01000963.1-human-gut-metagenome-genome-assembly--contig:-NODE-963-length-14206-cov-4.654450_pt1 | contig 14206 bp, 16 predicted proteins | sample MGYA00242733_ERZ504523 | MGnify/ENA primary metagenome ERZ504523 (study PRJEB26092, sample SAMD00036239) | human gut metagenome | host: Homo sapiens | study: EMG produced TPA metagenomics assembly of... | reverse complement strand
GTGAAAACTATAATTCAAAAAAATCAAACCATCCAATTTCCTCACACTTCAAAAGGTGAAAACTACAATCCCCAAAAATCAAACTATCCAATTATCTCACTTCAAAAAGTGAAAACTATAATCCAAAAAATCAAACCATCCAATTTCCTCTCACTTTCAAAAAGTGAAAACTATAATTCAAAAAAATCAAACCATCCAATTTCCTCACACTTCAAAAGGTGAAAACTACAATCCCCAAAAATCAAACTATCCAATTTATCTCACTTCAAAAAGTGAAAACTATAATCCAAAAAAATCAAACCATCCAATTTCCTCTCACTTCAAAAAGTGAAAACTACAATCCCAAAAAATCAAACTACCCAATTTATCTCACTTCAAAAAGTGAAAACTATATCTAAAAAATCAAACCACACAATTTCCCCTCACTTAAAAAAGTGAAAACCATAATCCAAAAAGCAAACCACATAATTATAGATTCAAAGGAAGTCGTCCCACAACCTCCTTTGTCAACCCACCTATGAGAATCCCCGCCAGGACACCTGCTACCAGCAGTGCCGGTGCATAAATCATCAAACTCGTATTGCTCACCACGATCATGGCAACGATCAGCTGCCCGATATTATGTGTGACACCACCGGCCACACTGATACCGATCAGACTGAAGCCGGAATGTTTTTTCAAAAGATCCATCACAGTCAGGCTAAGCGCAGCGCCAGCCAGACTATACAAAATACTGAACAGATTTCCAAACATAAATCCGATCACCAGGATTCTGACAACGGACACGAGAGCCGCTTCTTTAAAGGAATATCGGTCCAGTATAAAAAGCACCGCCAGGTTTGCAAGCCCGAGCTTGATACCCGGAATCCCTGTAAATATAGGGACCAGAGACTCCACATATCCAAAAATGATCGCTACTGCGGCAAATAATCCGAGATAAGCTGTTTTTCGTTTCATAAATAAATCCTTTCATTTGTTGCAGGAATATCGTTGCAGAAATAGCACAGACAGAATACCGTCTGTCAGAGAAAAATCTACGGAGAACACACATTGCGCATATTCTCCGGAAATTTTATGTCACCGCATCAATTTTAGGCGAACTCTCCGAATCCGAATCCGCTGCAGTATTTTCCCCTTCTATCACAACCTTATTAGGAAGGCAGATGATGGAACCGCCGTGCTCGTCCACAGCCTTCTGTTTCATACAGTAATGATCCGGACAGGTTGCTTCGATCATTGTAACTTTTCCATCTTTGATCTCGCAGACATTGGTGTCTCCAATGTGGATGATCTGGTCCTGGGAAAGCGAATAGGTTCCGAATTCTTTTCCGTCAACGGTAATACGGATCGTATTATGGGAACGTTTCCCCGCAATCTGAAAACCAAGCCAGAGAACCCCCGCCAGAATCAGGATCCCGGCAATAAAAATCAATTCTTTTTTCTTCAAAACAAATCTCCATTTCTGTTACAGATTCAGAAAAATCATATCATAATCGAAATTAAAAGGCAAACATAAGTTAATGATATCTAACCATAATTCATACAGCTGTTCCCAACGGAAAGGGAGGAGTGGCGATGATTTTTCTTTTATAAAAGACATAAAACAGAAAAATTCATATTGGAAAAAGTTATAAACTACTAACAAAAGTGTAGACAAGAAAAAAAACAGGTGATATAATACCTAACTGCAAGTTAGCATCGTCTAATTTTATAAAAAAGATTAATCAAAACTAATTTATGTATATGGATAAAAACTATATAATTTATCCAAAAGACAGTTATACGCAGATTACAGGACTGGATCGAGAGCATCTGACGCAGCCATATATGTTCGCACAGTTGAGCCTGATGCAGCAATTTACGGAATTGTTATAAATACAAGGGAGAAAAGAGATGAAAAATCAGAATTTTTATATGAGAGTGATCTCCTTACTGCTGGTGATCCTGGCTGTACTTTTTTATAACAGTAGCATGAAAGCCCAGGCAAATGAAAAAGAGATCGCGGCTCTGACAGATAAGGTAGATACACTTCAGGAGCAGCAGAATGAACTTCTCAGTGCGCTGGAGACGAGTTATGTAAATCGTATGCAGAATCAGGCAGCATCTGCAGGATCAGGCAGCAGTGATGCAGATACAGCAGGCGATGACAAAACAACAGACACTTCAGACGGCAATGTATCCGATGCAGACGCAGAGGACACAGCAACCACAGATTCCGATAATGTATATAAAGATGGAACCTATACAGGAGAAGCCGAGGGATACGGCGGGACCATTCAGGTGGAGGTGACACTTACCGGTGATGAGATCACATCCATCAACGTAGTCAGCGCCCCAGGTGAGGACAGTGCATATCTTTCACAGGCAGAGAGCGTGATCGATTCCATCCTGAGTGCTCAGAGTACAGATGTGGATACCGTATCCGGAGCAACGTTCAGCTCCACAGGAATCCTGAACGCAGTGGATGCGGCACTTGGAAAGGCGGAAAACTCATGAAAAAAAGACAGCGGGAGGTAAGGCTGATGCGTGCGGGAATACAGCTGGCATTTTTTATTGCCGCCCCGTCTCTGTTTTCTACAGCCTTTGCAGGTATCAAATCGATCTTTCTTGCCATTGCGGCCGGTCAGCCGGTGGAGTGGAATTCCTTTCTGACTGTAACGGCAGTGCTTCTGATCTTTACCTGCTTTTTCGGAAGACATTTCTGCGGATATGCGTGTGCATTCGGATCTTTCGGAGATGCCGTATATGAAGGCTTTTCCTGGATCCGGATGAAATGCTTTCACAAAAAAAAAGAAACCGGTTCTTTCCGAAATGGTTCACGGGCTTCAGAAGTTAAATATATCGTACTGGCACTGATCCTGCTTTCCTGCCTTACAGGTGTATACGGAAAGCTTACGGAAACCAGCCCGTGGGATGTTTTTTCCATGCTCACGGCAGGACGGCTCCCGAACAGCAAATATCTGGTGGGAATTGTGCTCCTGGTGCTGATCATTGTGGGAATGTGTACACAGGAAAGGTTTTTCTGCCAGTTTCTCTGTCCTATGGGAGCGGTTTTTGCATTAATGCCAATCCTTCCGGGTGCACTGTTTCGGAGAACCGTGAGAATGTCCGCCGAAATGTGGTCTCTGTAAAAAAAGATGTCCGGCTCATCTGGATATCGACGGCGACACAGGCAGATCCGGCGAATGTCTTTGCTGCCACGCATGTGCCGCAGCATGCCCGAGAAAAAATATTCACATTGGAACAATTGAGGAAAAATGATCTATGAGATATCAGGCTCTGAAAAAGAAAACTTTTCTGGCAGCAGCTACATTTACAGGAATTGCGGTGTTGTTTCCTGTGCTGTGCATGGCTGCTTCGGAAATGATGTACAGACATATACCGATATAGATTTTGCAATGGATACTGTGGTATCAGAAACACTTTATACCACAGGTGACGATATAAACAGTAAGCTGACAGCTGTGCTGACAGATGTGGAGACGAACCTTCTTTCCTGGACCAATGAGAAGTCCCAGATCTATAAGGTGAATGCAGACAGCGGAAAAGATACGGAGATTTCCGACGAGCTTTCCGGATACCTGAAACGTCTTCTGAAGATCGCAGAGGATTCTGACGGAGCCTTTGACCCAACCATCGGGAAGCTGATCCGCCTGTGGGATATTGGAGGGGAAAACCAGAAAATTCCGGAAGAAGCAGAAATTAAGAATGTTCTGAAGGATTCCGGATATCAGAAGATTTTTCTTGACGGAAATACGGTTCACATGGAGGAGGGCTGTTCTCTGGATCTTGGATCAGCGGGAAAGGGTATTGGCTGTGACTGATCCTTAAACAACTGGAAACAAAGAAGGATGTAACAGCAGCACTTATGAATCTGGGAGGAAGCAGTGTCATGACCTACGGAAGCAAGCCGGATGGTTCTTCCTGGAATGTGGCAGTGACAGATCCCAGAGCTGAAAATGAGGATGACTATCTTGGTGTGGTTGCCTTAAATGGTACAGAATTTCTTTCCACATCCGGAGATTATGAGAAATATTTTATCGAAAATGGTGTAAGGTATCACCACATTATGGACCCGTCTACCGGCTATCCGGCAGAAAGCGGAGTGACCGGGGTAACGGTAGTCTGTGACTCAGGTCTGGAGGCAGATGCGCTTTCCACAGCATGTTTTGTGCTGGGGGTGGAAAAAGGGACACAGCTGTTGAAAGCTTACGGTGCAGACGGACTTTTTGTGGATGAAGACCATCATGTGTATCTCACTGAGGGGATGAAGGAGCGGTTCAGCCTGCTTGCGGATTCCTATAGTGTGGAGAATATTGCAGAGTGAAGCTGATCTCCCGGCGATCCGGTTTATGACTGTTTGGCAGAGGGGAATGCTCATATCCGCAGTACTTGCGATAGTAAACCTGGAAAGGGTTCTATAAATATATCATATTTTTAGGAGGAATAAGCAATGCAGAAGTGGAATCTATTGAAAAAAACAGCTCCATGCATTTTAAGTCTTGCAGTGGCAGCAACAACCTTTCCGACCGCTGTAATGGCATCTGATCTTCGATGTCAGCCGTGGTTCCGAGGCAGAGGCGAGGAGATACGGAGGATTTTAGCACAGAGGAAACGGCAGAGGATGCTGCAGACATAACAGAAGAAGCAGCAGAGGATGTAGCAGTACCAGAAGCTGCTGCAGACGAGACAGAGGATATCCAGCAGGAAGATACAGAAGCTGTCGAGACTCTGGATGAGACAGCAGAGGAAGCAGACCCGTTCTCTACAGGGGAAGAGGATTTCACAGAAGGCGATGAAGTGGCGGAAGCATTTTCCGATTCTGACCAGCTGACAGGCGAGTATCAGTACGTATATGCAGGACTTACCTGGGGTGAGTACTGGGCAGCAGAAGGCGTATATGCAGCTGGAGATACAAGCTCTTCAGAAGAGAAGGATTCACATAGTGAGTTTGATACAGGAGCTTTTGATACAGTAACAAGAGCGACTGCAAATCATGGACTCCACAGAGGAAGCTATCAGACAGAAGCTACGATCATTGCTGAAGACGGAACCAGATTCGACGTATCTTACTGGGAGGATAAAGGAAGCACACTTTATCTTACAGACGGTTCCAAGGTAAAATGGAACAGAGGCAGTATAACAACAGAAGATGGAAAAACCTATACGATGGATCATTATGAGATATATGGTCTGAAATATGTCCCGGTAGCAGTTAAGACCGCAGATTTTGCAGATTTCTGCAAAGTATAATGTTGTACAGGATGGAGCTGTGCTCTCCGGAGGATACAGTGAAAACAATCTCCAGTATTACAAAGGCCTTGTGGCAGACGTAAATGCACAGACAAATGGTCTGAAATATGTGGAGAAAAATGGTGACGGCTTTACATTTACAGCAAGAAAATCAGACGGAACAGCTTCCGGTATCAAGGATCAGGCGTTAAAAACAGCAACAGAGATCAATCCGAGTGTAAAAGCAGCAAGCGGAAGCTACGGCGAATTCCTCCGTGTGGATCTCAATGGAAATTATGGCGATCTTGGTGCAAATATGCAGGCTGTACGCTGGGATTATTATGGAGATGATTCTACATATACGAAATGCCTCGCTTCTTATGGAACCAAGTTTGCCGCAGATAACTGGATGCATAAAGCAATGGGAATCCAGCTTGGACTTACAAAATCTGCACGCTGCAAGCTTCCGGGAGGAACAGACGGAACAGGATACTGGAAACTGACAGTGTATGCTCTTGGATATAATGACTATACCTACAGCTTCCAGGCAACTGCAGAGAATATCGTAAATCCTACAATGGAGCCGACTGATTTTACAAGTCTTAAAACAGAAGTGGAAGCTGCAAAGGCTCTGGCAGAGGCAGATTACACAATTGCAACCTGGAAGCCTTTGCCGGTGAGCTTCAGGAAGCAGAAGACATTCTTGCAAAAACAGATGCAAGTCAGGCTGAGGTAAATGAAGCACTTGAACATCTTCAGGGAGCAGAGAAAGAGCTTCAGAAGGTAACAGTTACACTTGATAAGACAGCAGCAGCTGTATATACAGGAAAAACAACGACTCTTAAGGCAACAACAAATGACAGCGATGCAGCAGTAACATTTAAGTCCGGCAACACAAAGGTTGCAACGGTAAGCAGCAAGGGTGTTGTTAAAGCGTAAAAGCCGGAACAGCAGTTATCACAGCAAAGGTCGGAAATGCCACAGCAACCTGCAAGGTAACAGTAAAAGCTTCTACAATTAAATTCGCAAAGGCTTCCGTAACGATCTACAAAGGAAAAACAGCGACTGTAAAAGCAACTGCAACACCATCTGCAACTGTAAAATACACAAGCAGCAACACAAAGGTTGCAACCGTAAACAGTAAAACAGGTGTTGTAAAAGGAATCAAAGCAGGAACCGTTACGATTACAGCAAAGGCAGGAGCCTGAAGACAACCTGCAAAGTAGTTGTCAAGAATCCTGCATTCAGTCTTGTAAAATCTTCTGCAACGATCAAAAAAGGTAAAACAACAACCATCAGATCCAAAGCAGCACCTGCAGGCAAGGTTACATATACAAGCAGCAATAAAAAAGTTGCAGCTGTAAACAGCAAGGGTGTTGTAAAGGGAATCAAAAAAGGTAAAGCAACGATCACAGTGAAATGCAACGGAATTACAAAGAAATTTGTGGTAACAGTTAAATAATTTCACTGTTGAACCGAATGTGATCACAGATATCCAGAAGCCTCTGCCGCAGACATAGAGCAATGTCTGCGGCAGAGGTCTGCTGATTTCTGAAGAGCAATGTCTGACAGAGGCCGCAAGAAAAGAGGAGAGAGTAAGGAAGCATGGAAAAAGATCTGAAAGATAAAAAGCAGGAGGAAAAAAATACTCCGAAGATACCCTGGACCAAGCTGGTTCCTGCAGCTGCTGTGATTGCGGCGCTTGTGTTTTCAGGCATAAAGGCGAAGGGCTCTGATGGAGAGACAGAAGCAGTCGGGCAGGCAGAGACGACCGTAATGTCTGCTTCAGAGCTGGAAAAATATCTCGGGTATGAAAAAGAAAATACTGTTTCTGACAGCACAACTGCCACAGCTGAGAAAAACAGTACAACAAAAAAGAAAAGCTCATCGAAAAAAAGTGCAAAAAAAACAGCAGCGAAAAAAAGCTCAGGTACAAGAACGGTTTCCGAATCTGCAAAAAGCAATGCCAGCGCCGCAGGACAGGGAACCACGCAGACACCGGTAGCAAGTGTTCCGGCAGATGGATATAAGGACGGTACGTATGAAGGAAGCGGAACCGGATTTGGCGGGACGATTCGCGTGAGAGTAACAATCAGCGGTGGAAAGATTGCGGCCATAGATATTCTGGAGGCATCTGGAGAAACTGCGTCGTATTTTGCGTCAGCTCAGGGTGTGATCAGCAGGATGATCGCCGGAAATACACCGAATGTAGATGCAGTAAGTGGAGCAACCTATTCCTCCAACGGAATCATCCAGGCAGTTCAGAATGCCCTCTCCCAGGCAGCGGCAGATGGAAACAGCCAGCAGGTCACCCCTACACCTGCAGCAACTGCTTTACCAACTCCGACATCAGCTCCGTCACCTACAAAAAAACCATCTCCTACAAAGAAACCGGAAGATCCGGACAGTCCCCAAAAATATCTGGACGGTAAATATACAGCTTCGGCAAAGGGCTTCAATGGAGACGTGAAGGTAACTGTGACCATCAAGGATGGAGTGATCGAAGCCCTGAAACAGGAAAATACGGACACGGAGCAGTTTTTTGAAAAAGCATGGAGCGTGCTGGAGGAACAGATCATTGGTACGGATTCTGTAGATGATATTGATGCAGTCAGCGGAGCAACCTATTCCTCCAACGGAATTCTCAACGCTGTAAAAAAAGCTCTTAAAGAAGCGATCAATCCGGAGTATGGAAAGAAACCGACACCAACTCCGACAAAGAAACCGACACCAAAGCCAACAGCCACACCGAAACCTACGGCAACGCCGAAACCAACAGCCACACCGAAGCCAACAGAGACGCCGGCAGCAACCCCGACGCCGGAGCCGGACGACCCGGATGTGACGCCGGTTCCTGAAAAAACCAATGTAACTCCAACACCAGGGACAGATGAGCCGGATGCAACACCGGAGCCAACGGAAGCACCGGAACCGGTGGGAATGTACAGAGATGGAACGTATACAGGCTCGGCTTTTGGATATGGAGGAAAAACATATCTGACAATTACGATCTCAGGAGGCCAGATCGTATCCATTGAGCAGACAAATCAGGATACACCGGAATTTTTTGATCCTGCATGGAGCACGATTTATTCTCAGATCATGGCAAACCAGTCGGCGGATGGGATCGATACTGTCAGCGGAGCCACATATTCCTCCGAAGGGATCCTGGACGCTGCACAAAAGGCCCTTGCCCAGGCAAAGAATTAACCGAGTGAACGTTGGAGCAGCTATAAACATCTGAATCTAAGCCAATAATAAGAGGTGAAAGAAACCTCTGGACTTCTTGAGTTTTTTGAAGTTCAGAGTTTTTGCTAGGTTTCTGAAATTGCTTCTATAAATCGATAAAAAAATAACAGGAATGTATACAGAATAATATGAAAAATATCAGAAAATATAAGCGGTTTAAATAATTTGAAATGCAAATTGGAGTGGGTTAACCTGAGAAATACAATAAAATTTTTATTGCACAGGGCAATATTTTATGTTATGTTTGAATGTGTGTAATTAAAGTTGTTATTAAAATGACAAACAACGCTGAAAGGAGAACAAATATGAGCAGTAAAATTACGATCATCGGAGCAGGAAGTGTAGGAGCAACTATCGCTTATACCTTATCACAGAGGAGTATTGCATCAGAGATCGTTCTGATCGATATTAACAAAGATAAGGCTGAAGGTGAGGTTATGGATATTGAGCAGGGAACCAGTTTCCGTGAGCCGATCTCCATCGTGGCAGGAGATTACCCGGATGCTGTAGATTCTGACATTGTGATCATCACTTCCGGTATTGCCAGAAAACCGGGACAGACTCGCATCGAGCTGACACAGACCAACGTCAACATTATGAAGAGTATTACTCCGGAGATCGTAAAGGTGGCTCCCAAAGCGCTTTATATTATCGTAAGTAATCCATGTGATATTATGACTTATGCATTTGCAAAGCTTTCCGGACTGCCGGAAAATCAGATTCTTGTTCCGGAACCGCCCTGGATACGGCCCGTCTCCGCTGCAGACTTTCTCAGCACTACGGTGTATCTGAGAAAAACATCCACGCCTATGTATTCGGAGAGCATGGAGATACTTCCTTTGTACCGTGGTCCAGAGCCTTTGTTGCAGGTGCGACCCTTGATGAGTTTGACAAGATCGTTCATGAGGATCAGAAAGATCTGCAGCCACTTGACAGAGAAGAGGTTCTGGAGTATGTTCATACTTCAGGATCAACTGTGATCGCCAAGAAGGGTGCTACATTTTATGCGGTAGCCGTATCTGTTTGCAGACTTTGCTCGCTTCTTCTTGCAGCATCTGATACAATAGTCAGTGTATCAACCATGCTTCACGGAGAGTACGGTGTTGAAGACGTATGTCTTAGTACCATGGCTTCTATCGGACCGGAAGGTGTAAAACGTATCGTTCGTGTTCCGCTGACCGAGGAGGAGACAGAGAAGCTTCATGCAAGCGCCAATGCTCTGAAGGACGTGATCGCACAGATTGATCTTTGATAAATGTCAGAAGCTGTGTAAAAAGGAAAAAGCAGCCTCAGGCAAATTTGAAACAACGGGAGAAAGATAAAAATGGATATTATTCAGGTAATTACCAGAGAATTGAACGTTGAGAAATGGCAGGTCGAGGCAGCGGTTAAGCTGATCGATGAAGCTGCACCATTCCTTTTATTTCCAGATACCGTAAGGAAGCAACCGGTACACTGAACGACGAACAGCTTCGTAATCTTAATGAGAGACTTACTTATTTAAGAAATCTTGAGGATAAAAAGGCTCAGGTTCTGGGCAGCATCGAGGAGCAGGGCAAGCTGACTCCGGAGCTGAAGAAACAGATCGAGGCAGCGCAGACACTCGTTGTGGTAGAGGATCTTTACCGTCCGTACCGCCCGAAGCGCCGTACACGTGCCATCATCGCCAGGGAAAAAGGTCTGGGACCGCTGGCCGACATCATCCTTCTCCAGATGACGAAGAAACTCTTGAAGAAGAGGCAAAAGCATTTCTTTCTGAGGAAAAAGAAGTTAAAACTGTGGAAGAGGCCATCAGCGGTGCCAGAGATATCATTGCAGAACACATTTCTGATGAAGCAGATTATCGTATCAGTATCCGTAAGAGAACAATGGATAAGGGAACTATATGTTCCACCGCAAGAGATGAGAAGGAGCAGTCTGTATACGAGATGTATTATGACTTTGAGGAGCCGGTGAAAAAGCTTGCAGGTCATCGTGTCCTTGCTCTGAACCGTGGTGAGAAAGAGAAATTCCTTACTGTGAAGATCCTTGCACCTGAGGAAGAGATCATCCGTTATCTTGAAAAACAGGTGATCGTCCGCGATAATCCATACACTACACCGGTTCTGAAAGAAGCCATTGAGGACAGCTATAAACGTCTCATCGGACCGGCTATTGAGCGTGAGATCCGAAGCGCCCTTACAGAGGCAGCAGAGGACGGTGCCATCCATGTCTTTGGCAAAAATCTGGAGCAGCTTCTCATGCAGCCTCCAATTGCAGGACAGGTAGTTCTTGGCTGGGACCCTGCCTTCCGTACCGGATGCAAGCTGGCAGTGGTAGATCCTACCGGAAAGGTTCTGGATACCACAGTTATTTATCCCACAGCACCAACCAATGAGACCAAGATCCGTGCCGCAAAGGAAACCCTGAAAAAGCTTATCAGCAAATATCATGTGACACTGATCTCTGTAGGAAACGGAACGGCATCCAGAGAATCCGAGCAGATCATCGTGGAGCTTCTTAAGGAAATCCCGGAAAAGGTCCAGTATGTTATCACCAACGAGGCAGGTGCTTCTGTATATTCCGCAAGCAAGCTTGCCACGGAAGAATTCCCGAATTTCGATGTTGGACAGAGAAGCGCCGCATCCATCGCAAGACGTGTACAGGATCCGCTTGCAGAGCTTGTAAAGATCGATCCGAAATCCATCGGTGTCGGTCAGTATCAGCATGATATGAACCAGAAAAAGCTGGGAGAAGCCCTTAACGGCGTTGTGGAAGATTGTGTAAACAAGGTCGGAGTGGATCTGAATACTGCGTCTGCATCCCTTCTGGAGTATATTTCCGGAATCAGCAAGGCCATCGCAAAGAATATTGTAGCCTACCGTGAGGAAACGGCCGTTTCCAGACAAGAAGAGAACTTCTTAAGGTTGCAAGCTTGGTCCGAAAGCCTTTGAGCAGTGTGCAGGTTTCACACGGATCACAGGAGGCAAAAATCCTCTGGACGCAACCAGTGTCCATCCGGAAAGCTATGACGCAGCAAAAAAACTCCTGGAAAAGCTGGGCTACACACAGGAAGATGTGGCAGAGCGTAAGCTTACCGGTATTTCTGGGCAGATCCGCGATTACGGAAAACTGGCAAAGGAGCTGGAGATCGGAGAGCCAACCTTACGTGATATCGTAAAGGAACTGGAAAAACCTGCCAGAGATCCACGTGACGAGATGCCGAAACCGATCCTCCGTACGATGTCCTGGATATGAAGGACCTGAAAGAAGGCATGGTCCTCAAGGGAACTGTCCGCAATGTTATTGACTTCGGTGCTTTTGTGGACATCGGTGTGCATCAGGATGGCCTGGTCCATATTTCCGAGATGAGCGAGAAATTCATCAAACATCCGCTGGAAGCAGTCAGTGTGGGAGATATCGTGGATGTCCGTGTTCTTGGTGTTGATATGAAGAAAAAACGTATCAGCCTTTCCATGAAGGGAATCAGTAAATAAAGAGAAAAGCTGAGTAAAGAGAAGCAGGCAAGTATATTCTGCAGCATTCTGCGGCGGATTACCGGACCGATATACAATAAAGCTATAACAGAAATACAGCAGTGGTTTATACCCTATACTTTATAGAACCGGAGAAATCAGGTTTACAGGGAAAAACCACTGCTGTATTATTATATTACCAGATGCGGATTATAGGAAATGCTTATATCAGAAATAAGCTTTGAAGCTCATAGATCGATCCGCATATGTATATCGAATGATCGATCAGACAGGAGGGATTATATTTGGATAGTACTGTACAGACCGTGCAGGAGGTCGGAAATCAGGTAAGCCAGTACAGGCAGATGTTTGAAAATTATCTGCCGGACATCACGAAATTCGGAATCAAGGTTGTTCTGGCTATTGTTGCTTTCTGGGTAGGAAGCACGGTAATTAAATGGATCGTAAAGTTTGTGAGGAAATCACTGACAAAATCCAGGCTGGATACAGGAGTGGCACAGTTTATGTCCTCACTGGTCAAGATCGTACTTTACATACTCCTGATCTTTAACATATCCATAAGCTTTGGAGTAAAGGAATCATCTCTGGCAGCACTTCTCGGAACTGCAGGTGTTACTATGGGTCTTGCCCTCCAGGGCGGACTTGCCAACCTGGCAGGAGGTATGATGCTTCTTCTGTTCAAGCCTTTCCAGGTAGGGGATTACATCATCGTTAACGGACAGGACGGAAGCGAGGGAACGGTAGCCAAGGTCGAGATTTGTTATACAACGCTGTTATCCATTGATAACAAGCACATCGTGATCCCGAATGGTACTCTTTCCAATGCGACCATCACCAACGTAACAGCAAGGGATCAGCGAAGGCTGGAGATCAAAGTGGGGATCTCTTATAATGCAGATATCCAGAAGGCCAAGGATATCCTGGAAGATATCCTCACCGAAGATCCGGATACAAGAGAAGACGAAGAGATGGTGGTATTCGTAGATGAGCTGGCAGAAAGCTCTGTGATCATGGGCTTTCGTGTCTGGGTAGATACCGACCGCTACTGGGCAGCCAGATGGAGATTGAACCAGAGGATCAAGGAAGATTTTGATTATTATGGAATTGAGATTCCTTATAAGCAGCTGGATGTGCATATTCATAAATAATATGCATAAAGGAAGAAAGATAAAGCCCTTTCACATGGCAGAGAAATTGCTGTGTGGGAGGCTTTTTGGTGAAAGTAACGGGTTTTGGGATTGTTACTGGCATTCACGATAGTAGAGAGTATGAAAATTATTGACAAACCAGTGTCGGGGTGCAATAATACCCCACAGAGATAGTATTTGGACTCAAAACTATACTCTGGCTGAAATCACTGGAATCTTATATAAAAATAGCCACCGGAACCGGGATCGGGAACGGACGGATATATGAAAATTATAAAAGATACGAGCCTGTATCGATGATAACGAAGGCGTACAACAGTTATGGGAATTTTGAGCAACTGTTGAAGAGCATGCTTTTCGTGTATAAAAAACAGGACTCAATATACAGGGAATCAATCAGAAGCGTTTCAGGGTCGAAGTGTACCCCGAGACGCTTTTTTATTAAATACAGAAGCGGATGCTTTTATCCACTTGAAAATTATTCCCTGCAGGAAAGGACTTATATAAGATGACAATAGAGATGTTAAAAGGAAAGATCCACAGAGCAACCGTTGTCCAGGCGGAACTGGATTATGTAGGAAGTATCACTGTGGATGAGGAACTGCTGGAAGTTGCCGGGATACTGGAATATGAGAAGGTCCAGATCGTAGATGTGAACAACGGCAGCCGTTTCGAGACATACACCATTTGCGGAGAACGCGGAAGCGGTATGATCTGCCTGAACGGAGCAGCAGCAAGATGTGTAAGCACCGGTGACAAGATCATCATTATGGCTTACGCACAGTACGAGCAGGAAGAAGCCCGTACTCACAAGCCTGCAGTTGTATTTGTAGATGAAGAGAACAGGATCAGCAGAGTGACCAATTATGAGAAACACGGACTGCTGAAGGATATGGCCTGACGCAGATCAGGAAGATAATAAGACGAAGGTGAATTCAGAAAAGAGGCTATCTCAAATCTATTAAGAAAACCGTCGGAACCGGAAAAGAGGAGAGCACAATGCAGGTAACAAAAACAGTAGAAGAAACAAGAAAAACAGATCAAAGCGAGGAAAAAAAAAGGAAAACAGTAGGCCTTGTGCCAAACCATGGGGATTTCTCC
>ENA-OQAS01000962-OQAS01000962.1-human-gut-metagenome-genome-assembly--contig:-NODE-962-length-14217-cov-2.661320_pt1 | contig 14217 bp, 10 predicted proteins | sample MGYA00242733_ERZ504523 | MGnify/ENA primary metagenome ERZ504523 (study PRJEB26092, sample SAMD00036239) | human gut metagenome | host: Homo sapiens | study: EMG produced TPA metagenomics assembly of... | reverse complement strand
GTCATCATACTGACAGCTTGTAGATTTCACCATCAGCCAGCAGATTGCTGACCAGTCATTAACTGTAGCTGTCTTAACCTGACGAAGAGTTGTAGCAACAGCCTTGAAGTTAGGGTATGTAGCAGCAGCTTCGTTAATCATCTTCTTGTAACCATCAAGGTTAAGAGTCTTAAGGTTCTCATCGTTACCTTCGATTTCGAAACCAAGGCAAGCTGTGAAGTCTTCTTCGTTACCAATCATAACGTCAACATACTTAGCAACTTCCTTATTAACTTCCTGAGCCTTAGCTAAACCGCCAATAGCTTCCCACATAGATGGTCTGTAGTTAAGATCGTAAGATACGATTGTACCGTACTTCTTAGCTGCCTTACAAGCTGCAATAACAGTTTCACAAGCCTGTTCAGAAAGAGCAGCATAGATACCACCTGTATGTAACCAACGAACACCTAAGCCACCATCGCTCTTGTTCTTGAAGATGTAATCAAAGTCGAAATCTTCTGGAGTAGCCTGAGAAATAGCTGTGTTAGCTCTATCTGAGCAACCCTTGGCACCACGGATACCGAATCCTCTTTCTGTGAAGTTGAGACCATTTCTGCAAAGACGACCGATACCATCTGTCTTCTTCCAGCAGATAAGGGATGTATCAACACCACCCTGTTCGATGAAGTCCTTCATAAGAAGACCTACTTCGTTATCAGCGAAAGATGTGATAACAGCAGTTCTCATACCGAAGCACTTGTGAAGGCCACGGATAACGTTATATTCTCCGCCACCTTCCCATGCTCTAAAGCTTCTTGCTGTACGAATTCTTCCTTCACCTGGATCAAGACGAAGCATTACTTCACCTAAAGATACAGCATCAAATGTGCATTCTTCAGCTGGTCTTAAATTTAATTTCATTTTTTAGATACCTCCAAATAAATTTTTACATAATCATATTAACATATAATTTAGATTTAATCTATATATTTAAGTAAAGTTTTGTATAAAGCTGTCAATTTTCCACTGATTAAAAAGAATATTGGTAAGTTACATTATATATAAATTGAAATATAATGTATTATGTAAGATGTAATGCAATTTATAAAAAGTGAAATGTTAAAAAAATATACATAATTATTGAAAATAGAACTTTTTGCTTATTGAAAATATTGTGGAGATATTGTAAAATATTTCTAAAATAGTATACCAATGAATAATATTTATGAAATGAGGCATATATATGAGCAATATCAAGAAGTTAAGAAAACTCAAAATCCAATGGAAAATATTGCTTTCAGCAATGCTTGTTATATTCGTATTTGGCGGATATATGGTATTTGCTAAAGCTGATTCCAGTGTCACTGTATCAGTGACAACGACAGCAACAATTGTTAATCAGGGCACAGAGTCGAACAGCATCGTGGCAACTATGTCGGGAAGAGATGAGAATAATGTCAGTCAGGATTCACCGGATAATTATAAGCCGGCAGTAAGAAATCTTAAATGGACAGTATCCAACTCTGATATTATTAAATTTGTCGTAAGTGATAGTGCGGGAACTAAATATGCAGACACAGCAGAAGGCACTGCCAATCCTACAATATATGGTAATAGAGCAGGTAAGGCAACAATTACGGCTACATATTATACTAAGGCTTACGGACCAGACGGTAGCATTACTTATGAAGAAGAGCTTGGAAATGACTCTGTAGATATCATCGTTCCTTTAAAGATTAACAGCTTTAAGGCATACAGAAATGGTGTAGAGCTTACAAAAGAAGAAATGCTTTGTTATCAGGTAGGAGATATTATTGAGATAACATCTAATGCCAATGATACTAATAAAATATTTGTTGAAACAGACAATGATAAGACAGGAAGTCTTTCTAAAGATGGTATTGTAGAGAAAGTATCATCTTCAGGTGCTAAAGTAACACTTAAGATTGTCGGTGGTGGTAGAACTAATCTTAAAGTAAGAACAGCAGATGGTGATGGTATCAATTCTCTTACAGCAACATACCAGATAACATCAAAGGTCGAATACACTGATGGAGTTGCTAACTCAGAAGGACATTCTATTCAGAAGCTTTCTGATGGTACAAGATTTATTACATTATCAGATAAAGATTTTGAAGACTTTAAAGAAGAAGCAATTCCTTCTAATATTAAGTATCCAGCAACAGCAGGTGTTACATATGTATCATCAGATACAGACGTAATTACATATAAGGCTGGTAGCGTAAAAGGTGTTAACGCAGGTGTAGCCCAGGCAACAGCAGGTGTTGCAAGTATTGATGTACAGGGTAACATAGGCTGGGCGACCAAAGATGCAGTTAATGTTGTTGTACCATTTAAGAAGCTTGGCAATGATGTAAGTAATATGAATGTGGGTGACTCAATACAGCTTAAGACTTCTGCTAAATCAACAGAGGTTACCTGGTCAACATCTGATAACAGCGTACTTCAGGTTGATGCAACAACAGGTCTTGTTACAGCAATGGGAGCTGGTAAAGCTACTATATATGCAACAAGAGTTGATGATGAACTTTCAACAAAGTACAAGCTTAATAATCAACTTTCTTATGAGATTACAGTTATCGATGGATTTGGCTTAAGCTTACATCAATGAGTGTTAATATAGGTGATACACAGAACCTTGTAGCACTTGTAACTAATAATCCAAGCAAGGATGATATTACATTTACAGTAGAGAATCAGCCAGATGCAGCAGGAGTTGTTCCAACTGAGACTTTAATTAATGTAGTTCAGTCAGAAGACGGGAGAACATTCAAGGTAACAGGTATTGCATCAGGTATAGCACATATTAAGGTGACACAGAATGTTAATGGCGTTATTAAGAAAGCAACCTGTGTTGTATATGTTACAACACCAGTGGGTGAGATTACTATTAATCCTTCATCACTTACAGTAGACAGAGGTTCATCTGATACTGTACAGCTTATATTTAACCCATCAGCACCAACTAATAATAAAGTATTATGGTCATCATCTAATACAGATGTTGCAACAGTAGAAGGTGACAGCTATACAGCTACAATTACTGGTGTATCTGGTGGTACAGCAACAATTACGGTCATAACAGAAGACGGACTTAAAGTAGCAACTTGTGATGTATATGTAAGAGAACCTGTAACAGGTCTTGTACTTAATGCAACAACAGTTGAATCATCGATGGCAGTTGGTCAGTATCAGCTCGTTGCAACTGTTCTTCCAGCAGGCGAAGGTGTTGACCGTGCTGTAACATGGACATCATCAGATCCATCAGTTGCAACAGTAGATGAGAATGGTCTTGTTAAGTATGTTAAGCCAGGATATTGTACAATCGTATGTAAGACAACAGACGGAGCATATATAGCTACTTGTAACTTTATCATAAGCATACCAGTAGAGCAGATTAAGCTTGATTATACTGATGAGATAATGTCAATAGGCAGTACATTAAGAATTACAGCAGAGGTTCTTCCGGTAACAGCTACTAATAGAACAGTAGTATGGGAATCTTCTAATACTAATGTGTGTATCGTAGATTCTAATGGTCTTGTAGAAGCAGTTGGAACAGGAAGTTGTACAATCCTTTGTAAGTCATTGGACGGTAACTACACAGCAATGTGTAATATATATGTTAAACAGCCTGTAACACAGGTTATACTTAATACAACAGATATAACTGTAAGACAGGGTCAGGTATTCTGGCTTAATGCTACTTGTCTTCCAGAGAATGCAGATAATAAGATTATCAGCTGGGAAAGCCGTGATGAGAGCGTGTGTACAGTTGAGAGCGATGGTAAGGTTACAGCAGTAGGTGCTGGTACAACATCTATTATTGCAACCAATGTTGATACAGGACTTACAGCATATTGTGTTGTAACGGTTACACAGCCGGTAACAGGAATTTCGCTTAACTCAGATTATCAGGAATTATGGGTTGGAGCTAAATATGCAATCATACCGGTAGTTGAACCTTATGATGCTGAGAATAAGAATGTTACATATTTATCAAGTGATCCATCAGTAGCAACAGTAGATGAAAATGGTGTTGTTACAGCATTAAAGGGTGGAAGTTGTATAATTGAAGTGACAACCGAAGTTAATAAGTTAACGGCGGCGTGTACGATTGTAGTAAAAGAGTATGTATCATCAATAACTCTTAGTGAAACTGATAAATTTATGAATGTTGGTTCAACAGGAACGCTTGTTGCTTCTGTTGGAACGGATACAGCTACTAATAAGAATATAGTATGGTCATCTTCTAATTATGATATATGTTATGTAGATGGCAATGGTAACTTAAGTGCCAACTCAGTTGGTAATGCAGTTATTACAGCAACAGCGGCAGACGGAAGTGGTGTTAGTGCTTCTTGTATTGTAAAGGTTGTTGATCCTGTAATAGGAATTACAGTTGAACCAGATACAGTAAGGCTTCTTGTTGGTGATTCAGCTAAGGTTACAGCAGTCATAACACCAGACAGTGCAACTGTCAAAGATGTATCATGGACATCATCTAATGAAGCTATTGCAACAGTAGATGAGTCGGGAGAAATATTTGCCCTTAGTACTGGTAAATGTAAGATAACAGCTACATCACAAGACGGTAACGAAGTTAAGGGTGTATGCTGGGTATATGTAACACCAGTTGTTAACATATCATCATTAAGAATTAACTCTAAAGAAATATATATGCTTTCTGGACGAGCTAGACAGTTATCAGTAATTGTAAGACCTGTTAATAATACAGATTCTTATGAGTGGTATTCAACAGATACAGGAATTGTACAGGTAGACCAGAATGGTGTAATCACAACCGTTGGTCCTGGTACTGCAGATGTGTTTGTTATAAGCAATAACAGCAGTGTAGAAGCTTCATGTACGGTACATTCGCTTGCTATGAGTACATCACGAGTGAGATTGGAGCAGTACGATAGATTTAATCTAGATGTAATAGGTACAGAAGATGCTGTTACCTGGAGAAGTTCTAATCCAAGAGTATGTACGGTTTCATCATCAGGTGAAGTTATAGGTAGACGGGCAGGAACAGCTACAGTAACAGCTACAGTTCATAATAAGACACTTAGCTGTACAGTAACAGTTACTAACATCAGGTAATGCTGCTGGAAAATTTCAATTCTTGATATAAGCTTTAAAGATATTATAGAACTTAAAGATGGTTATGCCAGACATTCAAGTCTGGCATAACCATTCTTTATATAATATTTTGACTGTTATCAGAACATAATGGAACTGACTGTAATAATAAACGGCTTATAGAACAAAATAGACAATATAAAAAGAAACAGGCACTATAAGATTATTCTTATGGTGCCTGTTCTTTATTATTTAATATGAGGGGGAGATAGAAAGAATTAACTTTGCTATCTGATTATTAATATAACCTGTAATTGTGTGCAAAGTATGTCTTATTTATGAAAGAACGATAAAAAGAATTAACAAAATAAAAAAATAATATATATCAAATGGATAGCAGCTATAAAGTTCAAAAAGTTTAATTTGTTAATTTATTGATTATTGAGTATCAATATGTTAGAATTTATTCGTTAAAATATAAAGGCAGGGGAATAAGTATGAATAGCAATGACAAAGATGAGTTAGATGATGAGTTAATTAAATCAATGAAAAAGCTTGTTGAAGAAGAAACTAACGTTGCTAAAGCATTCATAGATATCAGAATGAGTTATCAGATGAAGATGATGAGTTGGCTGATGAAACAATGGGTAAGACAAGAGTTATACCTAAGGTCACAGATGATATGCTTACTAAAGTAAGTGATGCTACAATTAATATCAGTGATTTGAATGCAGACAAAGAACTTCAATCCAATAAAGAACAGAATAATATAGATGATACCAGCAGAGTAAAAGAATACAACAAAGCCAGGGAGTCAGAGCCGATAAAAGATTATAATATGACCAAAGACTCTGAAAAGCCAAAAGAACACAATACAGTTAGAAATTCTGAAAAGATAAAAGAATATAATAAGGCAGAACAGCAGGATAAGTGCTCTGATGCACATATGAATAATGGTAATAATGAGAAAGATGACAGCGTGCAGGAAAAGGATAAGAAGCCTATGGATGCTAAGAGGAAAAAGATGATTATAGCTGTTTCCTGTGTAGTAGCTGCTTTAGTAGTTATTATAGGTATAGTTGTCGGAGTTGTTCTTAATAATAAGAATAAGAATTCGTACCAATATAATTATGATAAAGGAATGAGTTCTTATCAGAACAAGGATTATGATAATGCTATTAAGTATCTTGCTAAAGCTTCCAAGTTATCTGAAGGCAAGAAAAATGTAGATTTAAAATATACATTGTATCAGTGTTATGCTGCAACAGATAATACAGATATGTCAATTGAAGTGTTAAAGGATATTTTATCATTTGATGAGAATAATGAGAAAGCTATAAAAGCATTAGCTTCAATATATAATACTAAGAAAGATGGAACAAGTCTTAATAAGCTTATTAAAGATTATAAGGATAAACAGGGTTACAAATATCTTACTGATTATGTTGTTGAAACTCCTAAGCCATCAGTTGAAGCTGGAAGCTATGATGATGTAATTAAGTTACAATTTACAGAGAACAGCAGTTCAACAATATATTACACAACAGATAAGACTGAGCCAGATAAGAAAAGTAAACGTTACACAGGTACAGCAATAGAAATACAGAGTGGTACTACTACAATAAAGGCTATTGCTATTAGTGACATAGGAGTGTGCAGTGATGTTGTGGAGCTGGAGTATACAGTTGACTTTAAGAAGCCATCTGCACCAACAGTAGGTCCTGCCTCAGGAACATATGAGGAAGGACAGACTGTGACAATAGATAATATTCCAGTTGGCAGTACAGCGTATTATACATTAGATGGTTCTACACCAACTAAGAATTCGGAGGAATACTCTGAACCATTTACAATTCCAACAGGTAATAATGTAATATCTGTTGTTATAATTGATTCGCATAACCAGTCAAGCAGTGTTGTTAAGCGTAACTATGTTGTCAACAAGGCTAAGACATATGTATATAATGAGGCACTTGAGATATTAAAAGGAAAGCTTATATCAAAGGGAGTGCTTAAGTCAGATGGAACTACAGCTGCTGATGGTTCTACAGTTACATTTGTATATCAGTCAAGGACAACTGTAGATGGAGTTGAGATGTTCGTTGTAAGATATGATGTGACATCTAAGACGGGAAAGACTTCTACAGCTGGTTATTATGGTGTCGCGACTAAGACAGGTGACTGCTATACAGTGACACAGAATGGCGGAGCATATAGTGCAGCCGCATATAATTAAGTTTTGATGTGTGATTAACACTTCAGATAATATATAACTGAAAGGGGTAATAAAATGTACAAGATTCTTAAGGCTGAAAAATTAGCAGAAAAGATTTTTCTTATGGATGTTGAAGCACCAAGAGTTGCTAAGCACTGTGAACCTGGCCAGTTCATAATTGTTAAAATGGATGAAAAAGGAGAGAGAATTCCTCTTACAATCTGTGATTATGACAGAGAAGCTGGAACAATAACAATTGTATTCCAGATAGTAGGAGCATCAACAGAAAAAATGTCTCACCTTAAAGCAGGTGATGCTTTTAGTGATTTCGTTGGTCCATTAGGATGCCCTTCAGAATTAATTCACGAGAATATTGAGGATTTAAAGAAGCAGAATATCGTATTTATAGCAGGTGGTGTAGGTACAGCACCAGTATATCCTCAGGTAAAATGGCTTCATGAGCATGGTGTAGATGTTGATGTTATCGTTGGAGCTAAGAACAAAGACCTTATCTTATTAGAAGAAGAGATGAAGGCAGTGGCAGGTAATCTTTATATAACAACTGATGATGGCAGCTATGTAAGAAAAGGTATGGGTACAGATGTACTTAAAGATCTTTATGCACAGGGTAAGAAGTATGACAAATGTATAGCGATTGGACCATTGATTATGATGAAATTCGTCTGTCTTTTAACTAAGGAATTAGGTATACCTACAGTTGTAAGTATGAACCCTATTATGTTGATGGTACAGGTATGTGTGGTGCATGCAGACTTCAGGTTGGTGATGAGATTAAGTTCGCTTGTGTAGACGGACCGGAGTTCGATGGACATTTAGTAGACTTTGACCAGGCTATGAAACGTCAGCAGACATATAAGACAGAAGAGGGCAGAGCTATGCTTGCAGCCCTTGAAGGAGATACACATCACGGTGGATGTGGACATTGTAATTAATCAACGGAAAAGAGGTATATATAATGGATGTTATGAAGAAGTTCCAGTAAGGGAACAGGCTCCAGATGTAAGGAATAAGAACTTTGATGAGGTATGCCTTGGATATAATGCAGAAGAGGCACAGGAAGAAGCAACACGTTGCCTTAATTGTAAGAATGCTAAATGTGTACAGGGATGTCCAGTATCAATCAATATTCCGGAATTCATACATAATGTAAAAGAAGGTAATTTTGAAGAAGCTTACAAGGTTATTGGAAAGTCATCTGCATTACCTGCTGTATGTGGCCGTGTATGTCCACAGGAAACACAGTGTGAAGGTCAGTGTATAAGAGGAATTAAGGGCGAAGCTATATCAATTGGTAAGCTTGAAAGATTCGTAGCTGACTGGGCTAGAGAGAACAATGTATCACCAGAGATGCCAACAGAGAAGAAGGGTAAGAAAGTGGCTGTTATCGGTTCAGGTCCTTCAGGACTTACTTGTGCCGGTGATCTTGCTAAGATGGGATATGATGTTACAATATTTGAAGCACTTCACGAAGCTGGTGGAGTATTAGTATATGGCATTCCAGAATTCCGTCTTCCAAAGAAGACAGTTGTTGCATCAGAGATTGAAAATGTTAAGAAGCTTGGTGTTAAGATTGAAACTAACGTAGTAATCGGTAAGTCAATGACAATTGACCAGCTTATTAATGAAGAAGGTTTTGATGCTGTATTTATCGGTTCAGGTGCTGGTCTTCCAAGATTTATGGGTATCCCAGGAGAAAATGCTAATGAAGTATTCTCAGCTAATGAATACCTTACAAGAAGCAATCTTATGAAAGCTTTCAGAGAGGATTATGATACACCAATAGCAAGATTTAAGAAGGTTGCTGTCGTTGGTGGTGGTAACGTTGCTATGGATGCCGCAAGAACAGCATTAAGACTTGGTGCTGAGGTACATATTGTATACAGAAGAAGTGAGGAAGAACTTCCTGCAAGAGCAGAAGAAGTACATCACGCTAAAGAAGAGGGGATTATATTTGACCTTCTTACTAACCCAACAGAAGTCCTTACAGATGATAAGGGTAATGTTACAGGTATTAAGTGTGTTAAGATGGAACTTGGCGAGCCAGATGCTTCTGGAAGAAGAAAGCCTGTTGAAGTCCCTGATTCAGAATTCGTAATGGACCTTGATGCAGTTATTATGTCACTTGGTACATCACCTAACCCACTTATCTCATCTACAACTAAGGGTCTTGAGATTAATAAGAGAAAATGTATTGTAGCAGAAGAAGCTAATGGACAGACATCTAAGGAAGGCGTATACGCTGGTGGTGATGCTGTTACAGGTGCTGCAACAGTTATTCTTGCTATGGGAGCTGGTAAAGCTGCTGCTAAGGGTATTGATGAGTACCTTTCAAAGTAAGTAATTATATTTACAATAATAGTAAAAAGCTGTTGATTTATTATCAGTGTTTAGATAATAAACCAACAGCTTTTGCTTATCTTATGTTATAGCCTGATTATAGCTGGGTAATATTTAGCATTGACAGGCTGCGTGATTTTATAGCAGACTGTATGGTTCTATGGAAGCCAGTGTTTTTATAAAGCTGATTGTATGCTTTTTATAGAAGCCTGTATATTCTTTTTGTTTTTGTAAAGTTGATTTACATATTGAAAATGCTGTCAATGTATTTATCAGAGATAGTGTCACATAACCCTTCAGACGTGTCAGGGAACTGTTTCATAATAGCATTTTTGATGTAATCACTTCTGTTGAAATATTTCATTTCTTCTGCAATATCATTGTTGTAAGAACCTTCAATGTCTTCTTTGGTTACATTGTCATTAAGCCAGTTGATAATAGTGTCCGTTGCTTCATTTTCGATAGAGGCGTTTGACTTTGATTTTCTTGGAATACTTTAAAGACCAGAAACCTATTGCGATAAATCCAACAAATAAAAGACCAAGAACAACATTTACAAGTATGAAATTAGAACTACCTTTTGTTACAAACTTTAATATTCCGATGTCATTAAGAATAAGAATTATAATTCCAGCAGCACCGCATACAAAAAAAAGTTATTGCAGACGACAAGTTATCTTTATATTTGTCATCTGTTGACTCATACAGATTGCCAGAGTGCTGTAAAAGCTCAATGCCTTCTTCTTCCTCGATAATATTTTTTGGCTTCTTTTTTCAGAAATGCCAGATTGCTTAGCTTCGTCAATGATGTGTTCATCAACTGTATTGTCTGACTGTGAATTTAAGCTGCTCACAATAATCTCCTTTCTGTGTATATAAATAATATGTAATATGTAGCATTAAAATGCTTCGCGTAAATTAAACTATATATAAGCAGTAAAATGTGGTACTATTACCAGATGTAAGCAGAATGAAAATGCTGTCTGCTTATTAAAATATATACGCTTAATTACTATTGGGTTAATTATAAAGTATAAATGTGAAAAATTAAAGAACATGGACAGAAAATTTAAAAGATTGATAATTAAAAAGGAGGTTATAGAAGATGAGCAAGACTCTTATTGTTACAGGTGGAAGTATTAATGTTGCGTGGGCGAAAGAATGGCTTGATAATCAGACATTTGATTATTGCATAGCGGCTGACAGCGGTCTTGAGTATGCTGATAAGCTTGGATTGAAGGTGGATTTTCTGCTTGGAGATTACGATTCAGTAGATAAAGATGTGCTTGACAGATATAAGAGTAATACTGAATTTGAGATATATCCTAAAGAAAAAGATTATACCGACACACATCTTGCGATTATGACAGCACTTAAAAAGGGTGCAACAGACATATATATACTTGGTGCGACAGGAACAAGAATGGATCACACAATTACCAATATAGGAAATATGAAGGTGGCGGCTGATTGTGGAAAGGACTGCCATATAGTTGATGAGCACAATTATATATATCTTTTAAGTGAGGCTGATGGAATACATATAATTCGTAAAGACAGCCAGTATGGAAGATATGTGTCAATTATTCCTATGTCAGAAAATGTCAGTTTAAGCCTTGAGGGATTTAAATATACGCTTGATAATTATGAATTAAAGCAGGGATTAAGTATATGCCAGAGCAACGAAGTGGAAGATGAACAGGGAATAATTAAGGTTCATAAAGGACTTATTATAGTTCTTGAAACAAAAGATTAATAACATATATGTCCTATGTGCAAAATTAATGAAAAATGCGTATAAAATTAACAAAATAACGTGGAAAGCAACAACAAATCTCTTGTAATTTAACTTACATTGTTATAAAATAAACAATAGTTGTTTGCATTAAGCAATATATAACAAAGAGGAGGTCTCGGTGATGAGTAATACTACACAGGCTTTATCAAGAATCGAAGCAATTCTTGATGATAGCAGTTTTTGTTGAAATCGGAGCGGCTGTTACAGCAAGAGCAACAGATTTTAACATGCAGGAAAAAAAGGCTCCATCTGATGGTGTAATCACAGGATATGGAGTTATCAATGGAAATCTTGTGTATGTGTATAGCCAGGATGCTGCTGTGTTAGGCGGAACAATTGGTGAGATGCATGCCAAGAAGATTGCTAATCTTTATGAGAAGGCAATGAAAATGGGAGCTCCTGTGATTGGTCTGATTGACTGCGCAGGTTTAAGACTTCAGGAAGCAACAGACGCCCTTGACGGCTTTGGACAGATTTATAAGAATATGTCATTAGCTTCTGGAATTGTTCCACAGATTACAGCCGTATACGGTGAATGTGGTGGAGGTCTTGCTGTTCTTGCAGAACTTTCAGATTTCGTATTTGTGGAAGAAAAGAAGGCTAAGTTATTTGTTAACAGTCCTAACGCATTAGATGGCAACTATGAATCTAAGCTTGATACATCAAGTGCAGAATTTATGGCTAAAGCAGGTGTTGCAGATTTCATTGGTGATGAAGAAACAATCGCTAATGGAGTAAGACAGCTTGTATCAATGCTTCCATCTAATAATGAGGAAGGTGCTGTATACACAGATAATCAGGACGACCTTAACAGAGTATGCGCTGATATGTCAGCAGAGATAGCTGATGCTGCACTTGCTCTTACAGATATTTCAGATGATGGATTATTTGTAGAAGTTAAGGCTGAATATGCTAAGGAAATGGTAACTGGCTTCATTCAGCTTGATGGAGTTACAGTTGGTGCTGTTGCTAACAGAACAGCAATATATGATGAGAATGGCGAAAAGGCAGAAGAGTTTGCAGCTGTATTAACTACAGATGGAGCTTATAAGGCAGCCGAATTCGTAACATTCTGTAACGCATTTGAAATACCAGTGCTTTCACTTACTAATGTTAAGGGCTTTGAAGCTAATGTAAGAGCTGAGAAGACAATTGCCAAGGCAGCTGCTAAGTTAGTATATGCATTTTCTAACGCAGATGTGCCAAAGGTTAATGTAATTACAGGTGAAGCTTATGGAAGTGCATATGTAGCTATGAATTCTAAGTCAGTAGGTGCAGATATGGTATATGCCTGGTCACAGGCAAGCATCGGTATGATGGATGCTTCTTTAGCTGCTAAGATTATGTATGCTGATGAAATCGCAGCAGCAGATGATGTTACAGCTAAGATTAATGAAAAGGCTTCTGAATATGCAGCATTACAGTCAAGCGTTGAGCAGGCAGCTGCAAGAGGTTATGTTGATACAATTATTAACCCAGAAGATACAAGAAAGTACATTATTGCAGCATTTGAAATGTTGTTTGATAAAAGAGAGGTTCGTGCAGATAAGAAGCATGGCACAGTATAATTGAAGAGGTGATAATATGAAGAAAATTAAGTTTAAAAAGTTCTTAGTGTTATTCTCATTACTTATCTGTGTATTCTGTATGACAGCCTGCAGTTCATCTAATGGTACTATATCAACAGCAAGTGCCAAGACAGAGTTAAAACAGCAGCAGCTTGATGCCAGTGAGGCTTATCTTGTAGACTGGGCTAAAGATATGATTACATATCTTGATAAGAATGATTCTGCTAAGATAACAGCGGATGCAGAGGCAGCTCAATCACTTACAATGGTAAATAATAAGTTATACATTGTTGACCAGAGTGGAATTAGTGTTAAGACAATAGCTTTTTATAATAGCTGGAATAGCACAAGAGATGAGTTAGGTGCTTTAAAGAGTATCAATGAAATTAATGTAGAACTCAATAGCAAGACAGGTGAGTTATGTACTATTACAGTTGATACTTCATATGAGAAAAATGATAAATGTACATTTGAATTCGTAATTAATGATGACTATACACTTGAAAATGGTGCTATCAATCTATCATATACTACAGGACAGAAGATGTATAAAGCGGTAATGAATACTCTTATCGGTATGGGAACAGTATTCGTTGTACTTATATTTATTTCATTCATTATTTCATTATTTAAGTACATCAATAAGTTTGAGAATAGAAATAAGGCTAAGAATGAAGCATCTAATGGTGCCCAGGGCGTTGATAATGCTATTGCTCAGATAGTTTCAAGCGAAGAGCAGGATGAAGAAGTTGATGATCTTGAACTTATAGCAGTTATAACAGCAGCTATTGCTGCATCAGAGAATACATCTACAGACGGACTTGTAGTTCGTTCAATTAGAAAGGTTAATAGCAGGAGGAAATAAATTATGAAGAATTATACAATAACAGTTAATGGTAATGTATATGATGTTACTGTAGAAGAAGGAACAGGAAGCACAGCAGGTGCAGCTAAGGCAGCAACACCAAAAGCAGCAGCTCCTAAGGCAGCACCAAAGGCTGCAGCACCAGCAGGCGCACAGGGTGCAGTAAAGGTCAATGCACCAATGCCTGGTAAGATTCTTAAGGTTAACGTTAATGCGGGCACAGCAGTTAAGAAGGGTGATGTATTACTCGTTCTTGAAGCTATGAAGATGGAAAATGAAATCTGTGCACCACAGGATGGTACAGTTGCTACAGTTGAGTGTGCAGCTG
>ENA-OQAS01000961-OQAS01000961.1-human-gut-metagenome-genome-assembly--contig:-NODE-961-length-14217-cov-3.529879_pt1 | contig 14217 bp, 16 predicted proteins | sample MGYA00242733_ERZ504523 | MGnify/ENA primary metagenome ERZ504523 (study PRJEB26092, sample SAMD00036239) | human gut metagenome | host: Homo sapiens | study: EMG produced TPA metagenomics assembly of... | reverse complement strand
CGAAACTTTATAACGACGGCCGCCATCAAATATGAAAAGAACAGAATCAAAATGGTTAGACTCGGAAAAGAGAGTACGTAGTTTATCACTTCGCTAGAAAATTCTAATACTGAACACATAATGGATTAAGATTATAATGAAGCCACAAAGGTAGGAAGGAAAGAGGGGAAAAAAACACGCACGAGGCCGAATGCTTACCTTTCACTTAGTGATGAAGTTTTATCACTAAGGTGATCAATTTTCATCACTAAGGTGAAACGGTTTCATCACTAAGGTGAAACGATAAATTGAAAAGGAAGAATACGTCATTCCGACTGCCGGTTATTCCAACCCTTCCAGCATTCTCTTTAAAACAACTGTAGCAGAAATTTCCCGGTTGGCCGCTTCAGGAATAACCAACGAAGTAGGCGCTTCAATCACCTCATCGGTCACAATCATGTTTCTTCTCACCGGCAGACAATGCATAAAGAAAGCATCGTTTGTCACTGCCATGTGCGCTGCATCTACCGTCCAGTTCATATCCTTGCTCAGGATCTTTCCATAGTCGGCAGGACGGGTGACACCGGGACATGCCCAGTTCTTGGCATAGATAAAGTCAGCCCCTTCAAAGGCTTTCATCTGGTTGTATTCCACCTTCGCACCACGGACAAACTTCGGGTCCAGCTCATAGCCTCGGGATGAGTGATGACAAAATCCACATCGGCCTCGTTCATCCAGTCGGCAAACGAGTTGGGAACGGCCTGAGCAATGCACGCGGATGCGGCGCCCAAGTCAAGACCACCTTGGGACGGTCTTTCTTCTTATACTCCTCGATGGTAATCAGGTCGCGAAAGCCTGCAACGGATGACCGGTAGCGGCTTCCATGGAGAATACAGCTTGCCGGAATACTTGATGAACTGATTCAGAATCTTTTCGGTATAATCATCCTCGCGGTTCTCAAAATGAGCGAACGAACGCACACCGATGATATCACAATAAGAAGCCATCACCGGAATAGCCTCCAGTAAATGTTCACTCTTGTCGCCATCCATAATGACACCGCGCTCAGTTTCCAGCTTCCATGCACCTTGGTTCACATCAAGCACAATCACATCCATGCCCAAGTTACGGGCTGCCTTCTGGGTGCTCAAACGGGTACGCAGACTATTGTTGAAGAAAATCAGCAGACAAGTCTTATGCTTTCCCAGGGTTTCATATTTGTAGCGGTCTTTCTTGATTTCGAAAGCTTCGGCAAGGGCACTCTTCAAGTCGCCCAAATCGTGTACGTTTGTAAGTATCTCATAATTTTTTCATTTATAGTATTATTGTCTTATTTGTCCATCCCCCTGAATAATCCACTTGTATGTGTTCAGTTCCTCCAGTCCCATCGGACCACGGGCGTGAAGCTTCTGCGTGCTGATACCTATTTCCGCTCCCAGTCCGAACTCACCTCCATCGGTGAACGAAGTAGGCACATTCACATAGACACAAGCCGCATCCACCATCTTCATAAAATAATCGGCCGCCCAGTCATTCTCCGTCACAATACATTCACTATGTCCCGAACCATAGATAGAAATGTGGCCACAGCCGCCTGTATGGTCATAGTCGCCGTCACTGCCATTTTGTAGTCCAGAAACTCTGTTCCGAAAGTATCCGTAGAAGCATGTTTCAGCAAGTGGGAAGGGTAAGAAGTCTTCAGATAATTGTAACACAAGTCATCGGCATAGATTTCCACGTTGTCCTGCTGCAAGCCGCTACAAAGAGTGGAAAGGTCGGTCAGCCGGTTCACATCTATAATCAGACAGTCCAAGGCATTGCACACGCTGACACGGCGTGTCTTGGCGTTGCGGATAATGGCGGCTCCTTTCGCCACATCACCCTCCTTGTCAAAATAAACGTGACACACACCGGCTCCTGTCTCGATAACGGGAATCGTGGCGTTCTGCCGCACATAGTCTATCAGCCCCTTGCCGCCGCGGGGGATAATCAGATCCACATAGCCGCGGGCATGGAGCAGCGCGTCGGCCGAATCATGTCCTGCCGGCAACAATGCCACCAGATAAGGAGACAAGTGGGCTACATCCAGCAAGGTATTCCGGATAATCTCCACCAGGATACGGTTGGAGAAATCGGCATCGCTCCCCCCCTTTAATATACAGGCGTTGCCGGATTTGAAACAAAGTGCAAACACATCCAAAGTCACATTAGGACGAGCTTCATAAATAATGCCTATCACCCCGAAAGGCACACTTACCTTGGTCAGCTTCATGCCATTGGGACGCACGGTCTGGCTCAGTATCCTTCCCGATGGAGAAGGCAGCGTGGCTACCTGCCGTATGCCTTGGGCTATGGCGTGAATACGTTCCGCCGTCAGTTTGAGACGGTCATATTTGGGATTCGACGGATCCATCGCCGCCAGATCCTTGGCGTTCTCTTCCAGAATCCGGTCCGTAGCAGCCTCCACCCTGTCGGCCAATGCATACAAGGTGTCATTGATGATCTCCTCCTTGCAGAAAGCAAGAGATCCTTTTGCCTGCCGCACCTGTTTAAAAATATCTTTTATCTGTTCCATAGTCACTTCATTTTATCTAAATCATTACCACACCGCATCAGTCCAAATACAAATAATCATAGTGTACCATAGGTTTCTGTCCATGTTTCCCCTGCAATGCACGCGCTTCTGCCGAATCGAATCCGATGCGTCCCACTCCTATCTGCCTGCCCCGGTGGTCTATGATTTTCACTATATCATCTTTTTCAAATTCCCCTTCTATGCGGACCACTCCCACAGGAAGCAGGCTTACCGCCTTCTGTCCTTTCAACACTTTCACGGCCTGTTCGTTCAAATGCAGCTCGCCTTTCGCAAAGCCTTCGCTATGGGCAATCCACTTTTTCACGCTGGATACTCCGCCTTCTGCCGGAATAAAGCGCGTACAAACCGTCTCTGCCGGATGTTGCAGCAAATCGACCAGAATATGGTCTTTCTTGCCGTTGGCTATAATGACGGTAATGCCCTCATCGGCCACCTTGCGGGCAATGGTAGTCTTGGTCAGCATGCCGCCCCGGCCGAATCCCGATTTCTCCGTCTGTATATAGTCCGAAAGATCCTTTCCCTGCTCCACCTCCGTATCACCTGCGTACCGGGGTTAGAAGGAGAACCATTGTATATGCCGTCAATATTGCTCAGTATGATTAACGCCTGCATATCCATCATGGAAGCGATCATTCCCGAAAGCTCGTCATTGTCTGTAAACATCAGTTCGGTGACCGAAATGGTATCATTCTCATTTACGATAGGTATGACACCGTTCTCCAGCATCACCATCATGCAGTTGCGCTGGTTCAGGTAATGACGGCGCGTGCCGAAACTTTCTTTCGTAGTCAGCACCTGCCCCACAGGGATGCCGTGTTCGCGAAACAGTTCATAGTACCGGTTGATCAGTTTTGCCTGGCCCACCGCCGAGAAAAGCTGCCTTTGCTCCACGCTATCTAATTTTTTGGAAGGTTTGATCTCGCTGCGTCCCGAAGCTACCGCCCCGGATGAAATTAAAATGACTTCCACCCCGGCTTTGCGCAATTCCGCCACTTGGTCTACCAATGCCGACATACGCGTCACATCCAGTGTACCGTCTTTACGCGCCAACACATTACTACCGATCTTTACTGCTATTCTTGTAAACTGAACTGCCATTTCTCTTGTTATTTTAGAAACACAAATATAGATATTAAAATCAATCTGTAAAGTCAAATAAGCCAAAAATTAACCTTTATCGTATTTGTGTGCATGTATTTTTATTCTCATCTTTGCAAAATGAAAATATATAACGATAATATTCAACAGGCAAACGTATGGTTAAAGCTATTTTTTTCGATATTGACGGTACACTGGTTTCTTTTGAAACTCATAAAATTCCTGCTTCGACCCAAGAAGCATTAAAGGCACTCCGTGATAAAGGCATTAAAATCTTTATTGCTACCGGACGCCACAATGTTTAATAAACAACCTGGGTGACTTAGAGTTTGACGGGTATATCACCGTAAACGGAAGCTATTGTTTTACCGCCGGCCACCAGCCCATTTATAAAGGTTGCATCCCGCAAGAAGACATTGAACGGCTTATCACTTTCCAACAGAGCCATCCGGTACCTTTCGTTTTTGCATACGGCAATGAAATGTTCGTCACAGAAGTGAATGACAGAGTACAGGCTGTTTCCGATCTGATTGAAATTCCTATTCCCCCTGTCGCCTCCATAGAAGAAGCCCGTGGAAAAGACATCCTGCAAATAATGGGGTATTTTACGGCCGAAGAGGAAAAAGAAACAGATATATTCGGCAAAGTGCTGACCCATTGCGAGCCAATGCGCTGGTATCCATTGTTTGCCGACATCATTGCACGGGGCAACAGTAAAAGTACGGGAATAGACAAGGTGCTGGCATATTTTGACATTGACCTGAAAGACACCATGGCTTTCGGTGACGGCGGCAATGATATTCCCATGCTGAAACACGTAGCCACAGGGATAGCTATGGGAAACGCCGAACCTCATGTAAAAGCTGTGGCCGACTATGTGACCACCTCCGTAGATGAAGACGGAATAGCCAATGCGTTGAAACATTTCGGATTAATCTAAAGAAGATTCGATAAAAGGAAAATGAATGCAGAGAGTATCCTCATGAGAGATCCCAAACTAAGGTTTTTCATGTCGTTTATTAATTTAAGAGATGCAAAGATATTCATTTACTTCTTATTAATTCGTTTCTTGTTTTGATTTCTTGACCCATTTTTCCAGAAAACTCTTTATCTTACGCAAAATATTTATTAATTGCGAATCTATGAAGAAAACCAATTCTATCCTTTGCGCATTTGTATTGGCAGGCTCGCTCTTCGGCTGTTCCACAACACAGCAGAAGACAGGCGAAACTGACTACACGCAGTATGTTAACACGTTCATCGGAGCAGCAGACAACGGACATACCTTTCCCGGTGCCTGCCGTCCTTTCGGCATGATCCAGACAAGCCCCGTAACCGGAGCTGTCGGCTGGAGATATTGCTCGGAATATGTGTACACCGACTCCCTGATATGGGGATTTACCCAGACACACCTTAATGGAACAGGGTGTATGGACCTGGGAGACATCCTGGTGATGCCGGTTACCGGAACACGCGCCCGTGCCTGGGACGCTTATCGCAGCCACTTCCCCAAAGACAAGGAAGCAGCGACTCCCGGATACTACACCGTAGAGCTGACCGACCCCGGCGTGAAGGCCGAACTGACCGCCTCTCCCCATGCCGCCCTGCACCGTTATACCTATCATAACGCCGACTCGGCATCTGTATTGATTGACCTTCAGCACGGACCTGCGTGGAACGAAAACCAATACCATTCGCAAGTACAAAGTTGCGAAACCAATTGGGAAGATGCACAAACCTTGACCGGACATGTACGCAACAGCGTATGGGTGAACCAGGATTACTTTTTTGTTATGAAGTTCAATCGTCCCGTCATAGATACCCTGTATCTGCCCATGGCCGAAACTGAAAAAGGGAAACGCATCATCGCTACTTTTGACATGAAGCCGGGAGAGGAACTGCTGATGAAAGTAGCCATGTCCACCACCGGCGTGGATGGAGCCAAGAAGAATATGGAAGCGGAAATAGCCGACTGGAATTTTGAAGGAGTGAAGCAAGCAGCCCACAACGAATGGAACAATTATCTGAGCCGCATTGAAGTAACCGGTACGGATGACGAGAAGACCAACTTCTATACCAGCTTCTACCATGCCCTGATACAGCCCAACCAAATCTCGGACGTAGACGGATGGTACCGTAATGCAGCCGATTCCATCGTTAAAGCCGGTAACGGAGCTTTTTATTCCACTTTCTCCTTATGGGACACTTATCGCGCCGCCCACCCGTTTTACACCTTAATGGTTCCTGAAAAAGTAGACGGATTCGTCAATTCATTGGTAGAACAGGCTGAAGTACAGGGCTTCCTGCCTATCTGGGGACTTTGGGGAAAAGAAACATATACCATGATTGGCAACCACGGTGTTTCAGTTATCGCTGAAGCGTATCGCAAAGGCTTCCGGGGTTTTGACGCCGAACGTGCCTTCAATGCTATCAAAAATACCCAGACCGTATCTCATAAACTGAAATCCGATTGGGAAACTTATATGAAATACGGTTATTTCCCTACAGACTTGATTAAGACAGAATCAGTATCCTCCACACTGGAGTCGGTATATGACGATTATGCCGCAGCCGATATGGCCCAACGTATGGGTAAAGAGGAAGATGCCGCTTATTTTGCCAAACGTGCCGATTTTTATAAGAACCTGTTTGATAAAGAAACGCAGTTCATGCGTCCCCGTAATGCTGACGGAAGTTGGAAATCTCCCTTCAACCTAGTCAGGTTGCCCACATGGAAAGTACCGGTGGAGACTATACCGAAGGTAATGCATGGCAGTACACCTGGCATGTGCAACATGATGTGCCGGGCTTATTGAGTTATTCGGCGGAGAACAGGCATTCTTAAACAAATTGGATTCTTTGTTCACCTTGAAACTGGAAACCACCCAGGCAGATGTTACCGGCTTGATCGGTCAATATGCACACGGCAACGAACCCAGTCATCACATTACTTATTTATATACGTTGGCAGGCCGCCCCGAACGTACCCAGGAACTGATCCGTGAAATCTTTGATACGCAATATCGTCCCGAACCCGACGGACTCTGTGGCAATGACGACTGCGGACAGATGTCAGCATGGTATATGTTCTCGGCTATGGGGTTCTATCCGGTAGATCCGGTAAGTGGCAATTATGTCTTCGGCGCTCCGCAGCTGCCTGAAATCGTTTTGAATCTGGCCGACGGAAAGACTTTCACGATCATTGCCGAAGGATTGTCAAAGGAACACAAGTACATTGACAGCATCACACTGAACGGTGAACCCTATACAAAGAATTATATCTCGCATGAAGATATTTTGAAGGGTGGAACTTGGTGTATAAGATGAAATAAGGAATCTACCTCATTACAGGAAGAGGGTATAACAGCCGGCTCCGGCTATATACCCTCTTCCTGTTTTCTGCTCCTGATGCTTTCCAAAGGATCATAATGCTCCAGGTATCATGTCCTTATCCATGAAACATGATCATTATCTGCATAACTTCTGCTTTAGATATCTTGTAACTGCCATATTAAATTATTGCCATGGACCATGTCAAGTCAGAGCATGGTACAATGGGCAACACAAAAATACAACTCTCATATTTGCTCAATCCAAACTTTATTGCGTTATTTGCGTTACATGTTTTATGTAACATAAAAACAGCAATGAAGAATATTCCTACTAATCCATTTTTAATAACCGGTTACCAAGGACCCGACTATTTCTGTGACCGCGAAAATGCTTAGTGTGAAATAGAAACTTGAAAGAGCTTGAACACCTGATCCACAGAACCGAAATCTATCTTATTTTCTTCGATGTATCGGTTCCATCGGACTTGTTGTTTTTTAGGGAAAAGCTTTAAAAAACTCTTCTTGTTATAAAAGCGTTTCGTTTTTTTACCTACACCAACTTCGTAGGTTTTATTAATTCCGGTAACGATACGTTGGGCGTCCTGTATGCCACCGGACAACCCTGTACCTGTTAATCCTGAATAGTTATCCACGGAAGCCGTTTGTGTAGTTCCTCCATACGAAATCTTTTTGGGGGCTCTTCGTGTATCACCTGTATAGATTACATTGAATTTGGGCTGAGCTTGGATTACCTCTACCGCTTCTTGCTTTCCTATCAAGAAACTTCTGTTGCCTATGCGAAGCACCGCTATCAATTCCGGATCAGAAAACTCCTTTTCTTGTTGTTCCGGATCTTTAAAGACATAATGCTTCTTTATCAGGTCATAATTAACCGGAGCCGTAAACTGTCTTCCATCTTTATATACAATCAAGCAATCTTGAAATTCATCAAACAGATAAGAGGAATTGTCCTTAGTATTTTGCGCAAACAGACCCACACAGAATATCCATATCCCTAACCAACATAAAATCAGTCTCATATATTTTCAGTTAATTGTTTATCTCAAGAAAGGGTGAGCCTGAAGCCCACCCTTTCATTTATTATAAAAAAGAATTCACCTGCGTTACGGAAGGAAAGTAACACGTACTTCATACATACGCTGATGTTGCTCCACTCCAGCAGGGCGATGAGCGATATTCTTCACCAGATAACGACGAGGCTTGGTAAAATCTCCCGGCATACCCAATTTAGGAGAGTCACCTACGGGTTCTACCGTACAGACAGAATAGCTTACCAGATAAAGTTCACCTATGATTTCATTCTTTCTAACAGGAAGAACTACATATTGTGAACGGTTATCAACAGGATTCACCAATTCAAAGTCACCGGAGAACTTGCTGCCATCAAACAAGAACCCCTTGTTAGCTGTCGAATATTGTACATCCGAAGCGGCATATACGTTTAATACATACACCTTGCCATCAGGCGCACTGCTATCGGATTCTATTGTTTCCGAACCTTCCACTTTTATTGATTCTCCGGCAGCCACAACTTTCCCATCCGGCATGGTATAGGGAGCCCCCGTTCTGTTAACCCACGTAAAAACGTCAGAACTTCCAATCAAACGAGTATCAATATAATTGTCCACCCATTTGTTCCAGTTAACTGCATAAATCTTGTCATTAAACAATTCCCGGCTTTTAACTCGATTTTGCTTACCCCTACTTCTGAATAAACAGATTCCGGTGCCTCTTCATAAGTCAATCCGGCAGTACAACTAGAAATAACTGATGCACTGCACAACACAGCTGCACCTATACATATTTTATTTAGCAATTTATTCATCATAACTATCTTTTTTTAATTGTTATAGTTGAAGTTTTTCCATCCCGGATTCTGTTGCAATTGTGTATAGTCTCTCAACATGGACTGTGAAAATGGTACAAAGTAGTATCTTGCATCATCAAACTTCTTTCATAATAAGAATACGGCATCTCAAAAGTCTGGAATTTAGGAGTAAAATATCCTTCACCACCCGGCTCTACAGGATAACCATTCTCACCAGCCTTTTCGCTTTCCATACCTTTACGGAAAATCCATAATCCTCTGGAAGGAGTATTCAACTCTTCAATAGTCGTTTTGCCTTCTGCTTCCCCCCAACGCAATAAATCGAAATAACGGAAGCCCGGACATTCAAATGCAAATTCCAAACGACGTTGCAGTTTCATTTCATTCCACAAATCATTGCCGTCATAATTAGGCAATCCGGCACGATTACGGATTTCATTGATATAGCCTGCCGCATCGGTCTTGCCTAGTTTAATACTTGCCTCGGCACAATTCAGCAACACTTCCGCATACCGTACATTGAAATAGCAAGTCTGACGCTGGGTGTCAAAATCCAAAGTCCCGTCCGTATTGATTTTATTAAACTGAGAGTACTTCCTTGAATAATAACCAGTTATTGTTTGTGCGGAAGCTCTGTTGATTGGTGCGGAATTTAAATTTTCCATCACTCTATACCCAGAATGTAAAGCACTGTATTTTAAGGTCTTTTCATCTAGTGTAGTATTGTCAATCCAAGTTTGAATAATATAACGTTCTTCTTCCGGTCCCATATATGCTCCATCGTAAGTAACTGTGGAATAGAAGCGGCTATCGCGATTCTTGAACATATCGCGATAATTAGCAGATTCTCCTTCTAATTCTCCTTCTGCATTTCTATGGATTCCCATGGCTTTTGCCTGTGAAGTTTCCCACCAATTTTTCCATTTGCCATCAGCGTCATCTTTCTGTAAATAACAGTCTACCAAATCCTGTGTAGGAAATAAACCTGAACGACGCCCGTAAGAATAAGTCGCATCTTCGGTTGCTCCATAATAATTCCCGTCAGGTCCGTTCTTTGCAGTTGGATTGAAACCACTACGTTGGTTTTCTTTAAACATGACCGGCCAAATTGACTCAACGCTTGTATGTGACTCTGTTTTTGTGAACAGATCCTCATAATTCGGTTCCAAACTGTACTTGCCTATCAATCCTTTAGCTGCATTATAAGCCAATTCATAATAATGATTTGCATTCTTCTCAAACTTGAACAAGCCTTCAGCGTCATCCGAATATAGACCTTTGGCTGAAGCATCGGCCGCATTGGCTGCATATAAAGCCACGCGCGAAATGTATGCGTTAGCTACATCTTCATTTACCATACCAAGCGTATGCGTTCCACCATAAGCTTTAAAATAATCTACGGATTTCTGCAAATCGTCTAGAATATTGTCGAAAATAGTTTCGCGTTTGGTACGAGGCAAATAGGTTTCATCTTCAATCGTTAACGCTTTGTCTACATAAGGAACGCTTCCCCAAAACTTTTCCATGTCAAAATAAATAAAAGCACGGAAAAAGTAACATTCACCCAAGAATTGGTTCTTCTGAGCTTCTGTCAATATGCTGCTGGAAGAAATTTTTTCAATTCCAAGATTTACAGCACGAATGTTTTTATAAGCTCCACTCCATGGGGCGCTGAAACAAGTGATACCATTATTTTCATCATAAGTACGTTTGTTAAAATTGTACTGTCGATACGTATCCCAGTCCTGTTCATAGTTTCCCTGACAGTTATCTGACCACTGTTCTGACTGGAAGGTGTCACCAGATGCCGATTGGGATATGAAATAGAAATTGTTCACATAAGAACGAGCCAATTGAGGATTTTCCCAAAAGCGTTCTTCATCCACTTTTGTTGTAGGTTCTATTCCTAACGGATCACATGCAGTTGTTACTCCCATCATCGAAGAAAGAAATAACCCGGCCAGAATATATTTAGTTGTTTTATTTTTACGTTTCATATTAACCAAGTTTTATAAAGTTACTGTTACGCCCAAAGTATAAGAACGCTGGGTAGGATAGCTTCCCAAAGTACCATTGTTATTATAGATAGAAGCACCTGTAGTAATGAATTCGGGATCCTGCAAATCTTTCAGTGGATAAGATTTTTTAGTCCAAGTAAATGCGTTAGTCACAACGAAACTTAAATCCAATCCTTGAATAACTGGTAGATTTTTCAAAACCGAACGTTTTAAGTCATAACGTAAACTGATATTTTTCAGTTTCAGGTAAGAGGCATCAAAAGACCAGATGTCAATGTAACTATATCCAAATCCATTGCCTTCAGGAACCGGAGTTGGAAGAGCGGCGTCTACATCAGGGTTGCTCGGTGTATATGCATTCTGGAACGCGTATTGTCCGTAATTCCACATATAGCTTTGTTGGCTGCGGAGCGGAGAAGGCATAGCTCCCCTTGCACCGGTTGCTCCTTGGAAGAACAGTTCCAGATCGAATCCGTTCCAGTCGGCTCCTAAAGTTACACCAAATTGAGTATGTGGAGTAGACCCTTCCGCATTGAACACATAGTAATCATTTACACGACCATCACCATTTAAGTCCACCAAAGCCGGAGTTCCCAAAGTCATATTATTGTTAGCGTGTAATAAGGAATTATACATATTTTGCCATGACCCGTGTAATCCATTGGTCTTCAACCCATAAGGATATGTTATAGATTCTCCGTTTGTTACATAAGGACGTTTGCCGATATTGTCGAATGTCGGAGTCCACCAGTCCGAATCAGAGCTGCTATGGCGAGTCACCCGTTCATCCCAATAAGAATAGTTTACCCCTACACGATAACCGACTTTGCCAATCTTGTCTTGCCAGTTCAACGAAACTTCGAAACCTCCTTTTCGTGAAGTAGTGTACGGAGCATTAATTTTCGGAGTGTTCGGCATACCTAAAATATCTACCCGAATCATATCATCAGTCATGTCCATCACATCTCCTTTGTTCAAATATAAAACGTATCGAATGATCCTGTCAAGCGGTCTTTCAAAAAGCCGAAATCCAGACCAATACCATACTGCTTACTGCTGGACCATTGTAAATTGTTTGCTACATCAGACTCGTACCATCCTACATTAGAAGCCATATTTTCTCCAAACAATATGCGGTTTGAACTCTGCGCATATTGGGTAAGGAAAGAAAATGGACTTCCCACTTCATTACCTACCAATCCAAATCCGCCACGTAATTTTATCATATTAACAATGTTCGGATTCACCAAATTCTTGAACCAAACTTCATCGGACATCACCCAACCCAATGAGAAAGCCTGAAAATATCCCCAACGTTTATCCGGGCTATAACTCAAAGAACCATTGTAGTTAGCACTGTATTGGAACAGGTACTTATTGTCATAGTCGTAAGTAAAACGCCCGATGTAAGAAGCAGAACCCCATTCTTCAGCAGAGCCACCGGCAGAAACTAATGTACCGCCTAGATCAAGCTGCGGAGCCAAAGTGGTAGGATATCCTTTTTTCTTTGCATCCGTCCAATTGCTCTTTCTTACCTGACTTTGATAGTTCACCATAGCAGATAGATTATGCTTTCCGAAAGAACGGGTATAATCAATCTGGAAAATGCCGGTCAACAACTTATACTTATTCCATTTTTCATATAAGTTGGCGTTTTCAGGATTATAGGAAGAAACGGCAGTAGCATACGGATTGTCATAAACGCCTTCCTGATCATGGTTAAAATGACGCTGATGATAATAAGAAGTAGTGAAGTTCAAGCTAGCCTGTGCAGACAAGCCTTCCACCCAAGGCACACTCCATTTCAAAGCTGCATTCATCTGGAAGCGATAAGATTCTGTATTGTTGAAACCGTTGTTCAACTGCGCCTCCACAGATCCTTTCTTGGCAGTCCGGTACTCCAGGCAGCCGGCCTCTTAGGCATCCAGTCACCATACATGGCATTGTTGAACACACCTTCACCATCGGCAGGTTTATTGTTGTTAGAAGTATTACCGTTCAAGTTGAAAGTAAATTTCAAACTCTTGTCGCTCAACAACATGGCGTCTGTGTTCAAAATCATGTTCACCTGTTCGTATGAATATTTATCACTGACACCATTTTGCTTCATATATCCCAAACTTGAATAATATTTGATACGTTCGCCACCACCACGCAGGCTGACATTAGTTTGATACATTGGCTGTGTATGATCAAACATATCCCATGGGTCGTAAGAAGAATAGTAGTCCTGGATATTTTTACCTTGTGTCTTTAACGGATCGAACAAATCGTTGATGTCTTGCAAAGAATACCCTAAATTATATCTTTCGTTCACCAGGTTACGGATTTCTTCAAATCCGTATCCTTTCTGCCACAGATCGCCCATATAATATTTAGAAAGTTCTGTATCATTAAAAGTCGGACTCTCTTGGAAACTTGCCAATTCCGCTTCATTACGTGCCAATGCGTACTCGTAACTACTCAATCCTTTGGGACGATAAGCAGGAGTCATGATAGACACTTTTTGGTTTAAAGTAATGGTAGGCGCGCCTTCCTGTCCACGCTTGGTAGCAATCACTACTACACCATTAGCGGCACGCGGACCATATACGGCAGTTGCAGCAGCGTCTTTCAAGATTGACATGGAAGCGATATCATCCGGACGCAAGCGGTTGAAAAACTCATTACCTTGCCCCGAATCCATCACGACATCGTCAATGACATACAAGATATTTTCACCGCCTCGAATCCAAATTCTGGCGTTTTCACCCGGCGCACCGGAAGCCTGTTGAGTTACCACACCGGTAACACGTCCTCCCAACCCTTCGGACATAGAAGCAACCGGTAACTTTGCCAATTCGGACATCTTTACGGTAGCGGCAGATGCAGTCATTGTTTTGGCTTTCTGAACACCACCATAACCTACTACAACCACTTCTTGAAGAGTTTGTGAATCTTCTTGAAGAATAATTTTTAAAGATTCTCCTTTAAATTTAATCTCTTGGGTAAGATATCCCACAAAGGAAACTTGGATAACATCTCCTTGTTTAACACCTGACAAGGAAAAGTCACCATCAATACCGGTAATAGTACCATTGGTCGTACCTTTCACTACTACAGACGCACCGATAACGGTTTCACCTGTAGCATCTACTACGACTCCCGTGCACGTCCCTGTCTGTTGTGTGATTTTCACATCGGTAACGCCGGGATTGGCGACCGCGTATGCTGCTCCTGTAGAGGCACCCATTAGGAACAGCAACATACTGACTGATTTTAGTCGTTTTAACATAGCTGTGATTTTTTTTAAAGTTTATTGAAAATCAAGTAATTCCGTTTCCTTAGTTCCTTCAGAACTACTCT
>ENA-OQAS01000960-OQAS01000960.1-human-gut-metagenome-genome-assembly--contig:-NODE-960-length-14246-cov-4.963170_pt1 | contig 14246 bp, 20 predicted proteins | sample MGYA00242733_ERZ504523 | MGnify/ENA primary metagenome ERZ504523 (study PRJEB26092, sample SAMD00036239) | human gut metagenome | host: Homo sapiens | study: EMG produced TPA metagenomics assembly of... | reverse complement strand
CCGGGCTTTTCGCGAATGGTGTAGTACACCACCGCGGCCGCCAGCCGGCGGCGGTAAAGGCGCGGGCTACCGGCTGGGCCTCACGCGGCGAAAGCCACTGGTATCCGCCGCCGGGGCAGATCAGAATCATCCTTTGGGTCTTTGGGGGCATCTGCGATCCAGAGCCGCGCCCCCAGCGGCAGATTCATTGTTTCCATACGCACTTAGTACAGCAGGTTCGGCAGCCACATGAAGGTCTGCGGGAAGTAGGTCAGGATGATCAGCGCAATGAACATGGTGATGTAGAACGGCACCATCTTCTTGGACAGGGTCTCGATCTTGATGCCGGAAATGGCAGAACCGATGAACAGGGTGGAGCCGACGGGAGGGGTCAGCAGGCCGATGCCGAGGTTCAGCACCATGACGATGCCCAGATGGATGGGGGACAGACCCAGCTGCATCCAGATGGGCAGGATGACGGGGGTCAGCATCAGGATCAGGCAGGCCATCTCGATCAGGCAGCCCAGGAACAGCATCAGGATGTTGAGCAGGATCAGGATGACGATCTTGTTGCTGGTGATGGAGAACAGGCCGGTAGCGATCATGGTGGGGATGCGCAGATAGGTCAGCAGGTAGGTGAATGCGCCGGACACGCCCAGCAGGATCAGCACCTTGCCCAGAGTCTCCACGACGTTGCAAAGATGTGGGGGATATCCTTGAAGGAGAAGCCCTTGTAGATGAACAGGCCGACGCACAGCGACCACACAACGGCAGCAGCGGCGGACTCGGTGGTGGTAAAGACACCGGCGATAACGCCGACGACCACGAACATAACAGCCAGCATGCCCCAGATGGCCTTGAAGAACGCCTTGATGCAGTTCTTCAGGTTGAACTTGCCGGTGACCGGGATGTTCATCTTCTTGGAGTAGTAGTAGGAGTAGATCATCAGCACGATGCTCAGCACAGCGCCGGGCATGTAGCCGGCCACGAACAGCTGGCCGATGGAAACGGTGGTGACGCCGGCAGCAGCCAGAGTGAAGATGACCATGTTCTGAGAGGGGGGAACCAGAATGCCTTCAACGGAGGATGCCATGGTCAGGCAGGTGGAGAACTCGCGGTCATAGCCCTGTTCTTCCATCATCTTGATCTCGATGGGGCCCAGAGAGGCACAGTCGGCGGAAGAAGATCCGGAGATGCCGCCGAAGAAGAAGGAGGCCACCACGTTGACCATGGCAGCACCGCCGCGCATCCAGCCGACAAGTTCCTTTGAGAAAGCGATCAGGGTATCGGTGATGCGCCCGCGCTCATCAATTCACCCATCAGGATGAAGAAGGCACCGCCAGCAGCGTATAGGAGTTCAGATTGCTGACAAATTTCAGAGCCATCTGCATGGGTTGATGCCAGATAGAAGAAATCCAGCAGAGAAGCCACACCAATGGCATATACCACGGGCACACGGAGGAAAACCAGCACCAGGAACACGCCCAGCAGCAGGATGGTTGCGATCGTTGCAGTAGACATTTACTTTTTCTCCTTTCGACCCATCACCCAGTGGCCCAGAACAGCGAAGATGTTCAGCACGCCGGTCACAGGCAGTGCACTGTACATAAAGGAATAGGGCACGTTGATGCCGGCCATGTTGTTGCCTGCACCCTGCTGTGCCAGCTTGATGCCGTACACGATCAGGAAGATGGAAAAAGCAAACACACAGACAGACGCCAGAATATCTGTGAGAAAGACACCCTTTTCGCCCAGCTTTTCATCAAACATCGTAACGGCCAGATGCTCGTTCTTGCGCACCACCAGCACGCTGCCCAGCAGGCTCAGCCATACCAGACACAGCAGGGAGAACGGCTCGCCCCACATGGGAGAATGGTGCATCACATAACGCCCAAAGAAGATAAAAAGACCACCGCTACCAGAGCTCCCAGGATCAATGCGCAGATATGGCGCAGAAGCTGGAACAGCACGGCGTCGATCTTTTTCCAAACAGTTTCAAATTTGTCCATAATCGGCTCCTTGATTGTTCGTTTTTCTAAAATTCCCCACGACCGCTGCCAGCCGTGGGGAACGTTCGTCCTTTATTGGTTCGTCAAAACGTCTCGGCAGGATCAGTAGTTGCCGCCCTGGATCTTAGCGATGATGTCCTGAGCCTCTGCGCTCTCCTTCTCGTACAGAGGTGCACAGGCCTCCTGCCACTTTTCGATATCGGAACCTCCAGCTTGGTGATGCCCTTGTCGGCGAAGGAATCGAAGCAGGCCTGCTCCTGCTTCTGGTTGTACTCGTAGCAGGCGGAACGTGCGGCCAGAGCGGCTTCCTTGATCCAGCCCTTCTCGGCATCGTTGAAGCCGTTCCACTTGTCAGCGTTCATCAGGATGACGCCGCAGCCAAAGGTGTGTGCATCGGTGATGAAGTAGGGGGCAACTTCGTTGAAGCTGTTGCTCATGTAAGAGGTAACGCCGTTCTCAGCAGCATCGACGACGCCGGACTGCAGAGAGGTGTACAGCTCAGAGTAAGCGATTGCGGTGGCAGAAGCGCCCAGAGCATCCATGGTGCTGATCATCAGGTCAGTCTCGGGCACGCGGACCTTCAGGCCCTTCATCTTGTCCAGCGTGAAGTCGGTGGGCTTGCCCAGACGCTCGTAGACCTTCGGGGTGATGAACAGGCTGCGGGGACCTTCGACCAGCCAGCCCAGAGCAACATAACCGCAGTTGGCATCTTCCACGCTCTGCAGCAGCTCGTCGCCCAGACTGCTCTCAGCCACATCCTCAAACTGTGCCATATCCTTAAAGACATACGGCAGGCCGGTGGTGCCGATCAGTTCAGCGCCGTAGTTGGGCAGAGAAGAAGCGTTGCCGCGGAAGATATCCAGAGTACCCATCTGGATACCCTGCATGGACTCAGCCTCGGAGCCCAGCGTGCCGTTGATGTACAGGTCAATGGTGATGTGACCGCCGGACAGCTCTTCGATCTTCTCAGCAAAGGTGTGTGCGCCAACGGTTGCGCCGTAGTCCTCGCCGTTGACCTCGTTCCATGTCAGCTTGTAGTCATTGCCGGAGCCGCCCTCGCCTGCACCTGCTGCTGCAGAAGAGGCAGTGGAGGAAGCTGCAGTGGAAACTGCGGTGGAAGTAGAGGTGGAAGCGGAAGAACCGCCGCATGCGGTCATGCCCAGCGCTGCGGCAGAAACGCCAACAACCTTCAGGAAGTCACGACGAGAAATTGCTTTTTTCATAAGAAATCTCCTTTTTTCTTGGCATCGTGTGTCGGATACGTGTTCGGGGCAGCGTCTTCATGTCCCGCCTGCCCCTTGCTACAAAAACGTTTTTGTAGCTTTCTTTGGCAACATTTTAGCACGTCTTGTGTGCGAGGTCAATGTTTTTCAATTTTTTCGTCTGTTTCGGATATATTTTTGTCATATAGCATAGTTTTCGACCAAATCGTTTTTGCAGTGTGACGATTTTCAAACCAAAATTCTGTAATCTCTTTACTTTTATGTGCTTTTGCATTATAATCAAGCAAAACGTTTCGGTTATATTTTATTGACGTGTTTCCGTTAAAGATTCTTTTCCGCAAGGCAAAGTTCCGGTTATCAAGCAGCCAATTCCTTTAACACGATCAACGAGAGGAGCATTTTTATGATCATTACCAAGTTCGAGACATGGTGGGTCGAGCGCGGCCGCTGCCTGTTTGACGAAAAGCGTCAGGGCGGTGCCAAAATGGGCTGGGATGTCATCGCCATCAAACTGACCACCGACACCGGCATTGAGGGCGTTGCCACCTGCATGGCAGCCCGCAGCGGCGCTGTGAGCGAAGCTACTTACAGGAGAGCATCGGCCCTGTTGTTCTGGGACCGTGACCCCCATGACCGTGAGGCCATCTTCCAGGAACTGTGGACCATCGACCGTCATGAGGCATTCTTTCCCGTGTTCCTGCCCGGCCCCGTGGATGTAGCCTTGTGGGATATCTGTGCCAAGGAAGCCGGGCTTCCTCTTTATAAGTACATCGGCGCTTGCCGCGACAGCCTGCCGGTCTATGCCAGCGGCAACTTCCACGGCACTGTTAAGGAGTATGTGGACGAGGCTCTCTACTACCAGAGCAAAGGCATTCCCGGCTACAAAGCCCATCCAGGCGGGCCGGTCAGCTTTGATATGGAAGTGCATCAGCCATCCGCGACGCTGTCGGCCCCGACTACCTGCTGATGACCGACCCCGTGGGCGACTATACCATCAACGAAGCCGTCACCGTGGGACGTCAGCTGGAAAGGCTGAATTATAAGTGGTTCGAAGAGCCTTCCGCGACTTTGAGCTGTATAAATACACCGAGCTGTGCCGCACACTGGATATCCCCATCGCTGCCACCGAGACCACCCGCGGCTGCCACTGGGGTGTGGCGCAGGTCATTGCTCAGCACGCTGCCGATATCGTCCGCGCGGATGTCAGTTGGAAGGACGGCATCACCGGCACGCTGAAGATCGCACATCTGGCAGAAGCATTCGGCCTGAACTGCGAGATCCACACCACCACCATGAACTACATGGATCTTGTCAACCTGCATGTCAGCTGCGCCATCAAGAACTGTGAGTACTTCGAGTACTTCGTACCTGAAGAAAACTACACCCTGCCCATGAAGGGCAAACTGCCCATTGACGAACATGGCATCATCCATGTGCCGCAGTCCGGGCGTGGGTGCCGAACTGGATTGGGATCTGATCGAGAAGAGCTGCCGCAGCTACCGCAAGCTCGAGTACAAGCTGATCCCACTGACTTTTGACATTTACCGCTTGCTCTTTTTACTTCTCCATTTACATGAAAAAGGCGGACTGATTGGAAACCAGTCCGCCTTTTTCATGTTTTTGTTTTCAGAGCAGCAGCCCCCGGAAATTGTCCCGGTCATACATCACAGCGTTGCTGCGGAACACCACTTCAGAGCCCACGTAAATGGTGCGCTGTTCCGGAGCCTTGCCCTGCACGAGATATTCCACCAGTGCTTTGATGCCAAGATACCCTTGAGCGTAAGGGTTTTTCTGCACGATATTGTCCAGGATTCTGCTCCGCAGAGCGTCCAGATTTTCTTCGAATACGTCGCTGCCCACCGCGAACACTTTACCCGCTTTGCCGCACTGCTGCAGCCCCTGCACGAGCATCACGCTCCCCTGCGACAGCACACTGCAGCAGGCCGCAACATCCGGCTTTTCCAGCAGATTCAGGATGTTCCTCTGTGCCTCTGAGCCGATGCAGCAGGAATTGTCCAGATAAATGCGGTTCTGCGCACCGTTCTCCTGCATATAATCCTCAAACCCCTGCACGATGCGGGCATGTTGCTCCCATTTGGGATTTCCGGCACAGAGCACCACACTGCCGAAAGAGGGGATATGGCTGAAGATCAGCTCTGCCATCGTCCGTCCAATGACCTCATAGTCGGGCTGCACGCTGCACAGCGGTGCGATCTTCGGGTTTCTAAACCCCACCTGCACCACTGCCACACCGGCATCCCGGGCATGCTGCCACTCCTGCATTGTCATAGCTTCCATGTGACCCACTGTCAGCAGGCCGTCCAGTTTGTCCTCGGCCAGCAGAGCGCGCACCTCTTCCACTCCACGGGAGTGGAAAGGGTCGATCTCATTGGGGAAACTGAACTCGGTACACTCCACGTTCAGATCTTCAGAGTTTTTCAAGTAGTCCCGCACACCCTGCCACAAAGGCGGATAATAAAAGCGGTTTCGGCCCACCTCATCCGGCAGAAGCACAGCCACACGCTGGGTGCGGCGTTTCAGGCCGGAAGCCATTTTATTGGGCCGGTAGCCAGATCATCCGCGATCCTCCGGATATGCTCCCTGGTGACCTCACTGACGCCAGGCTTGTCGTTCAGTGCCTGATGGACCGTGCTGATGGAAACGCCCGCTGCCTGTGCCACATCACGGATCGTAATCTTTTTGTTCATAAGGTCACTCTCTCTTAAAAAACAACTGTTTCGCAAAAACGATGCGTGAAAAGGGTACTGATTTTAGTATAGCACGCACGAGGTATACTGTAAATAAGCAGAAGTTTCTGCAGCACCCCATGGTCAAGCGGATCAACGCACTGGCCGAGGACGAGCAGCGCAGTTGATAGGCGTTTCTCTTGGGTTTCCAAAGGGGTGCGGGTCGCGCCAGTGGCGACCTCAAAGTGCAGCGCATTTTGAAGCACCTGACCGAGCCGACAGGCGAGAGGCAGCACCCTTGGCACACGACTTTGCCTACAAAGTCTAGTGTGTTACACCTTGGTTCCGGCTGATGCGGAAAAGGGGCTGTGAGCAAATGCGGCAAGCACCTGTTCTGCGGCAGAAGGATGCGCAGATGGGCGTGGCAGTTGACGGTCTTTGCCCACCCAGCGCAGACTTGCGGAGGAACCAATGGTGTACGTTCTCCCGTCCTGCCGCAGCAGCGTTTCTCCTATGCGCCGCCGCCCTGTTCGAGCCCCTTCCATCGCGCAAACAAAAGGGTTTAGGACATCCGAACAGACACCGTTTGATATAGAAATGAGGTTCACCATGAACAAACTGCTTTCCTGCCGCTTCAATATGGACACCAACCGGTGGAAGCCCGGTTCGAGGATGGCACCACCCTTGCCATCGACTGCATCGCCGTCGAGGATGAGTACGGCAACACCCCGGCGCAGCGGGCAGAGCTGGACTGGCTGCTGTATAATAAGCCCTTGGAGTATGCACAGATGGTGCTGAGAGGGGAGATGGAGCGTTATCTTTCTCTCGGCTGTGACCACGGCAGGCTGGAGGATTGAGCCACAGAAAACGCGCGGCAAAATAGCTAATCGCGCGGCGCGCGTTTCAGCGCGCGATTTCACTTTTCCGAAATTCAATCGTATTACAGTTTATTCTTGCAAATTCTCACTTTCACGTCGCACCTTCCCACGCATGAAAAATGCACGCCCGTGCGATTTTAGTTCGCAGCTTATTCGCGGTCAGCTGGATTTATTCGCGCTTTGTTCGTGCGATTGCGCGTTTTCAGCGTAAATTCAGCGCAAATCATGCCAAGTCAGCGTATTTTCAGCGTAAATCCCGGAAAGTCAGCGTAAATAATATAAATGATGCCCGCCCAGCTGTGGAAAAGCCACAGTGGGCGGGCATTTTGCTTTTTAATCCAGATATCGGTTCATCAGGCTCAATACGATGCCAAGTCCTGCCGGGAGACTTTTCAGGTCTACCCACTCGGCACGGGTGTGGGCGCCGGCACCTTTTACGGTGCCAATGGTATTGGCCAGAACATTGCGCGAGAGAGGAATGTTGGCATCGGTGGAATAGGGACCAAGATCCAGTTCGCCCTCATAATACTGCCGGATGCAGGCGGCGTTTTCTGATGTCCACTTTTTCAGCTCGGTCTTGTCTCCATCGCCGCAGCCCGGGCGAACGCCCAGCACTTCCAGATTGATCTTTTTGCCCTTGGCGCGGAATTCATTCACCACCCGGTTCAGTTCCCCCTTCATGACCTGCAGGCACGCTTCACTGGCAGAGCGGTACTCGTACAGCAGGGTAACTTCCTGTGCAATGGAATTGACTGTGCTGCCGCCCTCAATGCGGCCCACATTGTAGGTGGTGTATTCCTGCTGCGGCGGGATGATCCGGTACAGCTCGTGAATGATCTCGGCAGCGATCTGAATCGCGTTGTCTTTGCCGAAGTCCAGATAGGAGTGCCCGCCGGGGCACTGCACCTGCATCCGGTAGCGGTGGGAGCCTACGGCGATGCTGGTACACTGGGACATATAACCGTCGAAGGAATAAAACCTCCTGATACGGTCGCCGTAGTTATTGAAGATCTCCTTGCAGCCCTTCAGATTGCCAAGACCTTCTTCGCAGCTGTTGGCCACGATCATCAGACCGGTGTGCAACCGGTCTTTGTGCTGCACCAGAAAGCGGGTGGCTAGCATCAGGTTCACCAGATTGGCAGTGTCATCGCCGATGCCGGGTGCCCGCAGGATGTCGCCGTCACGGCGCATAGGCAATTCTTCCGTGTCATTGAACACCACGTCCATGTGAGCCATCATCACGGTGATCTCATCGTACCGATCACAGCTGAACTTGCAGATTACGTTTTGGGCTTCATCGATCCACACCTCGTTGCAGCCCTCGTGCTCGAACCACTTTTTGCAGAACGCAGCGCGCTTTTCCTCGTGGTGGCTGGGGGCCGGGATGCGGCCCAGCGTCATGAGCAGTTCTGCCTGTTCATCCTTGCAGGACGCTATAAACCGATCCAGCTCTTCTTTTTCGATCATACAGTTTCCTCCGTTTCACATAGCAGCCGTACCACCGCAAAAAGGAGCAGAGCTGTGGTTGGTCAGCTCTGCTCCTTTGCAGAATGGGGGTCTCCGGTTATGCAGGTTATTCTTCGGGGATAGTCACATCATTTTCCAGATCCGCGCCGTTGGAAGCAATGAGCTTTTTATAGTAGTAGAAGGACTTCTTGCGCAGGCGCTTGCCGGTGCCTTTGCCGTAGTCATCCTGATCCACATAGATCATGCCGTAGCGCTTGGGTCATCTCGGAAGTGCCGGAAGAGATCAGTCGATGGCCCCACCATGCGTAGCCGAACACGTCCACGCCATCTGCGATCGCTCCCGCAGCTGCTCCACATGGGCGCGCATGTAGTCGATGCGGTAGTCGTCCTGGATCTGCCCCTTTTCATCAAAGTGATCCACAGCTCCCAGACCGTTCTCGGAGATGAAGATGGGCTTGTGGTAGCGGTCATAAATGCGGTTCAGGGTGATGCGGAAGCCGATGGGGTCGATGGTCCAGCCCCAATCGGACTTGGGCAGGTAGGGGTTCTTGATATCGGACAACAGACGGCCGATGGGCTGCGGCACCGGGCTGCCCTTATAGCGCATGATGTAGGTCATGTAGTAGCTGATGGTAATGAAGTCCACCGCACCCTCTTTGAGGATCTTCGTATCATCCTTGCCCATCTCGATGTGGATGTTGTTCTCATCAAAGAAGCGCTGCATATAGTAGGGATACTCACCGGTGGCCTGCACATCGGTGAAGAACCAGTTGAAGTGATCCTCGAACATGACCTGCAGCTGATCCTCGGGCTTCGGGGACTCGGCGTAGTTCTCCAGACGGCAGAGCATGTTGCCCATCTTGCATCCGGGTCGATCTCGTGCAGCTTTTTCGTTGCCAGTGCGCTTGCCACGAACTGGTTGTGCACAGCCTGGAACTTCTCCTGCCAGTGGCCCAGATAGGGGTTGCAGCTGCTGGGTTCCGGTGCACCGTCAAAGATGACGCCGCTGCTGGTAAAGGGGTTGGACAACACATTGTTGATCTCGTTGAAGGTGAGCCAATACTTAACTTTGCCCTTGTAGCGGCGGATGACCGTCTCGGCATACTTTTCAAAGGCCTCTACGGTGTGGCGGCTGAGGAAGCCGCCGTACTCCTCGGCCAGATGCAGCGGAGTATCAAAATGGGACAGGGTGACCAGCGGCTCAATGCCGTACTTGTGCAGCTCGTCGAACACTGCATCGTAGAACTTCAGGCCCTCTTCGTTGGGGATGGCATCATCACCGTTGGGGAAGATGCGGCTCCAGCTGATGCTCATGCGGAACACCTTGAAGCCCATCTCGGCGAACAGCTTGATATCATCCTTATAGGTATGATAGAAATCGATGCCGCGGCGCTTGGGCAGCTCCCAATTTTCCGGGTGAGCCTTCATGTCCTCCACCATTTCCTTGGAGGCTGCATTGTGGGGCACATGCACATCAAAGGTGCCCTCGGTATCACGGATCTGTTTGGTGATCAGGCGGGCGAAGTCTGAAGTAGCCGGACCTCGACCGCCCTCGTTCCATGCGCCTTCGATCTGGTTGGCGGCGGTGGAGCCGCCCCAGAGAAATCCTTCCGGGAATGTCTTTGCCATGGTTCAGTCTCCTTTCTTATTCAGCAGCATCTTGACGATGGGCAGCAGTTTCTGGGTCATGCGCAGCTCGGTGGTGATGGTCATGACCGTATCCTGCGCATGGACGAACAGCAGGGAGTACTCCATGCTCTCACCGCTGACCTGACTCTGAATGACCTCGGTCTGGGCGTTGTGTGCCTTGACGATCAGAGCTTCTGCCTCTTCCAGCAGCTTGTCCACCTCGTCCAGCTTGCCCTCGGCCATAGCGGCCAGTGCTTCGTCGATCTTGTCGCGGCCATCGCCTGCGTTCATGATGACTTCCATCGCCACCATATTGATATCGCGCTTTTCGTTTTCTTCCATAGGATGTTACCTCGCCTTCATTTTCCCTCTTATCTTACCAGAAATAATTATGCCTTTGCTGCAGCCTTGGAGCCTTCTTGGCGGCTTGGCGGCTTCGCGCTCGGCTTCCTTCTTGCATTCTGCTTTGTCCGCTGCCTTAAAGAACGGATACCAGATCAGCGCAGCCAGCACGAAGTTGATGCAGATCAGCAGAACGTTGCGCCAGTCACCGCCGGACATGAAGAAGGCAGACACGGCGTTGGGGGCAAAGTTCATATCGAAGTTGACGTAGTTGATGGTGCCCCAGCCCATGGCGAACCACAGGTAGGAGAAGCCGGGCAGGATGATGGCGATGAGCACGGTGGGGATCAGCATAAAGGGGTTGCCGACGACTGCACCGTACTGCAAAGGCTCGTTGATGTTGAAGATGGAGGGCACCAGCGTAGCCTTGCCCAGCAGACGGAACTTCTTGGATTTTGCACGCAGCATGAACAGTGCCAGCGGAAGGGTAGCGCCCTGACCGCCGATGTGGTGATAACGGCTGAAACCGTAAGCGTAGATATTCTTGGGCGCAAGGCCGGCAGCTACCAGTCTGCATTCTCAGCAATAGCAGCCTGAGTAATGCTGCGGGTAACAGGGGTAAACACCCAGCCGGAGACACCGAAGAAGTAGAACACATTCTGCAGGAACACGATTATAATGACGCCAGGTGCGCTCTGTGCAAAGCTGGTAACCGGCTTCATGAGGACCTGCACCATGGCAAACACATCGATCTTTGCAACATAGGTGAACAGATAGGCAATGGTCAGGCTGATGAGGATGGCCGCGATGTTGTCGAACCAGTTCTTAACAAAGTCGGGGATCACACTGTCCTCACCAAAGAAGGAATACTTGGCCAGCAGCTTGTAGATGACAGCCACCATCAGACCGACCACCATAGCAGTGAACATACCGCCTGCGCCGAACTTGTTCATGGAAACCAGCGAGCCGCCGTCCACCGTTTGAAAGTTCATGCACATCATGTAGCACCGATGCCGGTAAAGCCTGCGATCATGGAGCGGTCTTTCTTTTCGATCTTCTGCAGGCAGTTGTAGGGGATCACGAATACCACGAACAGACCAATCAGACCAAACGAGAAGGTGCTCAGCGGGCTGATGTCCGGCAGCACCGGAACAAAGCGGCGGAGGATGGCCCACAGGGACGGGATGGCACTGACCATCGAGAACGGAACAATGAACAGGACCGCATCTGCCACGATGCCGAACCAGAAGTTCGACGTGATCTTGTTAATGACCGGAACGAGATGTTTCTCGATCCACGCCTGAATCTTCTCCATCATAGTTTTTTCCTCCCATTTCAACCTTCTTCATAAAACTCGAGGGCCGACTCCAGAATGGCTTCGCCATCCAATGCAGCATAGTCGTCCGGATCAATGGAAGTCACCTTCACATTGTGGTCCTTCAGCATCTCCTTATACTTGGGGACCTCGGCTGAAAAGTGGGGGCCAAGCAGCAGCACGTCAATCTTGTCGGCGTACTCCGGCACCTGAGATTTGCTCACAGCGTGGATGGAAACATCCAAACCCTGAGCCTTTGCGGCCTTGCGCATATTGGCGGCCATAAAGCCAGTGGAAGCGCCGATGCCGCAGGCAAGTAAGATACGGGTCATAACAATTGCTCCTTTCCATATCCAATGAAACAATTCTTTTCTCCGGAATCACTTCCGGGTTTCGTTGTGCCCAGTATATCAGGTCCGTTTGTGAAAACAAAACAAAGTTTTTCCTCGATTCCGGCAAATTCCTCATCTTTCCAACAAGGCGGAAAAAAGTATGGTTTTGTTTTCTTCTTCCATTTGCTATACTATATAATATGAGTTTTTATTCTGTCTTTCACCTGTATTTTTATAGAAGGAGTGTCTCTGCATGAAAACCGATAAGCGCACGCAGCTGCTGAAGATCTTATCCGACGCATCGCAGAGCATTTCCTCTGCAGCACTTGCCAATATGCTTGGTACCAGTGAACGGACGGTGCGCAACTACATCAAAACCATCAACGAGGAGGGCAAGGCCGTTATTACTTCCTCCCGTGAGGCTACCGTCTGGAAAGCCATACCGCCAGTCTGGACACCTTGCCCAACGAAGCAGAATCCCGCGTCTGGAAGGTGCTCTCTGATCTATTGACCAGTAAGGAGGGTGTCAACGCTTTTGACGAAGCTGAAGCCCTGTATGTCAGTTCCAGCACCATTCTGAATACCGTCATCCCACAGGTAAAAGAGATCGCCAAAGAATACGACCTGCGCATCGAATCTCAGAAATACCAGTTCTATCTGCGTGGCAGCGAGCAGAACCGTCGCAAAATGATCGGCAGCCTTGCCGTGCGCAACACCTACGGCTTTTTCAATTCTAAAGATGCGTTGGAACAGCTGTTTCCCTCTCAGGATATCGATGGCATTATGCAGGAGCTGTTCACGACCTGTCAGGAGTCCAAACTGTTTTTGAACGATTTTGCGCTGAATAATCTGTTGATCCATATTCTGGTCATCCTCATCCGGCTGAACATCGGCAATGAGCTGGACGACAAAGAACCGCCCATCTCGGTAGACGAGCTGCTGGCATCCTCTCAGGATCGGGAAGACATCGTGAATCTGGCCGACATGATCTCGGCAAACTTCGAGCAAAAATACAGCATCCGCATCCCGGAGCGGGATTATAAACAGATTTTAATGCTGATTGCCCTTTCGGTGGAGCACGAAACCGTGGATATCCAGTGTGTCATCAGCCCGGAGTTCATCCACAATGTGGCTTCCATCCTTTCCATGATGTCCCAGCGGTACTGCACCCCGGAATTTGATAACGACTATATCCTGCAGTTCTCCCTGCACATGTATTATGCGCAGCAGCGATGTGCCTTCCATATCAGCTACCCCAATCCCATTGCGCTGCAATTCAAGAAAGACTATGCCCCTGTCTACGATATGGCGGTCTACTTTGCACACCGCTTTGCGCAGATCTACCATATCGAAGTGAGCGAGGACGAGATCGCATTCATTGCGTTTCACATTGGTTCCTATCTGGAGAACAACAAGCAGAGCCGGGAACACGCCACCTGTGTAGTTATTGTGGAGTCCTACCATATGCTGGCACGGCAGCTGATCCACGAGATCAATGTTGCTTTTGCCAACCAGATCATCGTAAAGGAAGTTCTGCCCCTGAACCGGTACCTCAACCGTCAGCCGGAATGCGACCTTGTGCTGACAACCCTGCCGCTGGGCATACAGCATCCGCATGTGGTGCAGATCAGCCCGATCCTGACGAAAGCCAACTGTGAAAGTATCCGCGCCCAGCTAAGCTCCATCAGCACCGAGCGGGAGCTTGCCCGTGCCCACCAGTTTTTGCAGAGCCTACTGCACAAAGAACTGTATTTCCGCAACGTGAGTCTGTCCGATGCCGCAGCCTACATTCATTTCATGGGAGAACAGTGTGTCAAACATGGCTATGCGAAAGAGGAATTTGTACAGGACGTTCTGCAGCGCGAATCGTTTTCCAGTACCGCCTTCACCGATGTACTGGCTGTGCCTCACGCCATCAATCAGTACGCCGACCGTTCCTTCATCTGTGTTATCCATAATGATATGCCAATTCAGTGGAAAAAGAAAACGGTGCATTTCGTTCTGATGATCGGCATTACCGAAGCTGAGATGAAGTTCTTTAAACCCGCCTTCGACAGGATCGTGGAATTGTTCAACTCCACATCCCGCACCCTTGAATTGCTTAAAACCAATACCTTTGAAGAATTCTGTGCACAAATGCGGTAACCTATAAAAAGCCGGGTGTCATCTACTTTAAGATTGGCATCCGGCTTTTCTATTTTGATGGGTTTCCAAAGGGGCCAAAGCAGGCGAACCCACCATCTCCATGACGGCTCTTTTGGAATTGCTGAAGGATGCCGACCCGGAAATGAAGCAAAGCTCCGCCTGGCCCTGCTCACCTGATGCAAAAAGGGCAACTGATTGCAATGCAATACAGCGCCCTACATAATCGGACATGGAAACACC
>ENA-OQAS01000959-OQAS01000959.1-human-gut-metagenome-genome-assembly--contig:-NODE-959-length-14249-cov-2.548577_pt1 | contig 14249 bp, 17 predicted proteins | sample MGYA00242733_ERZ504523 | MGnify/ENA primary metagenome ERZ504523 (study PRJEB26092, sample SAMD00036239) | human gut metagenome | host: Homo sapiens | study: EMG produced TPA metagenomics assembly of... | reverse complement strand
GAATATGAGCAACTGGGGATCAGCCACAGCGATCGAGAAGCTGACCAAGGATTTCAAGATGGGAATCAGTTTGAGACGCTTCTTGGAGTGACTGGTTCAGGTAAGACATTTACAATGGCGAATATTATACAGAATTTGAATAAACCGACATTGATCTTGGCACATAATAAGACGTTAGCAGCACAGTTATATAGTGAGTTTAAGGCGTTTTTTCCACATAACGCCGTGGAATATTTTGTCTCCTATTATGATTATTATCAGCCAGAGGCCTATGTTCCATCTACCGATACTTATATAGAGAAGGATTCATCGGTCAATGATGAGATTGATAAATTACGACATAGCGCGACAGCAGCATTGATCGAGAGAAAAGATGTGATCGTTGTATCTAGTGTTTCCTGCATTTATGGAATTGGTAGCAAAGAAAGCTATTCAGAGATGATGATCTCTTTAAGACCAGGATGATAAAGGACAGAGACGAGGTGATTGATGACCTGATCAATATTCAGTACGTAAGAAGCGAACTTGACTTTAAGAGAGGTACTTTCAGAGTTAAAGGGGATGTGTTGGAGATCCTTCCGGTTTCTACATTTGAAGATGCAGTCAGAGTTGAATTTTTTGGAGATGAGATTGATCGTATTGTGGAATTTGATGTTTTGACAGGTGAAGTAAAGAGAAGCTTGAATTTCGTGGCAATATTCCCGGCATCACATTATGTTGTACCACAGGAACAGATTGAACGTGCGATCAAAGGGATTAAGGAAGAACTTGCTGAGCAGGTGACATATTTTAAAGAACATGATCAGCTGATCGAAGCACAGAGAATTGCAGAGCGAACGAATTTTGATATTGAAATGTTAAGAGAAACAGGATTTTGTTCTGGGATTGAGAACTACTCCAGACATTTAGCAGGATTAGAACCAGGACAGCCGCCAAGTACGTTAATTGATTTCTTTGGGGATGACTTTTTGATGATCATTGATGAGTCTCATATCACCGTACCACAGATCGGTGGAATGTATGCAGGAGATCAGTCCAGAAAGTCAACGTTAGTAGATTTTGGATTTCGTTTGCCTTCTGCGAAAGATAACCGTCCTTTGGAATTTGGTGAATTTGAACAGAAGATCGATCAGATGTTATTTGTATCTGCAACACCTGGTAAATACGAAGAAGAGCATGAATTATTAAGGGCAGAACAGATCATCAGACCAACAGGTTTACTAGACCCAGCAATCGATGTACGTCCGGTGGAAGGACAAATTGATGATCTGTTAGGAGAGATTCATAAAGAGACAGACAAAGGCAATAAAGTACTTGTCACAACACTGACCAAGCGAATGGCGGAAGAATTGACCGATTATATGCGTGAAGTTGGTATCCGGGTAAAATATTTACATTCAGATATTGATACATTAGAGCGAATTGAGATCGTGAGAGATTTGAGAATGGGAGTTTTTGATGTATTGGTTGGAATCAACCTGTTAAGAGAAGGCCTGGATATTCCAGAGATTACATTGGTTGCAATTCTTGATGCAGATAAAGAGGGATTCTTGCGTTCTGAGACATCTCTTGTGCAGACGATCGGGCGTGCAGCACGTAACAGTGAAGGACATGTTATTATGTATGCAGATCATATGACAGATTCTATGCATGCAGCGATCACGGAGACAGAACGAAGACGTGAGATTCAGGATGAATATAACAAAGAACATGGAATTACGCCACAGACGATCAAGAAAGATATCAGAGATCTGATCAAGATATCTGATGAACATGAAGAGGAAACAGGTGGATATGAAAAAGATATGGAATCCATGTCTAAGAAAGAATTAAAAGAAGTGATCGAGCGGTTAAGTAAGAAGATGAATCAGGCAGCAGCAGAATTAAACTTCGAATTGGCTGCACAGCTTAGAGATGAATTAAAAGAATTCAAGATCGCATATCAGGAATATGACGATTAAAAGAAGAAATACTAAAACTGATGATAGATTAGAATTAGGAGCTTATCAATGAAGAAAGAAATGATCCGCATCAAAGGTGCGAGAGAAAATAACTTAAAGAATATAGATCTGGAAGTGCCGAGAAACCAGTTTGTTGTATTTACAGGACTGAGTGGTTCTGGAAAATCTTCTCTGGCATTTGATACGATTTATGCAGAAGGACAGAGAAGATACATGGAATCTTTATCTTCTTATGCAAGACAGTTCTTGGGACAGATGGAGAAACCGGATGTAGACAGCATTGAGGGATTATCTCCTGCAATTTCTATTGATCAAAAGTCAACAAACAGAAACCCAAGATCTACAGTAGGAACTGTGACAGAGATTTATGATTATTTTCGATTACTGTACGCAAGAGTCGGAATCCCACATTGTCCAAAGTGTGGGAAACCGATCAGTAAGCAGACCGTAGATCAGATGGTAGATCGTCTGATGCAGTTAGAAGAACGTACAAGGATTCAGCTTCTGGCACCGATCGTTCGTGGAAGAAAAGGAGAACATGCAAAGGTTTTCCAGAATGCGAAGAAAAGTGGATATGTTCGTGTCAGAGTCGATGGCAATGTTTATGATCTGTCAGAGGACATTCCAATGGAGAAGAATAAGAAACATAACATTGAGATCGTGGTGGATCGTTTAGTGGTCAAACCTGGGATTGAAAAACGATTAACAGATTCTATCGAGACAACCTTAAATCTAGCCGATGGATTGATGATGGTTGATGTGATCGGTGGAGAAACCTTGAATTTCAGCCAGAGTTTTTCCTGCCCTGACTGTGGTATCAGTATTGATGAAGTAGAACCAAGAAGTTTTTCCTTCAATAATCCATTTGGAGCTTGTCCGGTATGCCATGGACTTGGATATAAGATGGAATTTGATGTGGATTTAATGATCCCTGACCAAAAGTTAAGTATTGCAGAAGGGGCGATCCAGGTCTTTGGATGGCAATCATCAACGGATAAGAAGAGTTATACAAGAGCAATCTTAGATGCGCTCGCAAGGGAATATCATTTTGATCTGGAAACACCATTTAAAGATTATCCACAGGAAGTCAAAGATGTTTTATTGTATGGAACTGGTGGCAGAGAAGTCAAAGTCTATTATAAAGGGCAGAGAGGCGAAGGTGTCTATGATGTGGCATTTGAAGGATCATCAAAAATGTTGGAAGAAGATATCGTGAGGCATCTCAGAATATGAAAGCAGAATACGAGACATTTATGACGATCACACCTTGCGATGAATGTCATGGACAGCGATTAAAGCAGGAATCACTGGCGGTAACGGTTGCAGATAAGAATATTGCCGAGATGTGTGATATGTCAGTCAGGGAAATGGTTTCATTTTTAGAGACGATGGAATTGAGTGAACGCCAGAAACTGATCGGAGAACAGGTTTTAAAAGAAATCAAGGCAAGAATCGGATTCTTAAATGATGTAGGATTGGATTATCTGACGTTATCAAGGGCTACTGGAACATTATCTGGTGGAGAAGCACAGCGAATCCGTCTGGCAACACAGATCGGTTCTGGATTAGTTGGAGTAGCTTATATCTTAGATGAGCCAAGCATCGGACTTCACCAGAGAGACAATGACAAACTGATCCGTACACTTAAGAATCTAAGGGATTTAGGAAATACACTGATCGTTGTAGAGCATGATGAAGATACGATGCTGGCAGCAGATTATATTGTAGATATCGGACCGAAAGCAGGAGAATATGGTGGAGAAGTTGTTGCAACGGGAACTGCAAAACAGATCATGAAGAATAAGAAATCCATCACAGGAGCTTATTTAAGCGGAAAGATCAAGATTCCAGTACCACAAGTCAGAAGAAAACCATCAGGATTCCTAAAAGTAGTCGGGGCACAGGAGAATAATTTAAAGAATATTGATGTAGAAATCCCACTTGGAATTTTCACTTGTGTAACAGGAGTTTCTGGATCAGGAAAGAGTTCTTTAGTCAATCAGATTTTATACAAACGTCTGGCAAAAGAACTAAACAGGGCTAAGACGAAACCAGGACTACACAAAGACATCGAAGGATTTGACCAGTTAGATAAGATCATAGCGATCGACCAGTCACCGATCGGAAGAACACCAAGATCCAATCCTGCAACTTACACAGGAGTCTTTGATCAGATCAGAGATCTGTTTGCGATGACAAAAGATGCAAAAGCAAAAGGATACAATAAAGGAAGATTCAGTTTCAACAAGAAAGGCGGGCGATGCGAAGCCTGTGCAGGAGATGGGATCATCAAGATTGAGATGCACTTTTTACCAGATGTGTATGTCCCTTGTGAAGTATGTCATGGAAAACGATACAATAGAGAAACACTTGAAGTTAAGTACAAGGGAAAGAGTATTTATGATGTTCTGAATATGACAGTGGAAGAAGCATGTGATTTCTTCTCTAATATTCCATCGATCAGCCGTAAGATGGAGACATTAAGAGATGTTGGATTAGGATACATTCGATTAGGACAGCCATCACAGAATTATCAGGGGGAGAAGCACAGAGGATCAAACTGGCAGCAGAATTAAGCAAACGAAGTACAGGAAAGACCATCTATATCTTGGACGAGCCAACGACAGGACTTCATTTTGCAGATGTTCACAAATTGGTGGATATCCTTGCAAGACTGACAGAAGGTGGCAATACTGTGATCGTGATCGAGCATAATCTGGAAGTGATCAAGACTGCGGATTATATTATTGATATGGGACCAGAAGGTGGATCAGGCGGTGGAACAGTTGTTGCAGCAGGGACACCAGAAGAGATCTGCGAGGTTGAGAAATCTTATACTGGGCAGTATTTGAAAGGGATACTTAATCGATAAAAAATGATATCATGAGAGTAACAAACCGGAATTTGTGGAGGAGGAATTCTGTAATGAAATTTTTTGAAAATACCCGTAAGCCACAAGGCTTCGGCGGAAAATTGATGACGAAGATGATGAACAGCGGTCACGCCAAATTATCGCAATGGGGATTCTCAAATATCTCCGCGAAGTCTGATGCTGAAGTTCTGGACGTCGGCTGTGGCGGCGGAGCAAATATTGCGGTCTGGTTGATAGATGTAGAAATGGCCACGTGACAGGAATGGATTATTCTGAGGTTAGTGTGGCAGAATCTCAAAAATTGAACGCCCTCGCCATTAAACAAGGGAAATGTAATGTAGTTCAAGGAGATGTATCTGCTATACCCTTTTCTGACGAGTCTTTTGATTATGTTTCTGCCTTCGAAACAGTTTACTTTTGGCCAGGATTAGTAAAATGCTTTTCCGAGGTCAACCGTGTGCTGAAAAGCGAAGGCATATTCCTGATTTGTAACGAGAGTGACGGAACGAATGCCGCAGATGAAAAATGGACAAAGATGATCAATGGTATGAAGATTTACACATCTAACAACTTGTTGCCGCTTTGAAAGAAGCGGGTTTTACAGAGATCAAAACGTATTCAAATGCAAAAAATCATTGGATAAGTATTGTTGCAACGAAATAGCCAGATCCAAGTTTGTTGAATTCAAAAATTTAATATGAAATGTGAGATAGAGCGTATGGAAATAAACTATATGTTCTATTTTTTGTCTTTTCTTATTTGACTTGACAATTGGTGAAGATAATATAAAATAATAAATAACAATAATAAACAATAGATGATAAACAAAAAACAGAAACGGAGAGTTACATATGCTGTCAAAGTATGCTTCAGAAATTATAAAGATTTTAGTTCATCAAGACGACAAATTTATTACCAATGCACAGATTGCAAAAATGCTAAACATTTCAGAAAGAAGCGTAAGTTCATATATGAATGAAGTAGCTCAGTATTGTGAAGAAAGAAATTATCATTTGATCCGAAAACGAGGAAAAGGAATCTGTTTGAGGTTAGGAGTGCATAAAGAAGAACTTGAACAGGAATTCCCAGAGAAAAATCTATGTATTGAGACGAGAGAATACAGGATCAGTTATATTATCCGAACATTGATCGAAAGTAAAGAACCATATACAGCAGCATTATTCGCAGATGAACTCTTCGTTTCAAAAGCAACGATCCGGACAGATATTGAAAAGGCAAACCAGAGTCTGGAAGCAGATCATATCAAAATTTATCAGACAACAGGGAAAGGAATTGAGATTAAAGGAAAAGAGTTTGATCTAAGAAGAGTTCTTGTAAGAGAAAATAGAAAAATAGTCATGGAAAAGGAAGACAGGATTACGGATGAAACATTTGCGGATTATCGGATCGAACCAGAGTTTTATAGAAGACTGGTGATACAGTATCGTAAAAAAATGTTGATAAGGTGATTTATTGTGTACAGAGACTGGAAAGAAAAATTGCTTCGCAAATGAATGATTATACGTTTTGTATGGCGGTTGAATATATCAGCAATCAGATTAAACGATTAAAGAAGGAATGCTATTTAGAAGAAAATATGATCAACCGTCTAGGGCTTGTAGATGAAATCACAGAGTGGGCAGATTATCTGATTAATTATTTAAATCATGAATTTAAGATGAACATTGATCCAAGAGAAGGATTATATCTGTATATTTTATTGTTAGCAGTGGAAGTCCAAAACAGCAGTCGTATTGTAAATAAGAAATTTTTATTAGATAAAGAAATCTATATTCAGGATGTAACAGAGGATGTGATTGATTATATCTCATCCATTGTTGGTAAAAACTTTAAAGAAGATATGCTGCTAAAGACAAGTGTAGCATTATTTTTAAACAGTTCTCTTGTAAGAGTGAGATTTGGATTTCAGATCCATAACCCGTTTCTTGAGGAAATCAAACAGCGATATCCAGCAATTTTTTCTGCATGCTTTACTTCCAGCCAGGTATATGAGAAACTGATCGGACAGTTCCCATCAGAAGATGAGATTGCATATATGGCAGTTTTATTTGAAGGCGCGATGGAGGAGAAGAAAAGAAATATTAATACAGCCATTGTAGGAAGTGGTGGAATGGGAATGGGTCAGATTTTGGCAAGAAAAGTAGAAGATAAGATTCCAGAAATTAATGTAACATCTGTACTTCCGGCAAATTCGGCACATCTGATCGATGAAGATCAATATGATCTTGTGATAACAACAATTTCAAAATTAAAGATTTCACATCCATATGTTGCGTATACAACGCCGATCGTCAGCCAGCAGGATGTCTACCGGATTCAGAAAAAATGCCATCAGATGAAAGAGACAAAGAAAAATCATAACCAAGAATATACGATCAGTAGTCTGATCAAAAAAGAATTTATTCTAGTAGAAAAAGAAGTTATGAGTAAAGAGGAGATTCTGAAAAAGGATGTGATCTATTATATAAAAATGGATATGTCAAACAAGGATTTTATGAAGATGTATTAAAAAGAGAAGAAATCAGTGCCTCCGTTCTCGGAGGCGGGGTTGCACTGCCACACGGAATGGCGAATCTGGTAATAAAACCAGCAGTTGTTATCATGAAATGTGCACAAAGAACTGAATGGCAGGATGGTTGTGTGGATATCGTCTTTTTGCTAGCACTTAATTTTCAAGATATTCAGTCAACAAGAGCATTTTTCTCATCATTCTATGAAATGACAATGGAGAAAAATACAACATTTCTGATCAGAAAAGCAGAAACAGAAGAAGAAATCATGGATGTGATCATGAACAGCATGAATGAAACAGAAGAATAGATATTTTACATAAAAAATGGTATAATAACCATATTATGATAGGAGGATAGATACAAATGTTTGTAGAAGACGACATCAGGAAATCTTACGTCTGTTAAATGAAAATGAAAAAGTAAAAGTCAAAGAGTTAAGCAAACGATTTGAGGTTACAGAAGACTGTATTCGAAAAGATTTAGCGAGTATGGAAGCAAAGAATCTTTTAAAACGAACATATGGAGGAGCGGTTCTTCCAGATACTTTGCATCCGGGGCATACTAATATTGTATCAATAAGAAAAGATAAAAATATAAAAGAAAAAAGAATGATCGCAAAGAAAGCAGTGGAATTAATTCACGATGGAGATATGATCTTTCTTGACACATCCACAACAAATATCGAATTGGCACGAGAAATCATAGAACGTAGATTAGAAGTTACAGTTGTAAGCTGTATGCTTGATATTGCAGAAGTATTTACAGCAACAAAGAATGTAAATTTATTCTTCTTGGAGGAGAATTTAATCGTTCTCAGAACGGATTTTTAGGGGAACTTGTGTTGCAGATGATGGAGAATTTCCGATTTGATATTTCTTTTATGGGAGTTGTAGGAGCAGATCTTTATGATAATGCGATCATGACCTATGTTCCTGAAGATGGAATTATGAAGCATAATGCTGTCAAGAAGAGTAGCAAGTGTTATCTTATGATGGAAAGTCATAAATTTGATTTTAAAGCAAATTATGTATATGCAACATTTGATGATGTAGATGGAGTGATCTGTGAGGATGGATTATCCAAAGAGATTCAGGATAAATTAGAAACATATCAGACGAAAATCATATAAAGAACTATGGGAGCGAAGAATTATTTTTTTATTCTTTGTTCTTTTTTTTGGTTAATTTTAAGAAAAAACAGAAAAATAGCTTGAATAACAATAAAAAACAATATATAATAATAAAAAATGATAATAAAAGCGAAAAACAATAGAAAGGATAAATTCTATGGATGGAGTATATCAGACACAGCGAATCAAAGATTTAAAAGATAAAATGTTATCAGAGCCAAGATACGCATCAATTGAACAGGCACTGATCATTACAAAAACATATCAGGAGAATGAAGATGATCCAAAGATCATACAGAGAGCAAAATCATTAAAAGCAGCTCTAGAGAAGATGGAGATCCGTGTAGAACCTGAAGAACTGATCGTTGGAAATCGTACAGCCGGGGTTCGTTATGGAGTTGTATTTCCAGAGAGTGGAAGTACATGGTAGATAAAGAATTTGAAACACTCCCAACAAGACCACAGGACCGCTTCAATGTACATCAAAAAGATATTGAGACATTCCGTAAGGTCATCAAACCATACTGGGAAGGAAAATCTTTAGAAGATGTCCTGAACCAGAGATATGGAAAAGAGATCAACAAGATTGCCAAAGTTGTAAAGATCAACCAGAAAGACCACGCACAAGGACATATCTGCCCAGATTGTGTCAAATGGTTAAAGATGGGACCGCAGGGATACTTGATCAAGCAGAAGAAAAACTAAAGATATGTAAAGAAGGACAAAAAGACTTCTATGAAAGTGTTAAGATTGTCATGGAAGGAGCGAAACACTTTATGGTCCGTTATCATGACCTGATCATGGACATGGCAGAAAATGAATCAGATGAAACAAGAAAACAAACCATGATCAAAGTAGCCCAAAATTGTAAGAATATTTCCGAACGTCCAGTACAGACATTTCATGAAGCAGTACAGTCTACATGGTTCTTGTTTGTAATTTTACAGATGGAATCCAATGCATCTTCATTTTCACCAGGAAGATTAGACAGACATTTAGAAGCTTATTATGAAAAAGATATCAAAGAAGGAAACTTAGATAAACAGCAGGCGTTAGAGATCATCGAATGTTTATGGTTGAAATTTAATGAGATCGTATATATGAGAAACTCTCACGGAGCAAAATATTTTGCAGGATTCCCGATTGGATTTAATATTGCGATCGGCGGTCAGGATGAGAATGGAAATGATACATATAATGATTTATCATTCTTGTTCTTAGAAGCTCAGAAACATTTAGGACTTCCACAACCAAACCTTTCCGTAAGACTTCACGAAGGAACGTCGGACGAATTATTAAAAGAAGCAGTCAGAGTCGTAGCCAAAGGAAGCGGAATGCCACAGTTCTTCAATGACAAGGCAGTCATTCCATCCATTCAGGAATTAGGAATCGAAGAAAAAGATGCAAGAGATTATGCGATCGTTGGATGCGTGGAATTAACAACGCAGGGAAATAACCTTGGATGGAGTGATTCTGCAATGTTTAACTTAAATAAAGCATTAGAAGTGGCATTGACAGGAGGAATCTGTCTCTTAACCGGAGAAAAGATCGCACCAGATTATGGAAACCTTGAAACGTACGAGACATTTGAAGAGTTGGAAGCAGCATTCAAGAAACAAATTGATTATTTCATGGATAAGATGCTTCTTGCATGCGAAGAAGTAGAGAAAGCTCATATTGATCTTTTGCCATCTCCATTCTTATCAGCATCCATTGAAAACTGTATGGAAAATGGAATGGATGTCACAGCAGGCGGTGCAAAATACAATTTATCCGGAATTCAGATGATTCAGGTTGCAAATCTTGCAGACAGTCTTGTCGCAATCAAGCAGCTGGTGTATGATGAAAAAAAAGTGCACACAAAAAGAAATGCTTGATGCATTAAAGAACAATTTTGAAGGATATGAAATCTTAAGAGCAATGTGCGTTAATAAGGTTCCGAAGTACGGAAATGACATCGATGAAGTTGACAAACAGGGAACAAAATGGGCAGATTACTTCAAGAATCGATTAAGAACATTTAAAAACTATCGAAAAGGTCCATATCATACAGGAATGTATACCGTATCAGCATGTGCCAATGGGTGAAAATGTAGGCGCAACTCCAGATGGAAGATATGCGAAGGAACCATTAGCAGATGGAGGAATGTCACCTGTTTACGGAAGAGATATCAAAGGACCAACAGCCGTATTAAAATCCGTATCCAAACTAGATAAGACACTTACAACCAATGGCGGATTATTAAATATGAAATTCCTTCCTGAATTTTTCAAGACAGAGACAGGAATTGATAAGTTTGCAAATTTCTTAAGAACATTTGTAGATCTTGAGATTCCACATATCCAGTTTAACGTAGTAAGAAAAGAAGACTTGCTCGCAGCAAAGAAGAATCCAGAGCAATACCGCGGATTGACCGTCAGAGTTGCGGGTTACACAGCCTACTTTACAGAACTTGCCGATGAACTGCAAAATGAGATCATCGCAAGAACAAGTTATGGAGATATTTAAGATGACAGGAAAAGTATTTGATATTCGCAGATTTTCAACGCACGATGGAGACGGAATCCGTACCACAGTATTTTTAAAAGGATGTCCGTTAAAATGTGTCTGGTGTCAGAATCCAGAAGGAATTTCGATCCGCAAAAGACCAATTTATTTTGAAAACCGCTGCATGCATTGTAAGACGTGTATTGCAAAATCAAAAAATCAAGGCGTTACGATGGAAAATGACCAGATACACATTCATCCAAACAGAAATGAAAACTGGAATACCATCATTGACTGGTGTCCAACGGGAGCAATCGCCATGGATTCCAGAGAGATGAGCGTAGAAATGGTTATGGAAGAGATCCGCAAAGATAAATCATTCTATCGTTATGGAAATGGCGGGGTTACGATCTCAGGAGGGGAACCATTATTACAGTGGAAGTTTACAAAAGAGCTGTTAAAAGCATGCAAAAAAGAAGGAATCCATACCGCGATCGAGACATCCTTATATGCAGATCAGGAAGTGATCAAAGAGATCCTTCCATATTTAGACCGGATTTTTGCAGACTTTAAATTAGCAACAGAGAAAGATCATATGCATTACACTGGGGTTTCAAATCAAAAGATCAAGGATAATATCAGATACTTATTAGAGACATCAAATAGAGACAAGGTCATCATAAGAACACCGATGATTCCAGGAATGACCGCAACAAAAGATAACATCAAGGGAATTGCAAAATATTTAAATGGGATCTATCAGTATGTTTCCTATGAGATCTTAAACTACAATCCACTGGCAGAAGCAAAATATCACTTGGTAGATAGAGAATATTGTTTTGAAGAAAATCCAAAACTGTACACAAAAGAACAGATGCAGGAATTTAAAAGCTGGGCAGTCGAAGGTGGATTAGAAAATATTATTATTGAATCATAATAAATATGTATCATGAAGAAAAAAGTGAAATGTAAAACCCAGGAAGGCAAAAAGGCGGTCATTCAGGAATACAGCTCGGTAGAAACAAATTACGGAGAGGTTCTTGCCCGCTTCGGGAAATTTGAATTCCCGTATACCGGCATGGTGGCGGACAAATCAGGAAAACTGATCGGCATTCTGGCACAGGGAAGGCTGGACGGAGCGGCGGCAGTGGATTCGCTGCTATATGCCATTGCAGGAAAGTACGGTCCCCAATGCTTTGTCACAGAAGAGTATTTCGGATATCGGAATTATGGATGGCATGTGAATGACCGGACTATCCAACTATATGTACGCAAGCCGAATCCGGAGCACAAGGATGCCGTGATTTACCTTGAAGAGAACGAAAAGGGAGAACGGAAAATTGTCGGCGGAGGCAGCCAGCCACACACCTGGTATGAAGTGTGCCTGATGGTGACAAAGACGAAATATGATCCGTTCATCGACTGCATCAGCGTCGGTAACTGGTGCAATTTCAATGATCTCTCATCAGATGTCCGGAGTATGGAAATCAATCCGGCAGCAGGCGTATACGACACCGGCGAGCTCTTTACGGAGGAAGATCTTGTTCCGGACACCACCAAAGGATATATGAACATCCCGGACGGAGAACTTCCCAAGTTCAAGGAAGGACCGTTCGCGAAATTCCCGGATTTCAGGCTTGCCGTGCGCCATTGGATGGCCTATAATGCCGGCCTCGGAAACCAGGGAAATCCCGAAGAATGTAAGCGTATCCTTCACAGTGGGAAAGGACGGCAAAGCGAAGGATGCAAGGTGGAAAACCGGGAGACCACATCGTCCGAACTGGAAGTTGCAGCACTATATACCATCCAACGACTTCCCGAATTTATACCTGCCACCCAAAACGGAAAACCCGTGGCATTCCGCATGACGGTGGCTCTCAGGTTTGAAAACCGATAAATTTTCTCTGCTATGGACAAAGGCTTTTCAATAAGCGGTTATCTCCTTTCACGCCTGCAACCGGACGATCCCCAGGAAGCACGTTTGCGTATGCTTTGTGTGACCATATCCAAGGATATGCCGGAGGAGAGAAGAGAGCGGCAACTGCATCCCTTTGCATCGGACATGGAATTCATGAATATGATTGCCGGATGGATGAACGGGCTTCCCGAAGCAATTAGCCATGAACAGCCGGACTTTGAGAGATGGCTGGAGCTGTTCATGACTGCCGGTGAAGCAGAATCCACCCGCTATGTCATGCGTTTGCAAATATGGTACACGCATATTGCTGCGTAGAAGAGTTACTGACTTTATGCCGATTGCTACAAAGGCATCGTGAAGAACATCTGGAAGCCATCTATCACAGAATGCTCTACTACTTCCGCGAAGCAGAATACAATGCGGAATGCCTTCCACTTCCGAGCCGGCAGAAGGCATTGAGGTATCATTCAAACTGCTCGATGCCTCCTACGAACATATCAACCGTAAAATCATTTTGCAAGCGGAAGAACTGCTCGGTATCCATACCGACCATTCTTTCATTCAGAAAGTGATGGAATGCCATACTGAAGCAAAGACAGCAGAAGAACTGGCGGAACTATGCGGAGCAAACAGCACCGTTACCTTCCGTCGGACATTCCTGAGATTGTTTAACTGTCCGGTAGCCCAGTGGCTTCGGCAAAAACGTGCCGAGCAGGTGCTGAAACTGTTGAGGACTACACACCTTCCATTACCGGAAATTGCCGAACAATGCGGCTTTGCGAACCAGTCTTACCTGTCGGACTTCTGCAAGCGGAATCTCGGTGATACCCCGGTAAATATCCGAAAGAATAGAAACTGAAATGAAACAATGAAAATGAATTTTAATATGAAACTGAAAATACTGGTTATCATGGGACTTGTCTGTTTATCTTACGGCTGCCATGCGGAAGGCAGGGTGAATCCGGGTGTAACAGAACTTACCAGAGAACAGAAAGAAGACTTAAAGAAAATGTACGGAATGTACCAGCTTTTCACCACGACTTCCGGTATTCCGGAAGACGCCGTGGCTAAGGCAAGAACAGAACCTCTTCCGTGGGTAAAAGCGGAAAGGGAGTTTGACCCGACTCCGGTGAAGGACCGGCTGAGTAATACATAGCTTTTTATAGAGAGAGTTAATTAAAAATATTACGAAAATTCAAATATCAAATATGAGAACAATCATGGATATTACAACACTTTTGATTATGGGATTACTTAGTTTTGGGCTTGGCGGATGCTCCAATGCTCAAAATAAGCAAGAGTACTCGAATGTCAAGGAGATTGGTAATGTACCCAAAGAAAATGTGG
>ENA-OQAS01000958-OQAS01000958.1-human-gut-metagenome-genome-assembly--contig:-NODE-958-length-14279-cov-2.996750_pt1 | contig 14279 bp, 17 predicted proteins | sample MGYA00242733_ERZ504523 | MGnify/ENA primary metagenome ERZ504523 (study PRJEB26092, sample SAMD00036239) | human gut metagenome | host: Homo sapiens | study: EMG produced TPA metagenomics assembly of... | reverse complement strand
AAGGAGCGATCGCAATGGTTTGATAATCAGTTTAATAAACAAATTCATATTTCTTTCCTTCGTCAAACGTTCCTGTTTCTATTTAATTAAAAATCCCTGACCATACAGCCAGGGATTTTTGCGCACAATTAAATTATATTTACGTTTTCTTGCGGCTTCAGATTTTTCTTACGACGAACGCTTGGCTTCTCGTAATGCTCTCTCTTACGGATTTCCTGCTGGATTCCCGCCTTAGCACAGCTTCTCTTGAATCTGCGAAGAGCGCTATCTAAAGTCTCGTTTCTCTTTTACGATAACGTTTGACATAGACTCACACCTAACCTCCCTCCAGTTGTAGATTGTGCTAAAATACAACTGTCTGGTATTTTTCTTGCACGAGTGTTATTATATAGCATAACAAGTGCTTTCGTCAACATCTTTTTCGATTTTTATGAAAAAATGTCAAAACTGTAAATCACGCACAACTTTGTTATTTTGTGAGCTGTTTTTCAAGGATTCCTGCTGCTGCGTCCATAGCCTCCTGAGCCTTTTCCGGATTCTTTCCGCCGGCCTGTGCCATGTTCGGACGTCCGCCGCCGCCACCGCCAACGATCGCTGCCACTGCTTTGATCAGGTTTCCTGCATGAGCGCCTGCTTTCTGAGCTGCATCCGTTGCCATTGCAAGAAGATTAACCTTGCCGTCGTTTACTGCTGCAAGAAGGACAACACCTTCGCCAAGCTGCTCTTTCAGTTTATCACCCAGGTCTCTGAGACCGTTCATGTCAACACCCTCAACTTTGGCTGCAAGGAGTTTTACGCCGTTTACTTCAACGACTTTATCCATGACATCGCCAAGTGCACTCTGGGCAGCTTTGCTCTTGAGGGATTCATTTTCGCTCTGAAGAGCCTTTACCTCAGCCTGCAGGTGACTAATCTTTTCTACAACCTCGGCTGTATTGGCCTTTAATGCTTTTGCAGCCTCATGGAGAAGCTCTTCCTGCTTTCTGTAGTATTCGATAACTGCTTTGCCGGTAAGTGCCTCAATACGGCGTACACCAGCTGCGATACCGGATTCGGACACAATCTTAAAGAGCATGATGGAGCTTGTATTCTTTACATGAGTACCACCACAGAGCTCTTTGGAAAAGTCTCCCATGGATACTACACGTACCTTCTGGTCATATTTCTCACCAAAGAGAGCCATTGCTCCGGATTTCTTGGCTTCTTCCACATCCATGACATCTGTATGAACATCAAGACCTGCCTGGATCTCTTTGTTTACAAGCTCTTCTGTTGCCTGGAGTTCTTCTGCTGTCATAGCCTGAAAATGAGCAAAGTCAAAACGAAGTCTGTCCGGAGTTACCAGAGAACCCTTCTGCTCTACGTGGGAACCAAGAACGGTTTTCAGTGCTTTCTGAAGAAGATGTGTTGCACTGTGGTTTTTCTCGGTATCTTTTCTTGCTTCTTCGTTTACCTTCAGGGATACTGTCTCACCTGAGGAAATCATACCGGATTCCATATGTCCTACGTGACCGAATTTGCCACCGCGGAGTTTGATGGTGTCCTCAACAACAAATTTACCGTTTGCAGTCTCGATCACACCGGTATCACCTTCCTGTCCACCCATTGTTGCATAGAAAGGAGTCTGCTCTACAAATACGGTACCTTCTGTCCCTCTGTGAGAGAATCTACGATCTCTGTTTCTGTGGTAAGGACAGTAACCTTGGAATCAAAGGTAAGATGGTCGTAGCCGACGAATTCTGTTGTTACGTTTACATCAATATCATCGTATACGGTTGCGTCTGCACCCATATAGTTGGTTACTTCACGGGCAGTACGTGCCTTGACTCTCTGTTCCTCCATTGCTTTCTGGAAGCCTTCCTCGTCAATGCCGTAGCCTTTTTCCTCAAGGATCTCTTTTGTAAGGTCAAGAGGGAATCCGTACGTATCATAAAGCTTGAATGCGTTGTCACCGGAAAGAGTCTTTTCACCTGCTTTTTCATATCCTCTTCCATGTCGGAAAGGATACGAAGTCCCTGATCGATAGTTTTGTTGAACTGATTCTCCTCATTTGTCAGTACACGGAAGATGAACTCTTTCTTCTCCTCAAGCTCCGGATATCCGGCTTTGGAGCTCTCGATCACCTGTGCACTTAATTTTGCAAGGAAAGTTCCCTCGATGCCAAGAAGACGTCCGTGACGTGCTGCGCGGCGGATCAGACGGCGGAGAACATATCCACGTCCCTCATTGGTTGGCATGATTCCATCGGAGATCATAAATGTTGCGGAACGGATATGGTCCGTGATCAGACGGATGGAAACGTCATCTGCATAGTTTTTCTCATATTCTTTATGTGCGATCTCGCATACAAGATTACGAAGTGCACAAATTGTATCTACATCAAAAATAGAATCAACATCCTGAACAACTACAGCAAGACGCTCAAGTCCCATACCGGTATCGATGTTTTTCTGTTTCAGGGTTGTGTAGTTTCCGTTTCCATCGTTCTCGAACTGTGTGAAAACGTTGTTCCATACTTCCATGTAACGGTCGCAGTCGCAGCCTACCGTACATCCGGGTTTGCCACAGCCGTATTTTTCGCCACGGTCATAGTAGATCTCAGAGCATGGACCGCATGGACCTGCGCCATGCTCCCAGAAGTTATCCTCTTTTCCGAAACGGAAAATACGTTCAGACGGAATCCCTACTTCTTTGTTCCAGATATTGAAGGCTTCATCATCATCCAGGTAAATGGATGGGTAGAGACGGTCTGCATCAAGCCCTACAACCTCAGTAAGAAACTCCCAAGACCAGTGGATGGCTTCTTTCTTGAAGTAATCACCAAAAGAGAAGTTACCAAGCATTTCAAAGAAGTACCGTGACGTGCGGTTTTACCTACATTTTCGATATCTCCGGTACGGATACATTTCTGGCAGGTTGTCACTCTTGTTCTTGGCGGCTTCTCAGCACCTGTAAAATATGGTTTCAGCGGAGCCATACCTGCATTGATCAGCAGAAGACTCTTATCTCCCTGAGGAACCAGGGAAAAGCTTTTCATTACAAGATGGCCCTTGCTCTCCATAAAGTCAAGGAACATCTTACGAAGTTCGTTCACTCCGTACTTTTCATGTTGTTATCCTCCTTGTGTCAACCTACCTGTCAGCATTCCGGAATGCCGTAGCTTTATCCCGGAAATGTCACAGATATGGGAAATTATTTTACACAGATCTTTTTGAATTTTTTCTTGCCTCGTTTCAGAACGATCCCGTCCCCTGCAAAAGCATCCTTCTCAACCGTATGGTAAATATCGGTGAGCTTCTCACCATCGATGGATACACCACCCTGCTGGATCGCACGGCGACCCTCGGAACGGCTTGGTACCAGCTCTGTTTTTACAAGAAGTGTGATCAGGTCGATTTTTCCTTCCTCGTCAAAATCTTCCTCTGAAATCTCTGTTGTAGGCATATGAGAAGTATCTGCACCTGAGAACAGTGCGCGGGCACCCTCCTGTGCTTTCTTGGCTTCCTCCTCACCGTGTACAAGCTCTGTCAGCTGGTATGCAAGGATCTCCTTGGCTTTGTTCAGCTCGCTGCCTTCCCATTTGGCCATCTCGTCGATCTCCTCAAGAGGAAGGAAAGTAAGAAGACGCATACATTTGATAACGTCAGCATCGTCTACATTTCTCCAGTACTGGTAGAAATCGAACGGGGATGTCTTATTCGGATCAAGCCATACAGCTCCGGACTGTGTTTTTCCCATCTTTTTGCCCTCAGAATTGAGAAGCAGTGTGATGGTCATGGCATAGGCATCCTTGCCAAGCTTACGGCGGATCAGCTCGGTACCGCCAAGCATGTTGCTCCACTGGTCATCGCCACCGAACTGCATGTTGCAGCCGTATTTCTGGTACAGCATGTAGAAGTCGTAGCTCTGCATGATCATGTAGTTAAATTCCAGGAAGCTTAAGCCTCGCTCCATACGCTGTTTGTAGCACTCTGCTGTCAGCATACGGTTTACGGAAAAGTGAGCACCTACCTCACGGAGAAGCTCTACATAGTTAAGGTTCATAAGCCAGTCAGCATTGTTTACCATAAGAGCTTTCATCAGAGAAATCGATGAAACGGCTCATCTGCTGCTTGAAGCAGTCAATATTGTGCTGGATGGTTTCTTTTGTCAGCATCTGACGCATATCGGTCCTTCCGGACGGGTCACCGATCATTCCTGTTCCGCCGCCGAGAAGGGCGATCGGACGGTTTCCTGCCATCTGCAGTCTCTTCATCAGGCAAAGAGCCATGAAGTGACCTACATGAAGGCTGTCTGCTGTAGGGTCAAAGCCAATATAGAATGTGGCTTTCCCGTTATTTACCATCTCTTTGATCTCGTCTTCGTCTGTAACCTGTGCGATCAGGCCACGTGCTTTCAGTTCTTCCCAAACTGTCATTGTTCTTTCCTCCTGTATAGTCATATAAAAAATGCCCGGTTCCTGTCCGTTTAGGACGAGAACCGGTCCCGCGTTACCACCTAAATTTACAGAAAACTCGCATTTCCTGCCTCATAAAGTGAATCTACATCCCGTTATATCCATATATATCAAGATATAAAACCACTTCAGCACAATAACGGGTGCCATTCCGTCGCAGCCTATCTATAATACGCTATTATTATAAAATTTATAATTTACAGTATCAAGTCCCGATTCGGTGCGCAGCTCCGGGATGTATTCACAAAGTTCTACCCTGCGCCTCTCACCTGCCGGCTGCTCTCTGTGGGGTTTTCCTCAAGCTACTTCTTCCCTTCCAAGCCTTTTACTATACTATATGAAGTATACAAACTGCTTTTTTGTTTGTCAAGAAATTTTAATATTGCTTTGACAACTTAAAGTGGCAGAATGTTACTTTTTACTCTGTTCTCAGTAACACGCTTCGCGATGCACAGAATTTATGCTGATCGCATAAATTCGCGCGGTATGTTTCGGGTTTTCTGTGAGTGATCTGTGGAACTTTTATTTCTGTAAGCCATTTAATCCCTCATCTACGAAAAGGTCATTGCCGTCTGCCGCTGATGTGGCAAGCTGATCACACCGTTCATTTAACGGATTATCTGCATGTCCCTTAACCCAGTGGAAGCTTACCTGATGCTGCTCCTTGGCCTTTAAAAGGCGTTTCCAGAGATCTACGTTCTTCACATCTTCGTTTTTCCACGTTTCCAGTTTTTCTTCAGCCAGGCATCGATCCAGTGCTGATTAAAAGCATCTACAGATATTTGGAATCGGAGTACAGATCCACCTGGCAGGGGCGGTTCAGTGCTTCCAGTGCTACGATGGCTGCCATCAGCTCCATCCGGTTGTTTGTGGTTTTTTTGTAGCCTCTGGACAGTTCACGTTCATGTAACTGGCCTTTGGTATCGATGTACTGAAGAACTGCTCCGTAGCCTCCCGGTCCGTCCGGATTTCCCCGGGCTGCACCATCCGTATAGATTTTTACCTGCATATTTGCTTCTCCTTAAATTTTCAATTTTATGTCCATACGCCTGTTTGTTCAAAGTTTACTGCCGGAGACTATGTTGCTTATACCCAGTCTACAAAAAATGTATGGCCTTTATAAGTTTCATATTTCACTTTGCTGAAATTCAGATTCTGGTTCCAGAAATAGCTGGTCATCATGAAATACATATAATTAAAATCTTTCTGTTTAAATCCTCTGAGTGTTCTGGCTTTGCCGGAAGTGACATGTTTATTGAAAATAGTCATTGCTTCTCTTGCAGCCTGATAAGCAAGAGTACGGTTTTCAAACTGACCATTGAGACGTTTGAGAAGGGCCCCGTTCCGCACTACAGAATACTGTGGGGTTGTGCTGCTTCCGATATTCTCATAGATCACACCTCGTATCGTAGATGGAAATTCCTTGTCTGATTTGATCGTACGATTCAGAACACAAAGTGCTACTGCTTCCATTCCGATCTTGCCCTGATCGCCTGCTTCTGATTCGCAAAGCGCGGCCAGAAGTGCTTCATCTGAGGTCTTTCCGTTTACAATTCCGGGATGACTCTTATATTCCTTGACCATGGTGTAATATCTGCTGTTTCTGGTATCATAAATTTTAACATTTCCGTTTCCGACATTTACATTAGGTTTGGTAGTCTTCGCAGTGGCCACTCCGTTTGCTGCGATGGAGTATGTAATTCCATTCACTGTCACGGAGGTACTTACTGCCATGACACCGTTGGATTTAAAATAATAGTTCTTCTGATTGATCGTCTTCAGACCAGTATACATATAACCGGTACTGGTGGCAAAATAATAGCTGATATTTTTGGATTTGTTTTTTACCCATTTGGTTGCCATATAACCGGAAGTTTTGTAAAAATAACGTTTCTGCCCTTTGCTGTTGGTGAGCCAGCCGGTTGCCATAATGCCTCCGCCTTTTGTGAAATAACGTTTCCTTCCCTTGCTGCAGTTTACCCAGCCTGTGGTAAGCTTACCTGTTTTGGGATTGAAATAGCGCTTATGGCCTTTGGAATCTGTCATCCAGCCGGTTGCCATAACACCCTTGCCTTTTGTAAAATAGTAGGTATATTTGCCATTGACCTTCATCCAGCCCTTTACCTGTACTCCGGTCTTTGTGTTAAAGTAGTACTTGTATCCGCCCAGGGTCAGCCAGCCTTTCTGCTTGCTCCCATCACTTTTTATGTAGTATGTTTTTCCATCGATAGTTTTAAAGCCTGCAGTGGCAGCCTGTACCTCTTTTGCAGAAGCAGAAAAGACTGTGCTTCCCACGATCAGCAGCATAGCAAGCATCAGACCCTTCAGCCATTTTTTTGTTCTGAAACTCTTCATAATTTTCCCCATTTCCTGTTTTAGATATAAAAGCTAGTTTGTCTCAAAAATTACAAAAATGTTACATTTCGTTTATTATATCGTAATGAATAAACACTGTCAACTTTTTTGTAACTGTGGACGGACTCCTGCCATATGATGAAGTGTAAATAAAATTTGCTGGAGGACTTATCGATGAGTGACTTAGCGGCTACCAATTGTGGATGTGATTGCGGATGTGGTTGTGATTCCGGATGTAGCACAGGATGTGGATGTAACAATAACTGTGGCTGTAATAATGGCTGCGGAAATTCCCTGTTTGGAAACGGTGGAAACAGCTGCTCCTGTATCCTTTGGATCATCTGTCTGATGTGTTGCTGTGGAAACAACAGTGGCTGTGGCTGTAATAACAACGGCTGCAACGACAGCTGTTGGATCATCATCCTTCTTCTGCTTTTGTGCGGAAATGGATGCGGCTGCAACAATTGCTGCTGATCTTTTGAAAAGGCAGAGGTTATTTCCTCTGCCTTTTCTGCTGCCGTTTTTCTGCTTCCTCCTGTTTCTGTTTTTTCTCTTTCAGACATTTCAGATCTATTTCATAAAAAGAATTTCCATCAATGACAAGTTCCTGTTTTTTTTCAGATTCCATAATCACATTCCTTTGAAAAAATTTCTTCTATATATAATATGACCAGAGAAGGTTTCTGTCATATTTCTTTCTGCAAATTCATAGATTTCAGGAAAAAGGATTTTTTTATGGAACAGGAGCCTATCGCACGTACTGCTCTGGATGAAATGGTGGAAAGTGACCAGGATCAGATGCTGAAAGCCATGATCCGTACCTTCCTTCTTCCGGTCAGCGGTTTTTATCTGTGTATACGAAAGTCCGGGAACTTTGGAATACCATGTCGCTTTTCAAAGCAGCCGTAGAACAGCCGATCTGCAGGCTACCGGTTTTTCCGGCACCGATCCTCTGGAAATGCTGCAGGATATCCGTAAGTGCTGTGGCGGAGAAAATCGCCGTCAGATCGATCATATCACCAGTCTTATGGCTACGATCCAGATGCTTCAGATCATGAATGAAGATTCGTCAGGAGGTGAGAATCCATGAGTGATGACTGGAAAAATAATCCCCGGCTTTCTGGAATGGACCTCAGAAGCTTTCCATGCTTCAGGGTCTGGCAGATCAGGGATTGGGGAAAAATCCGTCCGAACTTCTGCCTTTTATCATGGGCGCAGCTTCTAAAGGAAAAAATGCGGGCTTAAATTTCAGCTCTGATGAGATCTCACTATCATAGAAGTTCTGAAAATGGGGAAAAGTCCGGCAGAGGCAGCTAAGCTTGACAGAATTGTGAATTTGATGAAAATGATACGTCATTAACAGCTCTGTGATCCCGGAACAGCGGTTTTCTGTTCGGGATTTTCTACTTTGTAATTCTTTTTATATTTGTCGGAATATAATCTGCAAAAATCTGACATATCCATAGATTCTATCGCATAATTCATAGAACATATTCCCTATTTTTGTGATATTTTTTTATCATTTTCCCTTTCTTCTTATATCAGTATATGGTATACTTGTCCGTGAAATGAATGATATGCAAAATAGGATTTTATGCGTCAAGTGTTTGGCGAATGGGGAGTTGTCGCCAGAACGAAAAGTACGTCTTACGGTATGAAATCCGCACCCGTTGCAGCAATATAAGAGAATATCTCATATTGTGTAGGGCTTTTTCGACATACGTTCTATTACAATTGGAGATATCTTTTTTTATGCGCAAAAATAAAAGAGACAGTCTCCGAAAAACGTGATTTTTTTAACAAATGGAGGTTGTTATTTATGGTAGACAAAGCAAAAGTTGAAGAGGCGATCAAGCTTCTTCTCGAGGGAATCGGCGAGGATGTAAACAGAGAGGGACTGCAGGGAACTCCGGAACGTATCGCCCGCATGTGCGAGGAAATTTATGGCGGACTTGATAATGAAGCGGATGAACATCTTCAGAAACAGTTTCATGTAGAGAATAATGAAATGGTTCTGGAAAAGGATATTACCTTTTATTCCATGTGTGAACATCATCTTATGCCCTTTTACGGAAAAGCTCATATCGCATATATCCCAAATGGCAAGGTTACCGGCTTAAGCAAGCTGGCCCGTACCGTTGATGTGTATGCAAGAAGACCGCAGATCCAGGAACGTCTGACTGTGCAGATCGCAGATGCGCTGGAACGTGTTCTCGCTCCAAAGGGAATCATGGTTATGCTGGAAGCGGAGCATACCTGCATGACCATGCGAGGGATCAAAAAGCCAGGAAGCAAAACGGTTACGACTGTTACCAGAGGTGAATTTAAAGAAAATATGGAGCTTCAGAAACAGTTTCTTGCTATGGTCAAGGACTGATGGACAGAGTGAATCAAATCTGGAATCATCCGCTCTATCAGAATGAGCTTAATAAGCTTCAGCTTCTGGAGACTGACCGTGAATTCTGCAGACATACACCGGAGCATTTTTTGGATGTGGCACGCCTTGCCTATATCCGGGCACTTGAGGAAAATGCTCCTGTTTCAAAGGAACTGATCTACTGTACTGCCTTCTTCACGATATCGGACGGGCCAGACAGTATGAAGATGGCACTCCTCATGATGAGCCGGTGCTGCTATCGCAGGACAGATCTTAAACGAGCTTGGATTTCTATGGAAGAAATGGAAGCGATCATTGCGGCAATACGTGGTCACAGAGCTCAGACGGATCCGACAGTTCTTGGAAAACTGCTCTATACTGCGGACAAAAGCTCCAGAAACTGTTTTTCCTGTAAAGCAGAGCCGGAATGTTACTGGTCTCCTGCCAAAAAAAATATGACGATCCAATATTAGGAGGTTTTTTCCATGAAAATCGGAAATCGTGAGTTTGATGTAAAAAACAAAACATATATTATGGGTATCCTAAATGTTACACCGGATTCTTTCTCAGATGGCGGAAAATGGAACGATATGGATCATGCCCTGAAACATACAGAAGCTATGATCGCCGAAGGTGCTGATATTCTTGATATCGGTGGAGAATCCACACGTCCGGGGCATACACCGGTTGGCGCACAGGAGGAAATCGAGCGTATTCTTCCTGTTATCGAAGCAGTAAAAGGGCGTTTTGATATCCCCATCTCTGTAGATACCTATAAGGGACGTGTTGCGGAAGAAGCCTGAAACACGGAGCAGATCTTATCAATGACATCTGGGACTGAAATATGATCCTGAAATGGCTCCTGTTATTGCCAGATATCAGCTCCCTGCTGTCTGATGCATAACAAAGATAATACTGAATACAATAATTTTATTGTGGATATGCTGGCAGAAACCCAGGAATGTGTCAATATTGCCAAACGTGCCGGTATTGCCGATGATAAGATCATCCTTGATCCTGGTGTCGGATTTGGTAAAACCTATGAGATGAACCTGATGACCATGGATAATCTGGAGCTTTTCCGGAAGCTGGGATATCCGGTACTTCTTGGTACCTCCAGAAAATCCATGATCGGACTTGCCCTTGATCTTCCTGTAGATCAGCGTGTAGAGGGAACTCTTGCCACATCGGTGATCGGTGTTATGAAGGGTTGTGCATTTGTCCGTGTTCATGACATCAAAGAAAATAAACGCGTCATCCAGATGACAGAAGCTATTCTGGGACGTTAGGAGGAACTGATGGATAAAATCGAAATCAGAGATCTTGAGATTTTTGCAAACCATGGTGTGTTTCCGGAAGAAACAGCTCTCGGACAGAAATTTGTTGTTTCTGCTGTTATGTATACAGAAACACGTCCGGCAGGGCTGACAGATGATCTTTCTGCTTCCATCAATTATGGAGAAGTCAGTCATATGATCACCGATTTCTTCAGAAAAATACTTATAAACTTCTGGAGGCTGCTGTGGAGAATCTGGCAGAGACGCTGCTGCTTTCTCTCCCTCTTCTTAAAAAGATCACCCTCCGTATTGAAAAGCCCTGGGCTCCGGTAGGCCTTCCGCTGAAAACCGTTGCTGTGGAAATTACCCGAGGCTGGCATACGGCTTATATTGCTTTTGGTTCCAATATGGGGGATAAGAAGAAATACCTGGACAATGCGATCCAGGGTCTTCGGGATATGAAAGAGATTGTTGTTGAAAAGGTTTCCGAGTATCTTGTAACGGAGCCTTACGGAGATGTGGAGCAGGATGAGTTTCTCAACGGAGCCTTAAGAGTCCGGACGCTGCTTTCTCCGGAGGAGCTTCTTGACAGGCTGCATGTGCTGGAACAGGCTGCGGACCGGAAAAGGATCATTCACTGGGGGCCAAGGACACTGGATCTGGATATTCTGTTTTACGATAATGAGATCATTGATACAGTGGAACTACATGTGCCTCATATTGATATGGAAAACAGGGATTTTGTTTTGAAGCCTATGGTGGAGATCGCACCGTATCTTCGGCATCCGGTGTTGAATTTAACAATGGAGCAGTTGTTAAAAAAGCTTGAGGGAAAAACTTGGCGGTGTGACTTTATTTATTAAATAATAAAAGATAACAAGCCGATACAGATATCTTTACTACAATCTGTATCGGGCTTGTTTTGTATCAGTGTGAATTATTGACTATTATCGAAAAATATTTTATTTCTGGTTTACCAGATCAAATTCGTCAGTGATCTCTTTGGATGGTGCCTTGGTAATGAGCTGACGATGATGTTTGCTGCGATGGCCACCAAGAATGCGGGAAGAAGTTCATAGATTCCCCAGGCGCCGCCGAGCGTGCTGATTCCGTATTTCCAGATAAATACCATGGAACCTCCACAGATCATTCCTGCCAGGGCTCCCTGCCAGTTGGAACGTCTCCAGAATAATGCCAGAAGTACCACCGGGCCGAATACGGCTCCGAAGCCTGCCCAGGCAAAGGATACGATAGTAAACACAGAACTGTTCGGGTCGCGGGCAATAAACATAGCTACTACTGCGATGAGAAGAAGCGTGATCTTATCGGCTACCATGCTTTCTTTTTTTGTTTCTTTATCCTTCAGTATACTTCCGAGAAGGTCGGAAGAAACTGCTGAGGATGCTGCCAGGAGCTGAGAATCTGCAGTTGACATGGTGGATGCCAGGATTCCTGCAAGGATGAGTCCTGCAAGGATTGCTGCAATTACACCATGTTTACTGAGAAGATCTGCGATCTGAACGATAATTGTCTCAGATGCGGAGCCTTCCAGAAGGTCAAACTCTCCTGCTGCTGTCATTCCAAGTCCTACCACACCGATCAGTACTGCTACTGCCAGTGAGATCACTACCCATGTAGTTGCTACTCTTCTGGAAAGTGTAAGCTTCTCTTCGTCTTCGATCGCCATGAAACGAAGAAGAATATGCGGCATTCCGAAATATCCAAGTCCCCATGCAAGCATGGAAATAATATTAAGCAGTGGATATGCCTGTTCTGTTCCGGTTGTTGGATCATATGTAGTAAACATAGTCAGATATCCGGGCAGTGATCTTGCATGGTCTGCAACTGCTTCAATACCACCTGCTGTGCTGATCCCGAATACAAATACGATCACAAGAGCGATGGACATGATGATACTCTGGATAAGTCCGTGGTAGATGCTGCCAGGAATCCTCCCAGTGTGGTGTATCCAACGATGACCAGTGCACTGATGATCATAGCTGGCAGATATTTTACACCGAAGAGACTTGCAAAAAGTTTACCACAGGCTGCAAATCCGGAAGCTGTATACGGAATAAAAAAGATCACGATAAAAATCGCTCCGATAGACTGCAGGATCTTTTTTCATCTCTGTAACGATTACTGAAAAAGGATGGCAATGTAATAGAATTTCCTGCCACATGTGTGTAGCGGCGGATTCTTTTTGCACGATCCTCCAGTTTACGTAAGTTCCGATCGCAAGGCCAATGGCTGTCCAGCCTGCATCTGCAATACCGGTAAGATAAGCAAGTCCCGGCAGGCCCATCAGAAGCCAGCTGCTCATGTCAGAAGCCTCTGCACTCATAGCTGTGACAAGTGGGCCAAGCTTTCGTCCTCCAAGATAGAAATCAGAACTGTCATTATTGTTCTTGGAGCAAAGATAACCTACAAAGATCATTGCACCCAGATAGACGATAATGGCTGCCATTATACAAATATGTGCTGTTGTCATTGTTTCTCTCCCTTCCATGTTTCTGCTTTAAAATCACAAAACATGAGGGATTTTGCTTATGCATCCCCATGCTTTCTGCTTTTAAACCAGTTTTACACATATTTATAAATTTTATTATATTAACTTTAGAAAGTAAAGAGGATTTTTCGTTTTTTTACATAAAAACTTACTAAATTTCTGATTATCTTTTCATAAGTTGGTAAATGCCGATATATCCCGTATTTTAGGGCTTTATCGGTATTTTCTTTTTGGAAGATACCTTGCATAAGCTGGCATTTACCAGCATGAAAATGCAACCAAAAGTAGTAAATGAGTAGTAAATATAAGCTCCGATATTAACAAGCCAGTCTTTCCAGTTCCGCTTTTGCAGATTGAAATGTACCGTGTGCGTAATAGCCAAGTGTCATGGTTATGTTAGCGTGTCCCATGAGATATTGCAGGGTGTTTGGGTTCATTCCTCTATTTGCCATATTCGTACAATAAGTATGCCTGAATGAATGTGGTGTGATGTTCGGTAACTTATCCGTGTGATACTTGTTATATTTCTTAATCAATCCTCGCACCATACCCTCATAGTTTCCTGCAACTTTAGGCAAGCCCTCACGGTTTAAGAATAGGAAATTGCTGTAACCACCTACAATCAGCGGTTGTGCTTTTCCTCTGCTCTTTAGTATTCTTTGGATTGCTTGATAAGCCCGTTCTGTCAATGGAAGTTCCCGTTTTCCGTTTTTGGTCTTTGGTGTTTCAATATAGTAGCCGATTTCGCTATCTTTCAATAGCTGGTGGTCTATATTGAGTATTCTGTTCTGCATATCAATATGCGTCGTCAGTCCGCAAAATTCAGAAATACGAAGTCCCGTTTCCAGCAGAAGCACAACCTCATCATAATACTTGCTGTAAATCTTGTCCTTTTCCATAAAGGCAAGCAGGCGTTCTTCCTGCTCTGGTGTAAGGATAACTTTCTGCTCCGTATCATCTTCCAGAACATCACTTAGCTTAAATTCAAACGGGTTCTTTCTGATACAGTCGTCTTGTATCGCCATGTAAAATGACGCTTTCAAGGAACGCTTATAGTTATCAATCGTTTTATAGGCATATCCTTTTTCACTCATTCTGATAGCCCATTCTTTAGCGTCCGATTGCTTCACAGTATCAATCGCCCTCATACCCAACGGGTCGTTTTTCAGAGCGTTCATAAGATACTGTCGTCCTTTTTCAGTAGCCCTTTTGATGTTCTTTCTTTGGCTGTTCTTCTTGTCGTAGAGCTGGCAGACTGTCATTTTACCGCCGACTGTGTCGATACCGTCGTTAAGGTCTTTTTTT
>ENA-OQAS01000956-OQAS01000956.1-human-gut-metagenome-genome-assembly--contig:-NODE-956-length-14305-cov-3.605657_pt1 | contig 14305 bp, 15 predicted proteins | sample MGYA00242733_ERZ504523 | MGnify/ENA primary metagenome ERZ504523 (study PRJEB26092, sample SAMD00036239) | human gut metagenome | host: Homo sapiens | study: EMG produced TPA metagenomics assembly of... | reverse complement strand
ATATGTACATATATACAGGTGGTGAACCGCTGGTACGTAAGAAAGACCTGATGCGTATCTGCGAGAAATATCCGGACTGCGAGTTCCTTTCCTTTACAAATGGTACACTGATCGACGAAGAATTCTGCCAGGAAATGCTTCGTGTTAAGAACTTTGTTCCGGCAATCAGCCTGGAAGGTTCTGAGGAAGCAAACGACGGACGTCGTGGAGAAGGTGTATATCAGAAAGTTATGCATGCAATGGAACTTCTGAAAGCTCATAAACTTCCGTTTGGTGTATCTACCTGTTATACTTCTGCAAATGTGGACAGTGTAAGCAGCGAGGAATTTTTTGATCACATTATTGACTGTGGTGCGTTATTCGTATGGTTCTTCCATTATATGCCGACAGGCAATGACGCTGTAGTAGAATTAATGCCGAATCCACAGCAGCGTGAGAAGATGTATCACAAGATCAGAGAGTACCGTTCTACAAAAGCTATTTTTGGAATGGATTTCCAGAATGATGCGCAGTATGTAGGAGGATGTATTGCAGGAGGAAGACGTTACCTTCATATCAATGCGAATGGTGATGTAGACCCATGTGTATTTATCCATTATTCCAATGCAAATATTTATGAAAATACTCTGCTGGAAGCATTGAAGAGCCCGATCTTCATGGCATATCATGATGGTCAGCCGTTTAATGAAAATATGCTTCGTCCATGCCCGATGCTTGAGAATCCGCAGAAGCTTCGTAAGATGGTTGAAGAATCCGGTGCGAAGTCTACAGATTTGCAATCACCGGAGTCTGTGGAGCATCTCTGTGCGAAGTGTGATGCTTATGCAGAGCATTGGGCACCGAAAGCAGAGGAATTATTTCCTGTAAAAAATAAGTAACTTAATAATAAGAAAAAATATTAACTCAAAATTTAGCCAAGTTATCAGAGAAGTTCCCTGTCCGGTCATCCCCTGTCCGATGGGGAACTTTCTCGTCTTTGAATAAGGGGACGCGCGAAACAGCATCTCTCCGTGGGTTCAGTTCCGGGGGCTAAGTAACTCTAAGGTGGAGAAAATCCGCTAAAAGCATGAAGAAAAACGCAAAACTCGCTCCGTTGCAAACTTCGCTCAGACAGGTTGCTGCTTTTCTTCATAACGCGGATTTTCTCCGCCTAAGAGTTACTAAGCCCCCTCCAGATTCACCCACAGAGAGATGCTGTTTCGCGCTGTTGATTGATTGTGGAAGGAAGTGTGTGAAGCATTTTATTGTTAAAAATAACTTGCCTGAGTGTGCGACATGTATTAAAGTTATGGTGTTAACCTGTATGATGGATATGTAGAAGTTCTCGTAAATAATGTATTTAAGAGGATTGCTGTAGATTTTTTAGTATGAGAGAGTGGTAGGGATGTTAAAAACTTTTTGGTAGAGGATGAAGTTGTGATCAGAGAGATGATTAAGAAGATGATTCCCTGGGAGCAGTATGGGTTTGAACTGGCAGGAGAAGCATCTGATGGGGAGATGGCACTGCCGTTGATATTAAAGAGCAAACCGGATCTTCTGATCACTGATATTAAGATGCCGTTTATGGATGGTCTGACATTATGTAAATTGGTGAAGAAGGAGTTGCCGGACATTAAGATTGTGATTCTTAGTGGCTATGATGACTTTAACTATGCGAAGCAGGCGATCAATATTGGTGTGGAGGATTATCTGTTGAAGCCAATTACTAAGAATGCATTTATTGAGCGTCTGGAGGAGATTCATAATCGTTATGAACATGAGAAGACGCAGAAGGAATATTATGAGAAATTCAAACTGGAGATGCAGGAGTATGAGAGGAATGCGAGCCGTGATTTCTTTGAATCTCTGGTGAGAGCGGACTTTGATCTGGAAGAGATTTATCGGAGAGCAGATCGTTTGAATCTTGATATTGTGGCAGAGGCTTATAATATTCTGATTTTTACACCGGATGCTTCAGACAGCAGTTATAATTCGTCGGAAGGATATTCAGACTGGGAGGCAGAAGTACATAAGAAGATTGAGAATTATTTCCTCAGTCATCCGGTTGCGATGCTTTTCAGACATCAGGTGTTCAGTTATGCGATTCTGGTCAAGGGGCAGCGAGACACGATAAAGAAGAATACATGCGAATGTGTGGAAACAATTCAGAAGATCATGGAAGAAACCAGAGCAAATGTGGACTGGTTTGTGGCAGTCGGCGAGGAGGCAGACCGTCTGAGCAGAATTAAGCAGAGTTATCACACGGCTGCAAGAACTTATGCATTCCGTTATCTGTATGACGGGCATATTCTTTATTACAATATGCTTGAGCAGGTAAAGGAGAATTCAGCAGATACTTCAAAAACAGAAGCTGTTCAGCTTAAGAATGTGAATATCAATGCCCTGAATCCGGAAATCCTTCAGAAATTTTTAAGCAGTGGTCTGGAAGATGAAGTAGACAGTTTTGTCCATGATTATTTCCATGCTATTGGCAGGGAACCGATGAAATCACTGGTGTTCCGTAATTATGTGGTTTTGAATGTGCGTTTTTCTGTACTGTCATTTCTTAAGAAAATTGGATATGATGATACGGAATTGTCCAGAGAAGAGACAGATGATGTTGTGAAGAAGACAAGCCAGTCTACAGAAGCTTCTGTTGCATATGCAGAGGAAGTCCTGAAACGGGCCATTGCAATCCGTGATGAAAATGCAGGCAGTCAGAACAGAAGTGTGTTGAAGCAGGCAACAGATTTTATAGATGGACATTATATGGATGAAGAGATTTCTCTGAATAGAGTGGCGCATGCGGCGAATGTGAGTGCCAATCATTTCAGCGCGCTTTTCAGTCAGAATATGGGACAGACATTTATTGAGTATCTGACTTCGCTTCGCATGGACAAGGCAAAGGAGCTGCTTCGCTGTACTTCCAAACGTTCCAGTGAGATTGCAGGGGAAGTGGGATATAAGGATGCGCATTACTTCAGCTATCTTTTTAAGAAAACTCAGGGAATGACTCCGAGTGAGTATCGTAAGACGAGAGGAGAAGTCTGATTCATGAAGCAGAAACAGGAGAAGCTGGAAACAAAGATGAAGTGGATGCTTCTGAGCACTATGATCCCTATGACAATTCTGATCATAGTGCTTCTTGTTTTTTTCTGGCATTATACAAATGAATATAATCAGTTGTCTAATAATCTGGCGGTGAGTTCGGAATATAATGCAAACTATAGAAATTCCAATAATGATATGAGCTTTAAAGATGAAGTGGATATGGATATCTATTATGTGACTATCGGGCGAAAAGGTAAGGACGGGCTGCCGACAGAGCAGGTAGACAAGGCAATCAGTACTGTGGAGAGTCTGAAGAAAACCACATCAAAGAAGGAAAGCCTGCGTTCTCTGAAATATCTGACTAACTATCTGGAGAATCTTAAGAAACGGATGAATCAGCTTCTTGAGATAAAGAATTATCAGGAACGACAGGAATTTGTGGCAAATAATACAGAAATCCTGACCACGCTCTTTGAGAAAGAAATGCAGAATTATATTTATCAGGAGGCGACGGAACTGGTGCAGATAGAGTCTCAACTGGCTGGAAATGTACGTCTGACGATCATCACTATGTGTGCGGCGATTTTGGTTGCTACGGCTATTCTGTTGCGGCGTTCTTTCCGTCTGACATACAGCATTACCAAACCGATTTCTGAAATTCTCCATAATATTAAGAAGGTTGGAAAAGGAGAGTACAAAACTATTAATGCAGTATCTGCCGACAGTGTTGAAATCCAGGAGCTTGATGCCGGTACCAGAAAGATGGCAGGAAGGATTGAAGGGCTTCTTGAGAATGTGCGTAAGGAGCAGGAGGTACAGCATATGACGGAGCTGCAGCTGATCCAGGCACAGGTAAATCCGCATTTTCTGTATAATACACTGGACACTATTGTGTGGCTGGTGGAGGGTGGTATGCAGCAGGATGCAGTGGATATGATCACAAGTCTGTCTGTTTTTTTCCGCACTTCGCTTTCGAAGGGGAAGGATATCATTCCGCTGTCGGAAGAGAAACGCCACACATTGAGTTATCTGGAGATTCAGCAGTCAAGATACAGGGATATTATGGAATTTGAGATTAATATTCCGCCGGAACTGGATGAAGTGATGGTGCCGAAGCTTACTTTGCAGCCGTTAGCGGAGAATGCTCTTTATCATGGAATTAAGAATAAGCGTGGAAAAGGTAAGATTCTTATTGAAGGATTCAATCTGGGAGATGATATGATGCTGAGAGTGACTGACAATGGTCAGGGAATGACACCGGAACGTCTTTATGAAGTACAGGAAGCCATCCGCACCGGTGAACGTGCCGGGTTCGGACTTGCTGCGGTGTCAGAGAGAATTGCACTTTATTATGGTCCGGGTTATGGACTGAAGATTTCTTCTACAGAGGGAGAAGGTACGGTTATGGAAGTGTATATGGCGAAAAAAATTAACCTGGATAACAATTCAAGAACAGTTTTATGGCCTGCTGATAGAGACTTACGAAGGTCTGCCAAATAATGGAATGTATGAATTATGTCGACTAATGCTGAATTGTGCAAAGTGAATATAAAAGAAAGTTGATAATTTATTTCTGTATTTATAATGCACAATAAAAAATCCAACTTCCGCAATAAAAAAATAAACTTTGTATAAATTATGAACAAAATATGATAGAAGAATAAACTTTTTGCGGAAAATATTCTATGGAATTTTCCTGGATTTTTACTATAATAAAGACATCTTAAATGAATCGGGAGGATTTACAAAATGAAGAAAAAAATCGTGTCAGCTTTATTAACAGCAACAATGGTATGCGGTATGAGCGTTGTTCCGGCAGTGGGTGTAGCAGCAGCGGACGACACAATCACAGTTGGTTTCTCACAGGTAGGTGCTGAATCTGACTGGCGTACAGCTAATACAGAATCCATGAAATCCACATTCAGCGAAGAGAACGGATATGAATTAATCTTCGATGATGCACAGCAGAAACAGGAAAACCAGTTAACAGCAATCCGTAACTTCATCCAGCAGGAAGTTGATTACATCGTACTTGCTCCTGTAACAGAGACAGGTTGGGATACAGTTCTCCAGGAAGCAAAAGACGCAGGAATCCCTGTAATTATCGTAGACCGTATGGTTGATGTATCTGATGACAGCCTTTACACTGCATGGGTTGGATCAAACTTCAAACTTGAAGGCCAGAAAGCTATGGCATGGCTGGATGCATATCTGGAAGCAAAGGGACGTGGAGATGAAGAAATCAATCTTGTTGATATTCAGGGAACTATCGGTGCATCTGCTCAGATCGGACGTACACAGGGATTTGACGATGCAGTAGAGGCTCATGACAACTGGACAACACTTGCACAGCAGTCAGGTGAATTTACACAGGCCAAAGGTCAGGAAGTTATGGAATCTATCCTGAAACAGAGCGGTGATGACATTGATGTTGTTTACTGTGAGAATGATAACGAGGCATTTGGTGCAATTGATGCGATCGAAGCAGCAGGCTACGAAGTTGGTGGAGAAGAAGGCCAGATCCTTGTAATGTCCTTCGATACAACAACGCTGGTCTTACAGATACATTAAGCGGAAAGATCACACTGGATACAGAGTGTAACCCATTACACGGACCACGTGTACAGGAAATCATCGAGAAACTTGAAGCTGGCGAAGAGGTTGACAAACAGGCTTATGTAGATGAAGAAATGTTTGCAGCTGATGATACAGTTACATCTATCAAAGTTGACGACGCTGACTATGAAGTAACAACTATTACACAGGACATCATTGATGGACGTGCATACTAATTATTAGTGTAAATCCGGAGCGTGGTTCATAATTCGGAGAAACCCGGGTTGCGGACCACGCTACCTTTATGCCATGAATTAACCCGCTTTGCTGAAAAAAATTCAGCGATGAGGGTAAAAACCAGTATAGAAAGCAGGTGGAAAGATTATGGAACAAAATGTAGTATTGGAGATGCGCGATATTTCCAAAAATTTCACTGGCGTTCGTGCCCTTTCCCATGTGGACTTTACCCTTCGTAAAGGTGAAATCCACGCACTGATGGGTGAGAACGGTGCAGGTAAATCAACTCTGATCAAGGTGCTGACCGGTGTTCACGAATTTGAAAGCGGTTCTATTCATATGGCCGGAAACAGCAATGCAATTGTAAATCATTCTCCGCAGGAGGCACAGGCAAACGGTATCAGTACAGTGTACCAGGAAGTAAACCTTTGCCCGAACCTGACCGTAGCCGAGAATTTATTTATCGGTAGAGAGCCGAGAAAGATGGGAATGATTGATTGGAAGCAGATGAATGAGCGTTCAGGAAAGCTTCTTGAGAGCCTGGACATTCATGTGCCGCCAACACAGATGCTGGAAGAATGTTCCATCGCTATTCAGCAGATGATCGCAATTGCACGTGCAGTTGATATGAAATGCCGTGTGCTGATCCTGGATGAGCCAACCTCATCACTGGATGACGATGAAGTTGAGAAGCTGTTTGTACTTATGAGAAGACTTCGTGACGAAGGAGTAGGTATTATCTTTGTCACCCATTTCCTTGAACAGGTATATGCAGTCTGCGACAGAATTACAGTTCTTCGTAACGGCGAACTGGTAGGAGAATATGAGACAAGGATCTTCCGAGAGTTATGCTGGTTGCCAAGATGATGGGTAAAGATTTTGATGATCTTGCTGATATTAAAGGCGAGCACAAAGATAAGAAAAAAGCAAAACCTGAACCTGTTATCGAAGCAAAAGGAATCTCCACAAGGGAACAATTAAGCCATTTGACCTTACCATTAATAAAGGAGAGGTTATCGGTCTTACCGGACTTCTCGGTTCCGGACGTTCTGAACTTGTACGTGCCATTTACGGTGCAGACAAGGCTGAGACTGGAACCCTTAAGGTAAAAGGCAAAGAAGCAAAGATCAACAGTCCTCTGGATGCTATGAAGCTTGGTATGGCGTACCTTCCGGAAGACAGAAAAGCAGAAGGTATCATTGCAGATCTTTCTGTAAGAGAAAATATTATTATAGCGCTCCAGGCTAAACGCGGTATGTTCCATCCATTAAGCAAGAAAGAAATGGAGGATGCTGCTGATAAGTATATTAAATTACTGCAGATTAAGACAGCAAGCCGTGAAACCCCGATTAAGAGTCTGTCCGGTGGAAATCAGCAGAAGGTTATTCTTGGAAGATGGCTTTTGACAAATCCGGATTACCTGATTCTGGATGAGCCGACCAGAGGTATTGATATCGGTACTAAAACAGAGATTCAGAAACTGGTTCTTGATCTTGCGGATCAGGGAATGGCAGTTACATTTATCTCCTCAGAGGTTGAGGAAATGCTCCGTACCTGCTCCCGTATGGCAGTCCTTCGTGATGGTCAGAAGGTAGGCGAACTGGAAGAGGATGAACTTTCCCAGAGCGGAGTTATGAAAGCTATTGCCGGAGGTGACGATAAATAATGAATAAGAGTAAATTAAAGAAAATAACAAGTGCGCGTCTGTTTCTTCCTATCGTGTGTCTCATCGCCGTACTTTTGCTCAATGTGATCAAGACACCGGACTTCTTTAATGTATCGATCCGAAACGGCGTACTTTACGGTTATATCATTGATGTTATCAATCGTGCTTCAGAGTTGGTTATCCTTGCAATCGGTATGACACTGGTAACAGCGGCATCTGGTGGACAGGATATCAGTGTGGGTGCGGTTATGGCTGTAGCAGCTGCTGTTTGCTGTCAGATCCTTTCCGGTGGACAGGTTTCTGTAAATGAGTATCAGAACTCGATTATCATTGCAGTGATTGCAGCGCTTCTTGCATCTGCATTATGTGGTGCATTCAATGGATTTCTGGTTGCCAGGCTGAATATTCAGCCGATGGTTGCAACTCTGATCCTTTACACAGCCGGACGTGGTATCGCACAGCTTGTAACAAATGGACAGATTACTTATATTCGTGTGGATTCTTTTAAGATGGCAGGTGGTTACATTGGAAAGTGTCCGATCCCAACTCCTATTTTCTTTGCGATCATCACAGTTTTAATTGTTTACCTGATCCTGAAAAAAACAGCACTTGGCCTTTACATTGAAAGCGTTGGTATTAATGGAAAAGCAGCCCGCCTTGTTGGATTAAATTCCACAATGATCAAATTCCTTACTTATGTTATTTGTGGTGTGCTGGCTGGTATTGCCGGAATCGTGGCATCCAGCCGTATCTATTCCGCAGATGCAAACAACATCGGTCTTAACCTGGAAATGGATGCCATCCTTGCAGTAGCACTTGGCGGAAACTTCCTTGGCGGTGGTAAATTCAGTCTGATCGGTTCCGTAATCGGTGCTTATACGATTCAGGCTCTGACCACAACACTTTATGCAATGAACGTAAAGGCTGACCAGCTTCCTGTTTATAAGGCAATCGTGGTAGTCATTATCGTTACTCTGCAGAGTGATGTATTTAAAAAATATATTGCCGGCTTAAAAGCTAAAAAGAGTGTGGCAGCAGAAGGAGGTCAGAAGTAATGAAAGCAAATGGAATGCAGAAAAAGAAAATGACAGGAAACGGCTTCCTGCTTCTGATAACAATCGCTTTATTTGCAGTTATGTATATTGCAGGTATGATTATTTTTGCTGATAAAGTTTGCAAAACCGCAGATGTTTTTGAATCTGTTTGTATCTAATGCAGGACTTCTGGTTATCGCATGTGGACTTACCATTGTAATGATCACCGGAGGTATTGATATTTCCGTTGGTTCTGTAACAGCTCTTGTTTGCATGGTTCTTGCAGATCTGATGGAGAATAAGGGTGTAAATACATATGTGGCAGTATTAGTTGCACTGCTTATTGGTGTTGCTTTTGGTGTTGTCCAGGGCTTTCTGGTAGCTTACCTTGATATTCAGCCGTTTATCGTTACTCTGGCTGGTATGTTCTTTGGACGTGGTATGACAGCTATCATCAGTACTGATATGATTTCTATTAAGAATGAGTTATTCCTGAAGTGGGCAAACTTCCGTTTTTATATGCCTTTTGGTTCTACGAATAAGAAGGGAAAATTCATTCCGGCTTATATTCCTCCTACAGTAGTGATTGCGGTAATCGTTGTTATTATCATTGCAGTTCTTCTGAAATACCGTAAATTCGGACGTAAGCTGTATGCGATTGGCGGCAACCGTCAGAGTGCATTAATGATGGGCCTGAATGTTAAGAGAACAATGTTCCAGGCTTATGTGCTGGATGGCTTTCTTGCTGGACTTGGTGGTTTCCTGTTTTGCTTAAACAGCTGTGCTGGTTTCGTTGAGCAGGCGAAAGGTCTTGAGATGGATGCGATTTCTTCAGCAGTTATCGGTGGTACGCTTCTTTCTGGTGGTGTTGGTACACCGATTGGTACTTTGTTTGGTGTTCTGATCAAGGGTACCATTTCCAGTTTGATTACTACTCAGGGTACGTTATCAAGCTGTGGGTAAGAATTATTCTTTCACTGTTACTGTGTTTCTTTATTGTAATTCAGTCAGTGATTGCTTCTATGAAGAAGAAAGCGAAATAAGTGATTGTATTATGAAACAAGCTGGGACTTGGATGGGTTCTGGCTTGTTTTTTGTTCTTACAGAGGGGACGCGCGAAACGATTTAGAGCGAAGTGCGTTGCGGAGAACGGAGTGAACAGTAATACTTTATTTGTTTATAACTGTGAATTATGATGGTTTGCTTGCCATGGGGGGAGTTTTATTTTATACTTTAAGCAATGAATGATGTTAAGGTTAAAGGGGATTTTGATCTTGATATTATTGAAATTATGTGAGAAATGTGGCTTTACTAATGGTTGGATATGTAGTACAATCGTAACTTATTATGCGTTTATTTTAGGAGGATTATGATACAATGTGGATCGCAGATGGATGGAAAGATTATGAGGTTATTGATACTTCCTGTGGGGAGAAGCTGGAGCGTTGGGGGGATTATCTTCTGGTGAGGCCGGATCCGCAGGTTATATGGGATACGCCGAAGGTGAATAAGGGCTGGAAGCATATGAACGGGCATTATCACAGAAGTAAGAAGGGCGGCGGTGAATGGGAGTTTTTTGATCTGCCGAGCAGTGGGATATTCATTATAAGGGACTTACTTTTAATCTGAAACCATTTAGTTTTAAACATACCGGGCTTTTTCCGGAGCAGGCGGTGAATTGGGATTGGTTTGGCAATAAGATCCGCAATGCGGGACGTCCGGTGAAGGTGCTGAATCTTTTTGCTTATACAGGTGGTGCGACTCTGGCGGCAGCTGCAGCAGGAGCTTCTGTTACTCATGTGGATGCTTCTAAGGGTATGGTTACCTGGGCGAAGGAGAATGCGGTTGCTTCCGGACTGGGAGATGCACCGATACGATGGCTGGTAGATGACTGTGTGAAGTTTGTTGAGCGTGAAATCCGCAGAGGGAATCATTATGATGCGATCATTATGGATCCGCCTTCTTATGGACGTGGACCGAAGGGTGAGATCTGGAAGATTGAGGATTGTATTCATGATCTGATCAAGCTGTGTACAAAGATTCTCAGTGATGAGCCTTTGTTTTTCCTGATCAATTCTTATACAACAGGTCTGGCACCTGCAGTTCTTACTTATATGCTTTCTACTGAGCTTAAGAAGTTCGGCGGACATGTGGATTCTCAGGAGATCGGGCTTCCGGTAAGCTCTAACGGGCTGGTTTTGCCTTGTGGCGCTTCTGGAAGATGGGAAGCGTAGAAAGGTTTCCTTTTGTTTGTCATTGACGGAAAACTGCTTTTTAGCCGAATCAGTAAGTCTCCTGCAGAAGATTGTGAAAAACAATTTCACATGAGTTCAATTTGAACTGTTTGGCGAGATGGGAGGAAACGTGATTATGAAGGAACTTAATTTAAAACATGAAGCCAAGCGTTACGGCTGTGCGGTTCTGGCTGCAACGATCATGGCGTTGAATATTAAGACATTTGTTCGTGCAGGCGGTCTTTTCCGGGGGGATTTACAGGACTTACTCTGCTGATTCAGAACATTTTTCAGACATTTATGGGGATTGCAGTTCCATATACGCTGATTAATGTACTGCTGAACTCTATTCCTGTATTTATTGGTCTGAAGTTTATTGGAAAGAAATTTACGATAAGTTCTGTCTGTGTGATCGTGCTTTCCGGTCTGCTTACGGATATTATTCCCAGTCAGCCGATCACTTATGACACATTGTTGATCAGTATCTTTGGTGGTCTGATCAATGGCTTCTGCATCAGTCTATGTCTGATCGGTAATACCAGTACAGGTGGAACGGACTTATTGCGATTTATTTTTCCGAGAAAAATGGCAGGGATATCTGGAATTATATCCTGTGTGGAAATGCAGTGATCCTGACAGTGGCAGGTTTGCTCTTTGGATGGGACAGAGCGCTTTACTCTATTATCTTCCAGTTTACTTCTACTCAGGTGATTCAGATGCTGCATCAGAGATATAAGAAGCATACGCTGTTCATTATCACGAAGGAGCCGTATCAGATTTATGAGGAGATTTTCAAACTTACCAATCATACGGCGACACGTTTTGAAGGTACCGGATGTTACACAGACGAGAAGACCAGTATGATCTATTCTGTAGTCTCTACAGAAGAAGCAAAATATCTGGTAAAGAAGGTACATGAGATCGATCCGAAGGCTTTTGTAAATATTATCAAAACCGATTACATAAACGGAAGATTTTACCAGAAAACAGATTATTAATTACTTGTATTCCCTTTCTGTGAGCGTATAATACAGGATATAAGGAATCTGTTCGTTCATGGAGTTTGTACTTAAAATTGGATGAACAGTAACCGGCACACAAGGAGGTGGTATATATGGGTAATGCGTGCGAGCTGTGAAATCAGCATAGCTGATTTCCCCTAGCGAGCGGAAGAAATTCTGCAAACTTTGGTAAGCTGATAACAATACAGTAGGAAAAGCCTATCAGGTAAGGTCTAACCAACCGCCTGTACCGAGTCCTTGGAACTGAAGTGGTAACACCAGGTTTAAGCGTAGGACAGGGAGCAACAGAGCCGAAACGAAAGTGAAGCGATTGAGCTGGGAAATTAGTATGAGGTTGGAAATGGTCGATGTGTTGTATTACACAGTAGACAACACTGCTGTAACCGCTACGGTGAGGTTATGGCGGCATCCCCCAGTCTGAGAGCTTGGCGAGGTTGATGATAAGTATGTTATCGGAACAGCTGAGGTCCTGTCATTTCCTCGTAAGAGGTATGGAAACCAAAACAAAGAAATGCGTCAGGAATCCAAATGAATGGCAGGAAGTCCGACACAGCCATAGTATCGAAGAAGCCTGTGAAAACAGATGGAGAAAAGGGCTGTGCACTTTATAGCTTCAAGTAATAAGAAACTATGCAGACGAAAGAGAGCTGATGGACATGGTAAACGAGTTGCTTGGAATACAGTACAATATCGCAAAAGCAAACAGAACAGACAGAAAGGTTCAAAATCTTGCGTCATATATCAATGAAAATACACTAAGGGCAATCCATAAAACGATGGATAAAAGAAAGGCGTATGGAATTGATAAGGTAACAAAAGAGGATTATGAACGAAATCTGGAGGAAAATCTTGCGAACCTTGTAAGACGGATGAAGAGTGGAAGTTATCGCCCAAATCCAACAAGGCGGGTCTATATCCCGAAAGAAACAAAAGGCAAAATGAGACCACTGGGAATCTCGTGTTATGAAGATAAACTGGTGGAAAATGCGATTGCACAGATACTGGAGCAGATTTATGAACCGAAGTTTTATAATGAGAGCTTTGGTTTCCGTCCAAACAGGAACTGTCATCAGGCGGTGAGGGAAATCATAGAGATGGTACAGTATCGGAAGACGAACTATGTGGTGGAAGCAGATATCAGAGGATTCTTTGATAATGTAGACCATGAATGGCTGATGAAGATGCTGTCACATGACATAGCAGACAGAAGATTTCTTGAGATAATTGAGAAGTTTCTGAAAGCGGGAATCATGGAAGATGGCAAATTTCTTGACAGTGAACGTGGAACCCCACAAGGAAATGGAGCCAGCCCAATACTTGCAAATATATATCTGCATTATGTACTGGACAACTGGTTTGATGTAATCGTAAAGAGACAGTGTAAGGGTGAATGTTATCTGATTCGCTACTGTGATGATTTTGTCTGCTGTTTTCAGAATCCATACGAAGCGCAGATATTCCGGCAGAGACTGGAAGAGCGCTTTAGAAAATATGGGTTGGAACTGGCGGAGGAAAAGACGAAGATTTTGGAATTTGGGAGGTTTGCCAGGCAAAACCGAAAAGCAAGAGGAGAAAGAAAACCAGATACCTTTGACTTCCTTGGTTTCACGTTTTATTGCGGAATGGACGGAAAGAAGCAGTTTTTTCGTTGTAGGTAAAGACCAGTAAGAAGAAGTACCGAAGCAAAATCAAGGCAATGAAGGAATGGATAAAGATTCACAGAACAATGCCATTAGAGCAGATATTCAAAACAGTCAATGCGAAACTGCGGGGACACTACCAGTATTATGGAGTGACCGACAATATAAAGGAAGTGAAGAACTTTCTAGTGCAGACAAAATGGTTATTGTTTAAGTGGCTCAACCGGAGAAGTCAGAAAAGAAGCTATACAAAAGAAGCTTTCTTTAATGGTTTGCTTAGGACATTTCCGTTACTTGAACCAAGTATCAGAGTGAGTTTGTTTTACAGATAGAGTATGAAAATATAGAGTGAAAAGCCGTATGCGTTAATAGCGCACGTACGGTTTTGAGTAGGGATATGGGGAGTAATCCCCATATCTACTAGAGAACAGAAAGCACACTTCCTCACGGCAATACCTCAGGCTATGATCGCAAAGCCTGCAGGACATGCGCCTGTTCCACCTGTTATGAGCAGGAGTTCTGCGACAGATGCAGTTCCTGTCAGAATCAGTCACGGAAATTAGACAGGTGTAATGCTTACGAGGGGCATATAACTATTAACCTCAACATATCCCTATCTGCTGCAAAATAATAAACAGTGGATGGGGATTTCTTTATAAAAAACAGTTATTATATTATAAGTATAAGCAATGTTTTTCTATAGCAAGCCTCTTAATCAATATGCATTATTTACGAGGGTTGCTATAAGTTACAGATTCATAAGATGTATCTGATATAATAATTCTGTTACTTACTGATATAACTTTCCGTAAGTTTTTTTGCTGATGAACTTTGCTATAGAATTTTTTTGAGGATGGCAGAATGTTGAATGGTTACAAAAGAACAA
>ENA-OQAS01000955-OQAS01000955.1-human-gut-metagenome-genome-assembly--contig:-NODE-955-length-14312-cov-2.296017_pt1 | contig 14312 bp, 18 predicted proteins | sample MGYA00242733_ERZ504523 | MGnify/ENA primary metagenome ERZ504523 (study PRJEB26092, sample SAMD00036239) | human gut metagenome | host: Homo sapiens | study: EMG produced TPA metagenomics assembly of... | reverse complement strand
GCTCCTTATTGCGGTGCCCCGTAAGGGTATCGCCTTCGGTACATACGCTTCCGCGTGAGCGGAACTCTCATGCGATGTGCTCCTTATTGCGGTGCCCCGTAAGGGGTATCGCCTGCGGTACATCTCTGATGTATCGCCCTCCATTATGTTTTTTCCAAGAACCAATTACTTTTCTTAACTTGTCCTTATCATACCCTCTCTCCCAACACATGTATTGTAAAAAACGATACAACAAAAAAGAAGCTGTGCATTCATGCAACAGCTTCCTTCTTTGTTTTCATCTCCGACAAATTATCCTTCAATCACTTTTTTGATTGCTGCAAACAGCTCATCGTACGTCTCGTATGCAGGAATATCCGGATATTCAGCCTTGATCGCATCGGTACTCTTAAATAAGAACCCCGCCTTGCTGGCCTGGATCATGCCAAGATCATTGTGGCTGTCTCCGCTAGCGATGGTATCATAACCGATGGACTGTAATGCCTTGACGGTTGTGTACTTGGACTTCTCACAGCGCATCTTAAAGCCTGTGATCTCTCCGTTATCGGCAACTTCAAGCGAGTTGCAGAAAATTGTCGGGTATCCGAGTTTTTTCATAAGCGGACCTGCAAACTGGGAAAACGTATCACTGATGATAATCACCTGTGTCATGGCACGCAGTTTATCCAAAAATTCCTTTGCGCCCGGAATCGGATCGATCTTTGCGATGGTCTCCTGAATCTCTTTTAATCCAAGACCGTGCTCCTTTAAAATTCCGATACGGTATTTCATAAGCTTATCATAATCCGGCTCATCCCTGGTTGTTCTCTTTAATTCCGGAATACCGGTTTCTTCTGCAAATGCGATCCAGATTTCTGGTACCAATACGCCTTCTAAGTCCAAGCAAACAATTTCCATTTTTTCTTCCTCCATGTTTAAAATAAATATACTACTATTCCGATTTAGTTCCATTGTAATGAATTCGGCAGTCCCTGTCTAGTACCAAACGTCTTTTCACCTCTGTTGTGCCATAAACCGCCGGTAAAAGAACACCCCGACCAGCGTGGTAAGAACTTCCGTCACCGGAAAAGTAAACCAGAAATAATTAAGTCCCAGACGGGAAAACAAATATCCAAGCGGTACAAACAGAATCATCGTGCGCACGACGGTAAGAAGCGAACTTTTGACTGCTGCACCAACCGCCTGAAAAAATACCGGAAAAATCAAGGAAGTAACCATCGGGATAAAACTGATTCCCACAAAATGAAACCCAACGGTCCCAATCGCAATCACCTGTGGATCACTTGTAAATACCCGAAGCATCTGTCCAGGAATCAGATTGAAAACTAACGTCCCGATAAACATCAGCCCATGCCTCCCACAAGCGAAGTGGACAATGTTTTCTTACAGCGATCCATCCGCCCCGAAGCATAATTGTAGCTGATCACCGGTACAATACAAGTCTGCAGTGCGCCCAGCGGTATAAAGAAAAACGACTGCCATTTGTAATAAAGTCCCAGTGCCGTGACTGCCTGATCGGAAAATGTTGCAAGGATCAGATTAAGTCCGAGAATATAAAAAGTATATGCCGACTGCATTAAAATATTGGGGATTCCGAGCTTGTAAATAAAGCAGATACCTTTTGGATACACCGAAAGCTGGGGCGATTTACAAAATCCTTTTCTCATTACGATAAGAGCCGCCACAATCTGTCCCACAACCGTTGCAATGGCCGCCCCGGCAATTCCAAGCTTTGGCAGACCAAACATACCAAAAATAAACAACGGGTCCAGTGCTATATTGACCAATGCCCCGACAATCTGCGCAATCATCGGTGTCCGCATATCTCCATTCGCCTGTAAAATCTTTGTCCAGATACTTTCGGTAAACAGTCCGATGCTGAATACGCAGACGATCCGGCCGTATACAATCACATCCTTTATGACTTCCGTGGAATCCGTAGACATCCTTGCATATGCCGGCATAAAAAAGAAACAGGCTGCCGCAAAAAGCACCCACAATGCCAGTGTAAGCGGTGTTCCGATCCCGCCATATTCATTTGCTTTTTTCTCATCATGTACACCCAGATAATGTGCCATTGCCGTATTGATCCCGACTCCCGTTCCTACAGCAATGGCAATCATAAGAAGCTGCAATGGATAAATAATGGAAAGTGCCGTCAGTCCACTCTCCGAATATTTTCCGACAAATAAACTGTCTACAATGTTATAAAGTGCCTGGATCAGCTGGGCGAGCATGACCGGTGGCGCAATCTTGAGCAGAATCCTGCTGACTTTTTCTGTTCCAAAAAAGTTGCTGTCTGATGTATTCATAAAACAAAATCCCCTGTGAAAATTCCTATTTCCACAGGGGATTTTACGCCCGAAAATCATACAAGTCAATCTGTTTTTCCCATCCATTTACACCAGTCCGGGATGCTTTTTCTTTTCTAAAATTTATAAATGATAAGCATACACCCGTGCTTCATATGCCTGCAGCACTTCTTCTTTCTGCTTGGAATAATTTCCGATCAAAAGCTTGGCATCTGCCGGAATCTGCTCCGTTACTTCTGCCGGAATGGCAACTTCTTTTTCCGTAAAATTACAAAGCACCATCAGCACTGCGTCCCGAGCATTCTGGTATAGATAAATAATGCCTCATCCTCCGGTGCTAACAGTTCGTAATCGCCATAAACGATAATCTCGTTTTCATGACGAAGGCGAATCAGTTTTTTGTAGTACGAAAAGACAGAATCCGGATCACTGACCTCCTGTTTTGCATTGACTTTAGGATAGTTACTGTTTACCTTAATCCACGGAGTTCCTGTGGTAAAACCAGCATTTGCACTGTCATCCCACTGCATCGGCGTGCGCGCATTGTCGCGGCTGATCCGCTTTAAATATCCCATCATTTCTTCATGAGATACCCCACAGGTTTCTGTCAGTTCTTTGTAAGCATTCAGGCTTTCAATATCCCGGTAATCCTCTAACTGATCAAAATAAGCATTACACATGCCAAGTTCTTCCCCCTGATAAACATATGGCGTTCCCTGCATCATATGCAGACAGGTTCCCAGCATTTTTGCTGAAATTTCCCGATACTGTTCACTGTCATTTCCAAACCAGGAAACCGAGCGCGGCTGGTCATGATTGGATAAAAACAAACTGTTCCAGGCTTTCCCTTCCAGTCCGGTCTGCCATCTGGATAAAATCTTCTTCCATACCGGAAGCGGCATCTTATGGCTATCCCATTTACCGTAATGGTTGTCTGCCTCCGGTCCGCCTCCGGTATGTTCGAACTGGAAAACCATGTTCAGTTCGCTGCCATCTGCATTGGCATATTTTTTTGCCTCTTCCAGCGTCACTCCGGCAGCTCCCCTACCGTAATCAGATCATAGTGGGAAAGCACTTTCCGGTTCATTTCTTTTAAATACTCATGCACATGCGGACCGTTCGCACAACCGCTGTCTGCGTATCCGGTTTCTCCCGGAATTCCATCCGGCAGTCCTTCCGGTTTGGAAATCAGGCTGATCACGTCCATACGGAATCCATCAATGCCTTTTTCACACCACCAGTTCATCATCTCAAATACCTGATCCCGCACTTTTGGATTGTCCCAGTTGAGATCCGGCTGTTTTTTCGAAAACAGATGCAGGAAATACATATCCGTCTGTGGATCATATTTCCATGCCGAACCACTGAAACAGGACCCCCAGTTATTCGGCTCTTTTCCGTCTTTTCCTTTTCTCCAGATATAAAAATCGCGGTATGGATTATCCACGCTCTTTCTGCTTTCCACAAACCATGCATGCTCATCGGATGTATGATTGACAACCAGATCCATCATGATCTTAATTCCCAGCTCATGTGCCCGTGCAAGCATCCTGTCATAATCTTCCATGGTTCCGAATTCTTCCATGATCGCCTGATAATCGCTGATATCATATCCATTGTCATCATTCGGTGACTGATAAACCGGGGACAGCCAGATCACATCAATTCCAAGTTCTTTGAGGTACTCTAATTTTTCTGTAATACCATTGAGATCCCCGATGCCGTCTCCATTTGAATCCATAAAACTCCGCGGATAAATCTGATATACAACCGCTTCTTTCCACCATGCCTTATTCAATACCATATCCTCCTTGCCTCTCTCATATTTGAATACCTGCATTATACGGCATTTTTTAGAAATTTTCTTTCACATTACTGCGCAAAAATAAAACAATTCTGCCCTTTGTGTGTACTTTCTTTCAATTTAGAAAAGCTGATCTGCATTTGTGCAAATCAGCTTTTCCCATCGTTTTAAAGAGAGTCGTATGTTTTTGTGTTATACATTTTTTATGTTTACTGCGCATCTGCTGTTTTCTGTACACTCTGCAGTTCTTTTAATGGATCTGCTCCCGCCGCAACATTCTGCATTGCGACCTGAAGTGCAGTCTCTATTTCACTGTTGGAAAGTTTTCTGCTTCCGGCAGCATTGGAAACATATTTATTTACATCATCAATTGATTGCTGTTGTAATTCTCCATCAACGGTTCCTGTATAGGAAATATCATTTGACACTGGTGCTCCCTGCAGATAATTGACCCAATACTGCTGTCCGTCACCATCTGCCAGGAACTGAATAAATTTCATTGCTGCTTCTTTATTCTTGCAATCCTTATTCATACTAATCATAACATCTACGCCGGATGTTCCAAGCTGCTCTCCACTATCAGATACTCCCGGGAATGGTTCCATTCCGATAACATCACCTTTATTTCCAATTTCCGTTCCCTGAATTTCAGAACTTGAGGATGAAGTTGGTCCTAAATGCCAGGAACCTGTCATAAAAAAGACTGCCTTTCTGGCAAAGAAATATTGGTCTCTTGCATCAGGATATGTCGAAACTCCCAATGCTCCATCTTCAAAAATTCCATCTGTAAACATTTTTTTCCATGCATTCATGGTATCTACAAAACACTGATCCGTCCATTTCTTTTTCCAGCTTCTGCTTCATATACAGCACCATTTTCAAATTCATTGGATGCCTGAATAACCAATCCGAATTTACCCAGTCATCAGCAGCTCCTGCAGCTACACATACATAACCTTTTGCTTTCGCCTTCACTGCCGCATCCTTTAATTCGTCATACGTTGTTGGAACCTTATCAATTCCACATTCATCCATAAGTGTCTTGTTATACATCAGTGTCGTCATTCCTGCTACCAGAAGTGGCATTCCTGCATCGTACCATCTTCTGTGGTACACTGATCAACTGCATTGGAATTAATTTTATCTTCCCATCCACTCCAATACTGATCCGCTGTTTCTTTCATATCAACGGAAAACTTTGCATATTGATTCATCATGGAACCTGTTGTCATACCATATAAATCAGGACCTGTTCCAGATGCCATAGCGACCTGAAGCTTCTCAAAAAAAGTCATCCTGTTCTGTTCTGGTATAATCAATATGAATATTTGGATTTTCCTTTTCGAATTCATTAATCATTTCTTCTGATTGATCATTCGTTGGAAGCCACGACCAGAATGTTAATGTCACATCTTCATTTGATGCTCCCTGTGTTCCACTGTCTTTCTTTTCTCCTGATCCACATCCTACAACTGCGGTTGCCATAACCGCTGCCATGATCAAAGCCATACATCTTTTCCATCTCTTTTTCATAAGCGTTCCCCCTTATTACACTTGGTTGATTTGATGATATTAAATTACTATATTTTTATCTGTCTATGTACTCAAATTTTTTAACAATTTGTGTGATTTTTTGTGTAACAATATTGCAAAATCCGAGTATTTTTTAGTTGTAAATTCATACCAGTATTCCCATTATCTGTAAAATCTTTTATTTCCTTACCATTTACCCAAAGATGCGAGAAATCTCCGTCTGCGATCCGATAAATTGCATATCGTCCCATTTCATTCTCCATGAAAGTCATATTCTTTTCACCAATTTCTATACAAACGCATCCATGATGATCCACTGCCTCCAATTGTATTTCTTCTACATAATCGCTTTTTGTCAGCTTACTTTTCATATTTAAAACATGACGTTTCGGAGCCATGCCTTCGTCATCAACATTTACGTTTTGCTCCAGCCTGTAATTTTCATCGAGATAAACGAGATCTTTGCCGATCAAATCAAATGTTTCCGTCACCGCAAAACTGTGAAGCGTAAGGTCAGAAAAATAAGCCTCTATGCCGAGCCGGTCTTTCCTCTGTGAATCATATCTGTGCGCATAGGCACAAAAACAATATTTTTCATCCAGAATAACCGTATATTTATCTTTTTTTCTGTCCACACAAATGCAATGAGGAACTGTATAATCATAATTTTGTTCCAGTTTTTCACTGAACAGAACCTGTTCCACAGCATTTACACACTCAATCATTTCACATGTAGATCTGCCACTGTGAATCTGTAATTTTACATAATTTTGTGTATTTGACCATGCAAGATAAATATCATAACGGCATCCAATATGATTTTGCGCTGCAGAAATCCAATACTCACAACGATAGAATTTCCCCATTTGAGCTAACCAGACCTGCTGATTGATCTTTAAATCTTTTTTACAGACAGCTGCCATCTGCGGTACTTTTTGTGCTTCCTGTGTCGGTCCATTACAAATCATCTGTAACCCATTAAACATAAGCGGATCCATTCGCATTTCTCTTTGTTCCGTTTCCAGAATCAGATCCTCTTTTGCCATCCGTCCATGATATACAATCCAGTCATCTACCATATTTGGAGCTTTTACGATTGTATTATGACCGGTTCCCTCTACCAATCATTTTTATGAAGCAATGGCATCCAGATATCATTTGACGGATACTTATTCCAGACCATATCAATCAGATTTTCTTTATTTTCCGCAACGGCTGTTCCTACAAAATAATCCACATTTACATATGCATTCGCGGAATACGTAAGAAAACAATGGTTCCCATGAACAACTGTGGCAGCCCCCTCTAATGTATACCAGTCTCTCCCATCGCCAAAACGGTCTTTAGCAAAAATTTCCTGTTCCAAAGTTGGAAGAAGCACCGGTTTCGGATTCCCTGCAAATTGCTCCGGAGATAACATTTCATCCAATAAAATAATAGTTCCCGCTACTTTCTCATCCGTTCCAATCCAATCATTGACGGAATAAAACATATACAGCTTCTCATTCCACAAAACCGGATGTGATCTATAGAAAATTTATTAAAAAAACGTCTTTTTCCATACAAATGGTCCCTCCGGATTTTTCGATACGGCAAGTTTAAGCCACTGTTTATGCCCGTCCTCTTCTTCTCTGTCCAAATTGGAATAATACATATAAAATACTCCATTCCAATAAAACACAGATGGTGCCCAATAATCTCTTTTATCCGGCTCTTTAATTGCATATCCTTTATACTCCCAGTGTACCAGGTCTTCTGATATACTGACTTTTACTCCATCACTGTCTGTTGCATAGCAATAATATGTTCCACACCACCGCATAACAAACGGATCTGGATTTGTATGCCTTTTCCCATCCGAAAACGGAACGGGATTACAAAAAAAATTTTTCTACGTCCATAATTTATCCTTTCACTGCGCCTGCGGTAATACCTGATACAAGGAATTTCTGACTTACCAGATAAACCAGAATTGATGGCAATGCCAACAAAATCATAACAGCATAAATACGTGCTACATCTACCGGACTCTGATATGTACTCGACATAAAATACTGCGCTGCCAATGTAACTGTATAATTATCTTCACTCCGCATTACAAGAAGCGGAACCAGATAATCATTCCATGAATAAATAAAAGTAAGTACCAGTACATTTGCGATCATCGGTACACTCAATGGAACCATGAATTTTCTCCATATACAAAATGTTGTTGCTCCATCTATTCTTGCACTTTCGATCAATTCATCCGGTATCGTATCAAAATAATTCTTTATCATCAGTAACATCATCGGTGCATTAAATGCAATCAATGGGAGAATCACTCCAAAATGTGTATCCAATAACTTTAAATTTTTAATTGTTGCAAATAAAGGACTTGTTACAGCAGCTACCGGGACAGCCAGACATGCAAGTATCATTCCATAAATTATTTTACTGCCCGGAAATTTCATTTTTGAAAATGCAAATGCCGCCAATGCCGTAATAGCTGTAACAACAACAGCCGTTGTAACTCCGATAAACAAACTATTAAATACAACCTTAAAATAACTGATTTTTTATAGCTTAACACATATGCATAATTTCCAAAGCCGTTAATTGTAAACGATTTTGTCAATGCAATCACTAAAGGAAGAATCCAGATCGCTGCACATACTATTAAAACCAGATACGTGAAAACCGTTGATTTTGCTCTCTTCTTTTTTCCCATCGTTTAGTCCTCCTTACCGAATTTCACCTGCAGGAATGACATCACCATAGCAATAATCAGAATTGCCACACCTATGGATGCCGCACCTCCGGCGTAAAATCTTTAAATGCTTTCTCATACAGATAAGTGTTCATAACTGTCGTGGATCTTCCAGGTCCACCACCGGTAAGAAGTTTTACAATATCAAACGTTTTCAGAGAACCTACGATGCCAAGAATTATTAATACATTTGTAGTTCCTTTCAGCATCGGAAGTGTCACGGAGAAAGTTGTTCTCCAAAATCCCGCTCCATCAATTTTTGCAGCTTCATACACATCATCCGGTAAACTCATCAGCCTGCATAATAGGTAATCATAGAAAATCCCATCCACTGAAAAATATTTACAATAATAACTGAAACCAGTGCAATCTTAGGATCTCCCAACCAGTTTACTGCAAATCCGTTTAAATGAATTGCTCTCAGAAACTGATTTAACGCTCCGTTTGTAGGGTCCATGATAATTCTGAAAATGGCAGTAATAATAGAAGTAGCCATTGCAATCGGCATAAAATAAATAGCCTTAAATACATTAGACCCCGGAAGTTTTTCTTTAAAAGAACCGCAAGCACAAATCCCAAAAGTGCCTGAATAAAAACCGTTCCCACAAAGAAAATCAAGTTATTCACTACCGATGTCCAGAATACATGATCCTTAAACATTTTTATGTAGTTTTTCAGTGCCACAAAATGGAATACATCTGTCATTCCATCCCAATCTGTAAAACTGACCACTACAGTGTCAATGATGCAATAATACACCAGTACGAAGGACAGCACGATCATCGGTAAAATATACAGATATGCTATCCAGCTTTTCTTTCCTGTCTTATTCATATCCTTCACCTCCATGACTCAATTATAGAGAAATCACGAGGCAAAAAAGATAATATTTTTTTTGGAAAATACTCTATTTTTTTGCAGCAAACGCACTTGGCGTCATGCCAACCATTTCTTTAAATACTTTAAAGAAATAATTATAATTACGAAATCCCGACTGTTCTACGATCTCTTTCATAGAAATATCATTACGAATCAAAAGACTTTTTGCCTTATTTACACGCTGTTGATTTAAATATTCCACAAAACGTAATCCTGTTTCCTTTTTAAACTCTTTACTGAGAGAGGTATAACTGCATCCCACGATCTCTGCACATTTCTCAAGCGAAATATCTGCTGTATAATTCTCCTGAATGTAAATGAGTGCTTTTGTAATATTAGCAGAATACTGTTTTCTCTCCTGCTGACGCAAATCCTGAGTTTGTCTGTGTAATATTTCAAGAATCAACGAACGATACTGTCCAAATACCTCAAACTGATCCATTTTCTGAAATTGCTGATCCGCGTCACTTTCTTCCAGATACCCATACTTTTTCATCAGTTGAATAATTTGAACACAACATTGATGTGCATACTTCTTATATACTTGTCCACGTTCCATTATATCCAGCATTTCTCCTATTGTATCTATATATGCCGGCATATGATTGGCAAATTCAAATTCCAGCTGTTCCCAACAGGTATCTTCCAATATCTGCCCGGAATAGACAACAGGATTCGTAACCGTTGTATAAACAATGCGGTTTTCTCCCAAATAAAATTTATCATGCAATAAGATCCGAATTTTATTAATTTCCTGCATTGCTCCATCAAGATTCGCATGTACTTCCCCACATACAACTGACAATGTTGTATCCAGCATTCGAATTGCATGCCTTTGCAACCTAGCCGCAATATTACTGATTGAATTCATCATTAACAACATGCTCTTTTCCTTTTCAAAAGAGATCAATATGTATAAATGATATTCTTTTGTCATATATATAATATACGGATAATTTTCTCCCAATATCTGACTGATAATATCTATAACTGCTTTACTGATATCCTGCTTATATTCCAGCGGATGAATATCTTTCCGTATTTTATAATCCGGACTAATGGCAATACAACATACATTAGAACAACAAAATTCAATTTGTTTTCTTCCGTGAGCTTTCGAATATAATCAGCCTGAAACGAAATTTCCTCCCGTATACAAAATCCCCTTTTCCGATAAACTTCTTTCCTTTTGGAACTATACGATATTGCTCCCGTACCTGATCTAATACATGAAGCAAATACTCTTTCGTCAATTCATGCTTTAACAAATAATTTGCTGCACCATTAACCAGACTTCCCCTTACAAAATTAAAATCATCAAATCCACTAATTGCAATAACCGGGAGATATTCATTTATAATATGTACATTGCGCATCAATTCCACACCATTCATTTCCGGCATCTGCATGTCACATAACAAAATATCAACGGAATTCTTTCTTAACCAGTCCAATGCAGTTTTTCCATTCTGAAAATCAGCTATAATTTCATAAGTGTCATTTTCCTCAAGATATTTCTTTATTGTATTCCTACTGGACAATTCATCATCTACCAAAACCAATTGTATCTTTTCCATTTTTCTCAACCTCCCTGATAACTGGCAGCACAAAGACACATCTTGTATATGCTCCAATTGCTTTCATAATGCAATCCATATGCATCACCAAAACAAAGTCTGATTCTCTCATTCACATTTGCAACCCCAATACCATTAAATGATTTCTTATCTTTTTTCTTTTCAGAAAGAATCTTCTTTATGGCTTCCTCGGACATTCCTTCTCCGTTATCCTCAATCCATATTTCTAACCGTTCTTTTTGAATACAGGTCTTTATCAGTATTTTTCCCTGTTTTGACAAGTCCCCCGGAATTCCGTGATAAATTGCATTTTCTATAATCGGCTGCAAAATAAATCTTGGTACATATAACGAAAGTGTATCCGGTTCTATCTGTCTTTCTACCTGAAAATCAAAACTTCCACTATATTCCATAATAACAAGATAATTATCCACATATTCCAATTCTTTTTTTAGACAAATCAATGCATTATCCTGATGAATAACCGCACATAAAAGATAATTTAACGCATTAACTAATGGTATAATATTGTCTGCATGCTGAATTTTTGCCATCCATGCAACATTGTTTAAGACGTTAGAAACAAAATGTGGGTTGATTTGTGCCTGTAAAAAGGCCATTTCTGCAATGCGTTTATCCCTCTCTTCCTGCGCAACCTGTTTCATCAAATCAGAAATCTGATAAACCATCCCGTTAAATGTTTCTCCCATCTGTCCAATTTCATCATTTTCTTTTATTCGATACTGAACCGTTAAATCTCCCTTTGACACTTCTTTCATCTTATTTCGTAAAACAGTAATTTCCCCTGTAAGCTTTGTCACAAAAAATGTCAGAATTAAAACTGCCAGACCGATAATCATTATAATTACCATTCCGGTCAAAACCATTGTTTTTTGAATACCGGAAATATAATATTCAGACGGAATACTCATTTTAAATGTCCAGCCAACATTTTTTGCATAAAATGTATTTGAAACATATGCCCTATTCTTTACGCTAATCTTTCTGTCTCTGTTCGCATATATTTCCGTTCCCTGATCATTGATTACTTCAAAATAACTGTTCTTTGGTAAATTGACAGAAAACATTTGATCGATTACACTGTAATCAAAATATACGATTACATATCCTATAATATTTTCTTTATCATCAGTAATGGCTCTCACTGCCGGAACCACATAATCACTGGATACCGTAGATTTCAAGCCTTCCATATGTATAGGTTCCATCATTATTACTGTTTTTTTCAGCTTATCGCAATTCAGATTTTTCACTTTCTGATAAATAGTGTTATTTTGTTCAATGACATGATTTGATGAAAATATGCATTTTTCATTTGCCGCAATCGAAATTCCCGAAATATAATATTTGTATCCATCAATACCATTTAAATACTCCAATATTTTTCTGTACGATTTTCCAAATATATCTGATTCCATTGATTATTTTGTTTTATCTGCTCTGAATTCAGTGTATTTACCGGCTGTATAACATTCTTTTGATTTTCGGAAATCATGGTTGCCATGTATGATGTGTCCGTTAAAAGATATTCAAACGCATGATATGCATCTTTCATTGAGCTTTCAGAAACATTTTGTAAATATGTACTGGTCAATTTACTGCTTGTCTGATACCAGATTCCCATAATAACCGCCCCACTTAGGGCCAAAATAATTACTACTACAAGTATAATTTTATTTTTTAACTTCATTATTGTGCCTCCTATCCCCAATATACCCTTACAATATTATAATTTCACCAAAAAACTTAACTCTTTTTTTGTTTTTTACTATATTTTTTTGCTGCAAAAAGATGTATCCCGACAATAGAATACATCTTTTCCACACTTATTTTACAATTTAAACTATATGAACTAAATTATTTTTGTTTCCTCCAGCTGCTCGGTAAATGCTTCGTTCATCCGAATGATCGGTTTACGAAGTACAAGTCCCATAAAAAGTGCAATCACCAGGAAGATGCCCAGTTTTGCCAGATCTATCCAGTAATCGTTCCCATAACAGCCTCCAACCGCTTCCCGCAGCTGCCATACTGTGCGTAAACGGCAGAAGCGGATACACAGCCCGGAAAAATTTCGGAGCACATTCAATCGGGAAGTTCCACCGGTTCCCGCAACCTGCATAACAAGTAAAACCACACTGCCTGCTTTTCCGATATCTCCAAATGAAACCGTCAGCGTATAACTGATCGTGACATAGACTATGCTTGAAAACCAGCACCCAAATAAAAACAGGAACGTATGCGCACACTGAATCCCAAGATAATACAGATCTCCCAGTGCAATCAGCGTACTCTGCAACAGACCAAGATCAGAAATATGATCCAGCGTCCAAGATAAATTTCATGAATTTTAACCTTTTTCAGTCCCATCTTTTTTATGCTTTCCTCGGAAACGGTCACTTTTAACATTGCAACCAACACGATTCCGCCGATCCAGATAGAAAGTGTCGAATAAAACGGTGCCATGGAAGAACCATAATTATCAATCGGATAAATTTTCTTCGTATTCAGTTCCACTGGTGCCGACAGGAAGGCACTGACCCCGGACTTATCATCATAGATCATATGTTCCAGATCCGCATAATCCCCGTTGTCTTTTGCTTTCGTAAGCTTATCCGTAATCTTTTTTATTTTATTTGCAGATTTGCGTAAAAGTTTACCAGAATCATCCAGACAGGTCTGTATTTCTGACAGATCCGATCCTGCGGTGTCCGTTAACGTGTAAACACCCTTTGCACTTGCATTGATCTGTTTCGTCAGACCTGTAAGATCTGCAGAGGTATCTTTGACCGAATCTGCAAGTTTCTGCAAAGTTCCTTTTACATCATTTTCATATTCTTTGCTGATCTGCTGCAGACGTTTCTGATTTTCTTTTACAAGGGCATCCAAAGCTTTCTTGTCAGAAATCAGACCTGTAGTGGACTTCTTCACGGAAGCCGCGGTATCGATCAGATCATCCCGCAGTTCTTCCTGTTTTTCAATAGAACGGTTGATCTTTCAATCATAGGTCCTAATGAGGAATCGGTTTCCGGATGTTTTTCCGAAAGCTTGATCAGATGATCCGGAGTGTTGTAAATGACTTGATGTTTTTATCCACCGTCTTTGCTGCTTTTACAAGGGTATCCACGTATCCTCACTGCCATTTATTCCATCTTCCACCGTCTGATCCAAAAGCAGGTTTATTTCAGAATATACCTTTTTGCCTGCTTTCAGTGCTTTGCCCACGCTCTCGGTCGCACTGCTTATTGTCATTTTCATATCGGTAAACGTCTTTTTGGAATTTTCCAGAATCTGTTTTCCATCCGCAGACTCTGTTTTCAGTCTTTCAGAAAATCAGAAGACGTATTCAGCAGGGACTGGGCAGAAGACGTAATCCCTGAAAAAGTTTCCAGCGTGGATGCAGTCATATCCATGTCATCCGATGCATCCTCAAGATTGTG
>ENA-OQAS01000954-OQAS01000954.1-human-gut-metagenome-genome-assembly--contig:-NODE-954-length-14325-cov-1.949782_pt1 | contig 14325 bp, 22 predicted proteins | sample MGYA00242733_ERZ504523 | MGnify/ENA primary metagenome ERZ504523 (study PRJEB26092, sample SAMD00036239) | human gut metagenome | host: Homo sapiens | study: EMG produced TPA metagenomics assembly of... | reverse complement strand
ATGGTTCAAGACCATATTTCTCAATCTGATCTTTTCCATCAAGACCAAGAAGCTTCTCAACTTCAAGCTCTACCGGAAGACCATGTGTATCCCATCCGGCCTTTCTTGGAACCATATACCTTCATTGTACGGTATCTCGGGATCATATCCTTGATAACACGAGTTAAAACGTGTCCGATATGCGGTTTACCATTTGCTGTCGGAGGTCCATCATAGAAAATATAATCCGGGCACCCTTCTTTTTCATCCATACTTTTCTGGAAGATTTCATTATCATCCCAGAACTTTTCAACTTCTTTTTCACGGCTGACAAAATTCATGTCAGTTGAAACTTTCTTATACATGTTCTTATCCTTTCCTGAGTTTATTTTATGATTCTTAAAAAAGAAAGGCTTCCGTCCTGTAATAGGACGAAAGCCTGAACTTCTCTCGTTAAACCACCTGTTACATCATACTTAGGTCTGATTTCTGACCTGCATATGGTATCCTTTAACGCCGGACACGCGTCAGTCCTTACTCTCTCTTTCTGCAGAAACCTCTTTTCTGCATCTGTTTCAGGAACTGCTGCTCTGGAGTGATCTTCAAAAATCTCTTACTTGCACCGAACTCCCACCATCTCCGGCTCGCTGTAACGTTCGGATAAATCCTACTGTCTCCGTCATCGCTTTATCTGTGAACTTCTACACACGGCTTATTATAAAGAGATTCTTGCCTCTAGTCAAGGTTTATTATGATAAAAAAAGTGCGAAAAAACGTTGTTTTCAGCGTTCTTTCGCAAATTTCTGTTTTCTTATCTGCGGCGTTTCTTCTTTCTTTTCACATTACCACTCTTTGCATTTCTTCTTTTTCCTTTTTTTCTTCTGCGACGTCTTATCTGCTTCCGGTAATTCGCAAGTACAACAATGATGATCAATAAAATCACAACTGCAATTACAACTCCGATCACAATTTTCATAAACTTTGAAATCCCGGTTACGACAGTTGAAGTTGTCTTATCTTTCTTTTTTCCCAAAACAGCTGCACTGCTTTCCTCTGTTTTTTCTATCGCAGCTTTCACACTGCCTACTTCCTGCCCTTTATAAGTAAATGTTACTGTTCCGGATCCATCCTTGTTGCTGTCTTCCTTCACTTCTGCTTTCACATCAGAAAATTGTGCACTCTTCGGAAGTACGATATAAGCATCTTCATCTTCATAAGACTTCACACCTTCCGGAAGCTTCTGATCCTTCAAAGATATTTTCGAAATTACTGTAAGCATAATCAAACATCGCACGAGTATCTATATAAGCATCATTTCCAAAATCATAAAGTACAACCGCAACAAGCTGCATATCTCCGTTATCTGCCATTGTCACAAGCGTTGTTCTTGCCTGATCTGTGTAGCCGGTCTTACCGCCCTTGCAGTATTCATAATAATTATCATTCTGTGGCCAGAGCATCTTGTGCTTCTGCTGAAAAGTACGTTCTTCATTCACCAGATTCGTTACCGGAATCGTATGGCTTAACGATTGGGAAATTGTCCGGAACGCTTCCTTCTGATAACTGCTGCACCAATTCTTGCCATATCATGCGCCGTTGTATAATGTTGTTCATCATGAAGTCCGTTCGCATTCGTCCAGTGTGAACCTGTACATCCAAGTTTTCTGACTCATCATTCATCGCCTGAATAAATGTGTCATAACCTCCGCCCATCTTCTTGCCAACACTCTCAGCTACTGCATAAGAGACCTCATTTGCCGATGCCAGCAGAACGGCATAGAGCGCATCTTCCATACTGATCTGCTCCCCCGGCGTCATGCCGATATGGGCATCGCCATATTCCAGAAAGGAGATGCTGTCCTGGGAAAATTCTACCGTATCTGTAAGCTCTGCATTGTCCAACGCAACCAATGTTGTCAAAAGTTTCGTAATACTCGCCGGATAATGCTTCTTTTCAATCTGCTTGCTATATAAAACCGCCCCACTATTCATATCCATAACGATTGCGGAATCCGCATAAGTTGCCGGTCCCTGTGGCCAGTTCTCCACACTGTTTGAATCTGGTGCGATCGCATAACAGTTCTGACGCTGTGTCTCCCTGTCTTCTTCCTCTGTCTGAGTTGAATCTGTTGTGGCTGCCGCCGTTTCTTCCTCAGCAAATGTCTGTACTGACGGCATCAATATCATAGATGCCGCCAGGAAAAGAGACAGACAGCGCTTTCCGTATTTCTTAAAATTTATCATAAAGGAAATCCTCCGGTTGTTTGAATTCATAACGCAAAAATCCCCACAGACCTTTCATCTGTGGGGAATCTGTAGTTTTATTATAAGTCGCAACAACTTTTTTTTTTCAATCATAATTTATCACTTTTAAAATCACTAATTCTACCAAGAATTTTTCAACTACTCTATGTAAAATTTCGTCCTGTACTCTACTAGCTTTGCAAATAAAATTTCAAGAATGATAAACATCAATGTCATAGACTCAAAATTGGTCTCCTCCAATACAGTGACTTCCTCTATATTTACAAACAAATTTTTGGTGCTCATTCTGGCCAGTGTATTATTCCCATATCGAGTCAAAGAGATTGTTGTCACACCTTTGCTGTTCGCCTGAATCATAATATTACGTATAAAATCACTTTCTCCTGATTTTGATACAACAAAAAAGATATCATCCGGCTTCATCAGTTTTACAACTTTGCGCACTTCACCCTCCGCCGGAATATCATTAACCAGAATATTCAACGACAACATCATTCTCTGAAATTCCCGGCAGACTGATTTCTGCAGACTCCCCGTCCCATACATAAAAATTCTTTTCGCATTATATAAAATCTGACAGATATCATCGTAGTTCTGTGACTGGAAATGATGTATGGCCTTGATATTGCTGTCACATATCAAGGATACCAAATTACGTGACACAGGCACTTCGTCTTCTTCCAGTTCAAAGCGCAGACAGGCTTTTAATTCACTATAGCCGGATAAGCCAATCTTCTGTGCAAAACGCATGACCGTACTCCGAGATACATTGCATAACTGTGCGAGTGCTTCAATCGTCATGTTCAGACATTGTTCTTTATTTTGAGTAATATACCGCCAGATAATAAGATCATTTGGATTCAATTCATCATAATGTCTGCTGACTAACGCCTCTAATTTCATGCCATCACCTCATTTTCTCGATTATTTATTATTTCTATACTATCACAATCTTCTTATTTATTCCACAATTCTTCCCTGCTCCTTCCTGCTTAACACAAGAAAAAAACTGCTGCGCTACTGCACACCAGTTTTTCTTTAGACGCAATCGTATTTCTACTATGTCTTTTTATTTTATTATGAAAGTTCCGGCCAGTATTCTTTGTTTGCCTCAATCAGCTCATCCAGAATCTTCTTTGCAATCTTTGCACTTGGTACCGTCTTACTTAACGTAAGTGCCTGCCACAACTTCAGATAGGAATGTTCCATCCACGCATCTACCGTAAGTTTCTCAACCGCTACCTGCTGCTCCATAAGTCCCTTCTGGAACTCTGGAATCTTTCCTACTGCCAGTGGCTCCGGTCCGTTACTTCCAACAAGACATGGAATCTCAACCATTGCTTCCGGATCAAAATTGGAAATTGCTCCGTTGTTTGGTACAATCAGAAGCATTCTTTCTTTTGTATTAAATGCAAGTGCGCATGCCAGATCGACAATAAATGTTGCATGTGCTCCGACTGCAAAAGTATATCCTTCCGCACTACCTTTTTCGATAATGCCTTTCGCCGTATCAAATACTTCTTTCTCACGAGAATCCATTACTTCGTTTGCTCTCGTATATTCTTTGTTTGAATGCTCTACAACTTCATCCTGAAGCAGATAATATTTAAGGTACGTGTTCGGTACTGTCTCTGGATCCAATGCGTAAACATCTTTTGCCATCAGATAAGTATCTTTCCAGCTCTGGGCACGGTGCTGATAATCTTCCGTCTCCTTCGCATATCCTTTTTCTTTCACAAATGCCTTCAGTTCAGGCATCAGATCCTTTCCTGCTTTATCTGTAATGCTTGTCCACCATCCAAAATGGTTTAATCCATAATATTTTACTATCATTTCTTTTCTTGATTCCAGATTTAGGATATTTGCCATAATATTTCCAGTGCAACTGGCATATCACAGATATTGATAATTCTTGAATTCGGACGGAGTCTTCTTGTCGCTTCTGCCACAATCGCTGCCGGATTGGAATAGTTCAGCATCCATGCATCTGGAGAATATTTCTCCATATAATCAAGAATCTCCAGAACACCTGCAATGGATCTCATTCCATATGCGATTCCTCCTGGTCCGCAAGTCTCCTGTCCAACAACATCATATTTCAGCGGAATCTTTTCATCCAGTTCACGCATCGCATAAAGTCCGACTCTGATATGTGCAAATACAAAATCAATGTTCGTAAATGCCTCTTCCGGATCTGTTGTATAAGAAAACTTAATCTCCGGATGCTGCTCTTTCATCATAATTTCCATTGCTTTTCCGATTGGCTCCTGACGAGACGCAAGATTGTCATATAATTTAATTTCTTCTACCGGGAATCGATAAGACTCCTCTGCAAGCATTAATACAATTCCTGGTGTATAAGTACTTCCGCCTCCGGCGATTGTAATGTTTAAATTTTTTCATTATATTTTCCTCTTTTTTCTATTATTTCTACAGTAATTTTTCAAATTCTTCTCTTACGTTGGGAACACTCAGACCAACAATAACCTGAAGCGCTGTTCCATTTCTCACAACACCATGCGCGCCATTTTCTTTGAAATATGCATCCGGCAGTACCTTATCAACATCCTTCACCGATACACGAAGACGGGTAGCACAGTTTGTTACATCGATGATATTTTCTTTTCCGCCAAGACCTTCCATATAACTTCTGCTGCTATCTGATATTTGTTGTCTGAACTATTTTCTTTCTTTGCTTTGTATTCTTTCTTTGTATACAGTTTACTTTCTTCATCATCTGCTTCTCTTCCCGGTGTCTTCAGATTCATCTTAAGAATCAATGCACGGAACAGTACAAATAGATGGCTGAGAAAATCAATCCAATCACAATCTGAAGTACATAGCTTCCACCATGTGTGCTCCAAAGAGGTACCCAGTTCAGAGACGCATTCTGGATCAGTCCCAAACTGAAATCTCCACTGATTCCACATGCAAATGTGATTGCTGACATCAATCCTGCAAGCACTGCATGACACAGATACAAAACAGGAGCGATAAAAAGAAATGTAAATTCCAGTGGCTCTGTAATTCCTGTGAACATTGCTGTAATCAATACCGGAATTAAAAGTGCAAGTACTTCTTTTTCTTATTTGGTTTTGCTGTCACATAGATTGCTCCGCTGATTCCGAGTGGTGCAAACATCTTACTCATACCTGTAAGAGCGAATCCTCCTGCCGGGAACATTGCTGCAAGAGAACCTTTCATAGAAGCGAATTCTGAAAGATGCGCAACCCAGTATGCCTTGATTCCACCGTCAAACAATTGCTGAAATCATATAAAAATGGAGCGTAAATGAAATGATGAAGTCCAAACGGAATCATCAATCTTTCAAGGAATGTATACATCCCTACTCCGAAGACTCCTGTGCTTGCAAGAAAGCTCTGCACACTGGCAATTCCATCCTGTACATGTGGCCAGATCAGGCATGCAAGAACAGAAACAGGAATCATAACAAAGAATCCAATTAGTACAACCATTGGAGAACCTTTGAATGTCTCAACATATTTCGGCACTTCCATGTCAAAAAACTTATTATGAAGATAAACTGCAATTCCTGCAATGATCAGTGCTCCAACAATTCCCATATCCAATGTTCTTACACTGGCAATTGTTGCAAGTCCGCTTGTTCTTTCTACAGATTCAAAATCAACACCAAAACCGGCCCCCAGTACTGCAAAATAGAACTTGTCAGATAAAGAAAGGTAGCATAGATTACAAATATCTCAAGACATGCTCTTGCCTGCTGTTTCTTTGCAAGTGATACCGGAAGACCAATTGCAAATATCAATGGCATCTGTTTAAATACCGTGTTTGCTCCATTATAAATGATATCCCAGACCTTGTACCAGGTAGTCTCAGGATCTGCCAAAGATCCAAATACCAGATTATTCTTAAATAAAGTTGCGAAACCTACAATAATTCCAAAGACTGCAAAAATAACACCGCGTGAACATCGCTCCACCAAAGCGCTGTACTTTTGCATCAAAGTACTTTTCTTTTCACTCATATCCTCATTCCTCCTACGTAACTTGTTTACAACTGTTTACAAATTCTCTGTCATCAACAGTGTTTTTTCATTCATGAATTACTCTGTACATATAATACATACACTCTGGCGTTTCAACAATACTTTTTGTACATTATGCCCCCCTTCACAGCGTTAGATCTCTTTCACATTTTCTGTGACATTTCACATTTCCAATCCTGCTGATTCAAAAAAGAGGGCGCGGATTCATCATTTGATATGTGGTGATATCAACGAATAAATCCACGCCCTCTTTTTCATTCATTTTTTTCTCTATTGAATCTCATACATCATAATCTGCGCCTCTTCTGCCTCTACCAGAAGACTGTCTGCCTTTGGATAAAATCGTGTGGAAAATACAGCTTCTCCATCATTCACAAACACTTCCACGGAAGAATGATCTACCAAGATTTCTACATCTGTAACAGAATCCAATGCAATATAACGCATTCCTCTTCCGGCAGATACTGAATTCTTATCCTGGCTTGTAAAATGCATCTCGAATCTTCCATTTTTGTACTCAAGAATCAATTCTTCATCAATCACTGTCCTGAATTCATTGTTCTGAATGCCCGAGATATTCACATCATAGACTTTATATCCATCTTTTTTCAACATTCCGGCTGACTTATCCACAAGAGTTTTCTTCTTTTGCAATTCTCTGACCGGTCTCTGACAAACTTTGCCATCTTCTACAAATACTTCTCTCGGAAAAGTGAAGCAGTGCTGCCACCCTTCTGCGATCGTCGGATTGGTATATTCTTCACAATCCGGCATTCCCATCCAACTGATATGGATTCTTCTGCCATCTTCTGTCTCAAAGCTTTGTGGGGCATAGTAATCAAATCCATAGTCCCAAAGCTGATACTCGGAGAGTTTATAGTCTTCCAGAATATCCCCATCTACTAGGAAGTATCCAGACTGATAAACATTTCTGTCGTCCCAGATACCACCCTCAAGTCCCTGCACAGACGCCGAGAGAATTTTTGTTCCGTCTACCTCAAAATAATCCGGACATTCCCACATGTATCCGAATGGTTCTTCTGATTCCACGCGGCTTCTGAAATTCCAGTTGATTTTATCTTTTGACTCAAAGATCAATGCCTGTCCGACATCTTCTTTTGTACGCGCACCCTGAATCATGTAGTAAGTATCTCCTTCTTTCCATATCTTCGGGTCACGCACATGGCAGGTCAGATCTGACGGATAATCAACATTTCTCATTAGTTCTTTCTTCGGACCGAATGTCTTTCCATCCTCACTGACAACAAGAACCGTATTTGACTCGCGTCCTGTGTTGATATAGTCAAAATCTCCGTCTTCCAACTTTACATTACCTGTATAGTAAACATACATTTTGTCATCTTCGATAAATGCTGATCCGGAGTATACACCATGACAATCAAATGGCTGATCCGGATATAACTTACTCCCTGGTATTCCCAGTCGATCATATCTTTGCTTGTATAGTGCCCCACATCTTTACGCCACCTCGGCATTAATGGAGAATACTGAAAAATGCATGATAGATCCATTCAACTGGCACAATCCGTTCGGATCATTGAGCCAGCCAACAGGAGGCATCAGATGCAGCTTCTCACGATAATCCGCTCCTTCTTTCTGCTCTTTTTCTTTCATCATCTCTTCCGTCATATCTACCAGTTGATCAGATCCCTTGTTAATGCATTCATGCTCTTGTCTCCCTTTTTCCATTTACAGCGTTCTATTCTGCAAGAATTCTTCTTTGAATAAAACGGCTGTATCTTTTTAATCACTGTTCAATTTATTTCTCAATCTTCATTGCGAGATCAGCTGTTGTAACTGTTCCCGCTGCTGTCTTCTCTACTTTGCTGAAGTCATCTGCATTCGTCAGTATCATCATCGTAGTTGCCGGATGTCCTGCTGCTTTGATAGCATCCAGATCTGCTTCGATCAGCACATCGCCCTTACGAACTTTTGCTCCGTCTGCTACTTCTTTACAAATCCTTTTCCATCCATGGAAACTGTATCAATTCCAATGTGGATCAGAAGCTCTGCTCCTGCTTCCGTTGCGATGCATACTGCATGCCCTGTATCGAAGATATTCATTACTTCACCGTCACATGGTGCTACAATCTTCCATCTGTTGGCTCAACTGCAACAGTTGTTCCAAGCATCTCTGATGCAAATGTCTCATCTGCTACTTCTGCTGTCGCAACAACATTTCCGTTTACCGGGCTTGTAATTTCTTCTGCTGAAACATTTTCTGCTTCTACTACATTCTCTGTCTCTTCTGTTTTCTCAACTGTTGTCTCTGTTGCGGCTGTCTTAACTACCGGCTCTTTATCTTTGTAAATCATGAAGGAGATCACAAATGCTACTCCTACTGAAATTGCCATCTCGATAATGTACTGAAGCGGCTGATTCAGGCAAAGCAGAATACCGAAGATACCTGTTACTCCTGTTCCCTTTGCTCCAAGATGTACAAGTGATGCATACAGAGCTCCACATCCTCCACCAATACATCCTGCGATAAATGGTTTGAAGAATCTTAAGTTTACACCAAAGATTGCCGGCTCTGTGATTCCCATAAATGCACTAAGTGATGACGGGAGTGCAAGGGATTTAACTTTCTGATCTTTTGATTTAATTCCAACTGCTAATGCTGCCGCACCCTGTGCTACATTTGCTGCACTTGCAAGTGGAAGCCAATAAGTTACTCCATATTTTGCCAACTGACCGATGTCAATGGCTGTGTACATCTGATGAATACCTGTTACTACTGTCGGTGCATACAAACCTCCCATGATCAGACTTCCAAGTCCGAGCGGAAGTGTCAGCATCCACTGGATTGCTCCAAGGATCGCATTCTCACCCCATACAAAGATTGGTCCTACAATGGAAAGTGTAAGATATCCTGTCACGAATACGCTGACAAGTGGTGTTACAAACAGGTCAAGTGCTGCCGGAACTACCTTGTGCAGCTTCTTTTCTAATACAGAAAGGATCCATACTGCAATAATACCGGGATTACATGTCCCTGGTATCCAACCATGTCGATGTGATACAGTCCGAAGAATACGCTCTGTGTCTGCTGTACTCCTTCCGTTGCAACCGTATAAGCGTTCTGTAATGACGGATGAATCATGATCATACCGATAACAGCTCCAAGATACTGGTTTGCACCAAATGCTTTCGCAGCTGAAAATGCAATCAGGATCTGCAGGAATGTATAAGCGATATTACTGAACAGATTCGCAAATACATAAATAGAACTATTTGTATTGATTGTTAAAAATCCATTTGCATTCATAAAATCCAGTGCATTCATGATTCCCATCAGGAAACCACTTGCTACGATGGCCGGAATGATAGGTACGAAAATATCACCTAACAGCTTGATGGCTTCATAAACCAATTCTGCTTCTCTGCCGCTGCTTCCTTTGCCTCAGCTTTTGTGCTTGCTGTAATACCTGCGATCGCGATAAATTCATCAAACACTTTATTCACTGTTCCTGTTCCAAGAATAATCTGAAGCTGTCCAGATGCCTCAAATACTCCCTTTACTCCGTCCACATTCTCTATTGCCTCTTTATCAGCCTTACTATTATCTGCGATAACAAGACGAAGACGCGTTGCGCAGTGCGCTGCGGATACAATATTCTTACTTCCACCTACATATCCCAGAATCTCCTGGGCTGTTTTCCTGTAATCCATGATTACGCTCCCTTCCTTCTCTATTTTATGTGTAATCGTTTTCACATTTTATGATTTTATATTAAATAAAATGCCATTTGTAAAGATGGCATTTTTACTAATTCTGATTCTTCTGTTTTGTTTAACTTGCATTATGCTCTTAGTTACATTCATTCAAATCTATTCACGATCTGGAATCCCAGCTTCATATGCACCGGCACCGGATTTTTCTCTTCAATCTGTTCAAGTAAGAGCTCTGCCCCCTTGATTCCACTCGTTTTATACCCAAAATGAACCGTTGGAATACCGCCTGTCACAGCCCTTAACATCTGATTATCACCAAATCCTGTGACACAGATACCAGACTGTTCCAAAATGTGTAGCATCCTTGCACCAGAATTCTGAACCGACTCCGGAACCTCCTTTTTACTCTGTGCGATCAATGCCTCGATTGCTCCCGCTGCAATCGTATCTGTTGCGCATGATATGATATCGATTCCATTTTCTTCACTCAACAAATCCACTACTGCTTCATATCCGCCGCTCATTGTAAATTCTGATTCGCGTCTGTACCGATGGTCATCGAAAGTAATCCCGGCTTCCTGAAGTCCCTTGCGGAACCCGTCTTCTCTGGCAGCACCTGCCGCCTTATCTTCACGAGTAACACCAATATATGCAATCTTGCAATCTTCAGGTCTTCCACCATTCCGCTTCAGTGCTTTCAACGCAACTTCTTGTCCCATTGCTCTTCCCGCACCAAAATCATCATGATAGATACAGCTTGCCATTTCCGTCTCCTGTCCCACAACCACAACCGGAACCTTTGATTCTTTTAAAAATCTCCGATGCTCGTCTGTAAGCACTGTACCGATCAGTACAATTCCATCTACCGGATAACTTTCAAAGATTCTCAAATAAATCAGCTCATTCTTTGGCTGATTATCCGTACTTGCAAGAAGCATCTGGTACCCTCTTGCCGAAAGAACCTGTTCAATTCCCGCTGTAATCCGGCTGATTGATTCTGAATTGATCTTCGGAGCCACCACACCGACCAGATGTGCACGTCCGGTTCTTAGGATTCTTGCCTGAGTAGACGGCTGATATCCCGTCTTCTCAATCACTTTACGGATCTGTTCCTTTTTCTGTTCACTCACATATCCGCCATTCAAATATCTTGATACTGCTGCGCTGGACACCCCGGCCATCTGTGCAATCTCTTTTATCGTCATTGTATACTGCCTGCCTTTATTTCCCTGATTTTCGAAATTATCCAGATCCATTTCCGCTCTTTTTCTAACTTTGACCTGAATCTGAATGACATTCACATTTTAACATTCAACAGACAAATATGCAAACGGCGTTGCGCTACATCATTCTTGATCTATCTGTCCACATCATATAGAAATCCATAAGTATTACTCTTCCATTCGTCTGATCGTTGGAACAAGTAGATAAGCCAATGATCCTGTCCCGCCCCTCCTTTCCTTTTTTCTCAGGAAGACGATACTGCACCGCATGTGCCTTTATATATTCCATCAATTCTTCCAGATTCTCTTTCTTATAATCTTGTGGATTATAAATAACTTCATCATACGCATCCGTCTCCACACAGGCGAACCACTGGATTTTTTCTAACTGTTCATTCAAATATAGCGTACCTGTTTTGTGTGATTCAAAATATTCCTTTTCTTTATAATTCATCACATCCCCAAACATTGCGCCATTATCCATATGGTGACCATATAACAAACTGTAACTGTCAATAAATTTTCTGTCATTTCTGCTATCCAGAAAAATACTTCCTGAAAGAGCAAATTCTCCATAAATATCCTGGTTGATATATTCCAGATTTGTTTCTCCCTGCACAACCGGATAATCAATCTTTGTTCCGTCTACCGTCAGCCAGGCACACACATCCGGATTGATTTTCTGAAGTTCCTGCAGGGACGGACTTTCATCATTTCCCCTGCAGGTTTATATTTCATTAATTCTCCGCTGATAAACGCACGTCGGTTGATCTGGCAGGTATCCCATAATGAATATGCACCATAAAGAAGCATAAGAATAATAAAGAGCGCTGCCAGAATTTCCAATATCTTATTTCCCGCTTTTATAACTTTAAAAAACAGCTCTTCCCTCTGCTCCCCTGCCTCCTGACCTTCTGTCGTTTCGTTTATCATGCTCTTTTTCTACGAAAGAAAACTGATCCAAGTGCGCCTGCCGCACCCACAAGTAGTACGTATGGTGTGTATTTCTTTGCGACGCCTGTTACTACAGCCGCATCTTTCTCATTCACATACTGAACTACTGTACCATCTTCTTTTGTAGTTCCTGTCTTTGTTCCGGTCGCAGTTGTTTCTCCGTCAATCGTAGTGGTATATCCATCTTTATTCGCATCGGTCTCTGTTACAGTGTATTTATCAGATTCTGTCAATCCATAAATTGTAATCGAACCTGTATCAGAAATCTGATAAGAAGTTTCTGCTTCATTGCTTGTGATGTATTCTGTAAGTGCCTGTGCATTTGCATTTTTCTTCACTACAACTTGTAGAGTTCTCCCTGTCCACCATTCACCGCAACCTTAAATTCAAAGGATTTATTTTTAACGCCCTGATTACCTGTGATCGTTTTTTTGATTGTCACATCATGTGTTGTATCATTTTCTGCACCATAATCATTGATAAATTCAAGATCACCTTTTTCACCGTTATTTTCTGTAATTACATTTCCAACATAAAGTGCTCCATCTGCTCCGTTATATACAAAAAGATAAACATCTCTGCCTGCTGTATCATAATCGATTCCTTCATAAGAACCTGCATCTTCAGTCACAACATAATGATAAACACCGGCATGTTCAAATACCTCTGCATTGATTTCCAATGTTGCATTCTTGCTGTAAACTGCTGCCAGTGTATCTTCTCCTGATGGCTGGAATCCGATTGTCTGGGTGCCTTGATTCCACCTGTCACACCGGCATATACTACATTATCTCTCCAATTTTCTGCTGCTTCACCATTCTCCACATGAAACGAAAATGAAGTGTTTGGCTGGTATGTATTTCCATCCGTTGTCACTGTTTTCTTCAGATTCAACTGTGTGATCGGTTCATTTTCCTCGGCCGCCGCATTTACCACACAAACTGACATCATCATCATGCTCGCCATTGCCATTGCTGAAATACGTCCTGCTGTTTTCTTATTCATAATCTCTACCTCACTTTTTACTCTGATTTCCGGGTTTCAGATATCTGACCGGCGGAGCACCGTAATTACTCTGCCTTTTATCTCCTTGTCCTTCACAGCTCCAAAATACCGGCTGTCTTTTGCATTTTCCCGTTGATCTCCCAGAATAAAATATTCTCCGCTATTCAGCGTCAGTGGATAGACCGTGTCACTTTCGTATTGCGGTGTATCATAGAAAATATCATTTTCCACAATCTTACTTCCATTGATCTTTACCTTTTCGTCCTCTGTAATCTCTACTGTATCGCCGCCGACTGCGATCACTCTGCCCACATATTTCTCTCCTGCTTTCTGAAGAACCACCACATCCCCGCTTTTTGGTTTTTCCAGTCGATAATAAAAGAGCAGATCTCCCGCACTGATGCGTGGCGACATGTCATTGTTTTTCATGGTTGTAATGCCAAACAACAGCCCGAACAAAACCCACAGAAACACCAGAAGAAATGCAAGACGAATCAGAAAAAGATGAATCTCTCCTTTTAATTTCATGAATCTTTTTCTTTCCTCTTTCTTCGAAGAAACAGAAAAAACGCGCCTCCTGTTACGCCTGCTGTTTCTATCAGGATTGTAGGAAACATCCTGTTCTCTACTCCTGTCGGAACAACCATAAGAGGTTGATACTGATTCGTATATGTTACTGTTACAGTCTGCTCCTTCGCTACATCAATTTGTGCTGTCATCCCCTCTGTCTGACTTTCCTGTCCCACGAGATAAAAGGTATGCCCCAGCCTATAGTTATTCTGTTCCTGAGCAATCTCCGTCACTGTATATTCCCCAGGTTCAATCGCCTGAAGAGATGCACTCCACTGACCATTTTGCGGAAGCTTCACTTCTTCGATCACTTCTTCTCCCCGTTTTACTTGAAATGTAAAGGACTCGTCCGGAACCTGACTCGCTGCAATTCCCTCCACCTGTTTTGTAATCATCAGATTACCTGTTTTTGCCGGTGGGGTTGGGAGATCCTTTCCAAAAGAAATGTTATCGAGCAGGTTTCCATTTGACAGATTTCCATTTGCTGCCGCTACTGCCACAAAATAAATCGAGTAACATATTGCCCTGCCGGAACCGTATAATCTCCATAGTGATAAGTCCATTGCCGGCTTCATCTGACAATTACAGCCTGTACATCTCGGATTA
>ENA-OQAS01000953-OQAS01000953.1-human-gut-metagenome-genome-assembly--contig:-NODE-953-length-14337-cov-2.994300_pt1 | contig 14337 bp, 16 predicted proteins | sample MGYA00242733_ERZ504523 | MGnify/ENA primary metagenome ERZ504523 (study PRJEB26092, sample SAMD00036239) | human gut metagenome | host: Homo sapiens | study: EMG produced TPA metagenomics assembly of... | reverse complement strand
ACTATTCCGCGAGGTGTTTTGGCATGAATATGCCAAAATCCCGAGACATACAAGCCAAAATTCCATTGCCGCAGGCAATCTGGAATGAATTTTGGCTACGTTACTGTGAACGGAGTGGACAGTAACACAATTATTTTTTAGAATTGCTATAATCCCGGAGTACATTTCCATAACAAAAAATGCTATAATATCAGGGACAGCAAATTATAAAAGATATCTATCAGGAGATTTAAACAGACAATGAATCAGAAAGCATATAAAGCACTTGAATATTATAAAATCATCAATATGCTGACAGACAAGGCTTCCTCTTCCATGGGAAAAGAAATCTGCCGGAAGCTGGAGCCATCCACAGATATTGATGAAATCCGACATATGCAGACTCAGACCAGAGATGCACTTACCCGTCTTTTCCAGAAAGGAAATATTTCCTTTGGCAGCGTCAAAGATGTGCGTGGTTCTCTGAAACGTCTGGAAATCGGAAGTTCTCTGGGGATTGGTGAACTTCTTGCCATCTGCAGCCTTCTTGAGAACACCAATCGTGTCAAAGCTTATTCCAGAAGTGAGCGCGGTGATTCTCTCCCGGACTCTCTGGACGGGATGTTCGAGGCACTGGAACCACTGACTCCTCTTACAACAGAGATCCGCAGATGCATCCTCTCAGAAGATGAGATCAGTGATGATGCAAGCAGCAACCTCCGCCAGATTCGAAGAAACATGAAGATTACCGGAGACAGGATCCATACACAGCTCTCCTCTCTTGTAAACGGAAGTGCCCGCAATTATCTGCAGGATTCCGTTATTACCATGAGAAACGGACGCTACTGCATTCCGGTCAAGGCAGAATACAAAGGACAGGTTCCGGGTATGGTACACGATCAGTCCTCCACAGGTTCTACTTTATTTATCGAACCTATGGCAATCGTAAAACTAAATAATGACATCCGCGAGCTGGAACTGGAAGAACAAAAAGAGATTGAAGTGATCCTTTCCACCCTGAGCCAGCAAACTGCAGAACAGACCGACTCTATCCGCGCAGATCTTAATATCATGGTACAGCTTGACGTCATTTTTGCCAGAGCATCCCTTGCCATGGATATGAATGCAACAGAACCAATCTTCAATGATGAAGGACGCATCCGTCTGAAACAGGCACGCCACCCTCTCATTGATAAGAAGAAAGCTGTTCCCATTGATATCCGTCTCGGCGATGATTCGACTTGCTTGTTATCACCGGTCCGAACACCGGTGGTAAAACTGTATCTTTAAAGACTGTCGGACTTCTCACTCTCATGGGCCAGTCCGGTCTTCATATTCCCACACTGGACCGCTCAGAGCTTGCACTGTTTGAAGAAGTTTATGCTGATATCGGTGATGAACAGAGTATTGAACAGTCATTAAGTACATTCTCCTCACATATGACCAACGTGGTTTCTTTCCTGAAAAAAGCCAACCGTCACTCTCTTGTCCTTTTCGATGAACTTGGTGCAGGTACAGATCCGACAGAGGGTGCTGCCCTTGCCATTGCGATCCTTTCCCATCTTCATGAACAGGGAATCCGCACTATGGCAACCACCCATTACAGTGAGCTGAAGGTATATGCACTCTCCACCTCAGGTGTAGAAAATGCCTGCTGCGAATTTGACGTGGAAACGCTCCGCCCGACCTACCGCCTGCTGATCGGTGTTCCCGGGAAAAGTAATGCATTCGCCATTTCTTCCAAGCTTGGACTTCCGGACTATATCATCGATAAGGCCAAAGAACAGATCAGTGAACAGGATGAATCTTTCGAAGATGTTCTCAGTTCCCTGGAAAGCAGCCGTATAACTATTGAAAATGAACGCCGCGAGATTGAACAGTATAAACAGGAAATTGCCTCTCTGAAATCCGAAATGGAATCCAAGCAGGAGAAGTTGAACGAGCAGCGAGACCGCATCATCCGTCAGGCCAATGAGGAAGCTCATGCAGTTCTCCGCGAAGCCAAGGAATATGCAGACCAGACTATGAAGATGTTCCACAAATTCCAGAAAGACCATGTGGATCTCTCTGCTGTGGAAAAAGAACGCCAGAATCTGCGCAAACATATGAATAAAGCAGAGAAAGGCATGACTCAGAAAACTGCTGCAAAGAAACCGAAGAAGGAACTCACAGCCAAAGATATCTCCCTCGGCGATGCAGTTAAGGTTCTCAGCATGAATCTTAAGGGGACTGTCAGCAGCCGTCCGGACAACAAAGGTTTCCTCTTCGTTCAGATGGGTATCATCCGTTCCAAGGTTCACATCTCTGATCTGGAACTGATCGATGAAGCAGAGATCACCACACCAACATGCAGCGTACAGGTGCAGGTAAAATCCGCATGTCAAAAGCAGCCCATGTATCCACAGAGATCAACCTGCTTGGCAAAACGGTAGATGAAGCAGTTGCAGAGCTTGACAAATATCTGGATGATGCTTATATCGCTCATCTGAAATCTGTCCGTATTGTTCATGGTAAAGGAACCGGTGCTCTGAGAAAAGGTGTACACAATTATCTGAAGCGCCAGAAGCATGTGGAATCCTTCCGCCTTGGAGAATTCGGCGAAGGAGATGCAGGTGTTACTATTGTAGAATTTAAGAAATAGGAGGGACCACCATGGTTTCCAAACAGAAAATCCTTATTGTTGATGATGATAACAATATCGCAGAGCTTATTGCCCTGTATCTTACCAAAGAATGCTTCGAGACAAAAATCGTAAATGACGGAGAAGAAGCGTTAAGGGAATTTGCCTCCTTCCGCCCGGATCTGATCATTCTGGATCTGATGCTTCCGGGAATTGACGGTTATCAGGTATGTCGTGAAATCCGACATACCTCTGATGTTCCCATCATTATGCTTTCAGCAAAAGGCGAAACCTTTGACAAGGTTCTCGGACTTGAACTGGGTGCAGATGACTATATGATCAAACCCTTTGATTCCAAGGAACTGGTTGCCCGTGTACGTGCTGTCCTGCGCCGTTTCCAGGTTAAGCAGCCATCGCCTTCTTCCAGTGAAAAATGTGTTACTTACCCGGATCTGACCGTTAATCTGACAAACTATGCAGTCACATACATGGGTCGTCAGGTTGATATGCCGCCAAAGGAACTGGAACTTCTCTATTTCCTTGCAGCATCACCAAACCAGGTATTTACCCGCGAGCAGCTTCTGGATCATATCTGGGGTTACGAATACATCGGTGATACCCGTACTGTAGACGTTCATATCAAACGTCTTCGTGAAAAGATCAAAGACAATCCTCACTGGTCCATTGCCACCGTATGGGGAATCGGATACAAATTTGAGGTAAAAAATCCATGAAACAGCATCATCTTTCCACAAAATTCCTGAGATTTTATATTCTCATCGGGATTTTGGGATTTTTCCTCATAACCCTCGGCGGTTCTTATATGGTGGAAAAGCATCTGGAACACTCTTTAAGTGCCGCACTCTATACAGAAGCGCACAATATTGCATCTAACGAAGCAGTTAAAAGCAATATCTCTTCCAGTACAGTAGATACTCTTCAGGAACACTTATGTGCAATTTCCGATTTTCAGGATGCTGTATTGTGGATCATCAACAGTAACGGTGAAATCATTGTAAGTACACAGAAAAATATTGATGTCCGGGATCCAATCCCACTGGAAGAATTCGATGCTTCCAAATGGGGAAGCAACTATTATCAGATTGGAAAGTTTTATGGTTTCTTTAAAACAGATCATTTGAGTGTTATTGCCCCGATCACCTCTGATATGGAAACCAAAGGTTACGTGGCAATCCATTATTCGATGACAAACCTTTATCAGAGCCGAAGCAGTATTCTTTTTATCATGCAGGTAATCTTTCTCCTGTGCTATGCACCACCAGTCTTCTGCTCTGGCTTACAGCCACTACATACGTAAGCCCCTGGCCAGGATCATGAAAGGTGCCAGTGAATATGCAGGAGGTAATCTTGCATATAAAATAGACGTTACTTCTGATGATGAAATGGGATATCTTGCCAAAACTCTGAATTATATGTCCGATGAACTGAACAAAAACGGAGAATATCAGCGTAAATTCATTGCAAATGTCTCTCATGATTTCCGTTCTCCCCTTACCTCCATCAAGGGATATGTCAATGCCATACTGGACGGTACCATCCCCTATGAGATACAGGAACGGTATCTGAAGATCATCGCTTTTGAATCTGAACGTCTTGAAAAACTCACCCGCAGTCTTCTGACTCTGAATGAACTGGATATGAAAAAACGGATGATGCACATTCAGCGTTTTGATATCAATGATACCATCAAAAACACAGCAGCTACATTTGAAGGCATCTGCACCAGCCGCCAGATCCGTCTGGAGCTGCTTCTCTCCGGACATGAACTTTATGTCAGAGCTGATATGGAACAGATTCAGCAGGTCCTTTACAACCTTCTTGATAATGCCATTAAATTCAGCAATGATAATTCCTCTGTTCAAATTGAAACAACTGTAAAAAGCGGTAAGGTCTTCGTTTCTGTAAAAGATTACGGAACCGGCATTCCCAAAGAAAGCCTGGGCAAAATCTGGGATCGTTTCTACAAAATTGATGCATCCCGCGGAAAAGACCGTAAAGGCACCGGACTTGGACTTTCTATAGTCAAAGAGATCATCAATGCACATAACCAAAATATTGATGTGATCAGTACAGAAGGTGTGGGAACCGAATTTATCTTTACTCTGGAGAAAACGAAATAAATTTCTTTCACTTGAAAAATATTGTCTTAAATATACCTGTAACAACCCTCTTACCTGGAGCGTGTCTGAGAGGACTGCTATAAAAATACCGTAACAAAAGTATATATCATTTACTTTTATTACGGTATTTTTTTATTCTATGGCAATCCTCGTAAATAATGCATTTAAGACATTTCACCCACCTTAACTAAACGGTGTTCTCAGCATTCTGTCTTCATTTACGAGATAGATTCCTCTCGGTGTGATCCTGATTTCAGGAATCACAGGAAGTGCCATAAATGACAGGGTAATAAACGGATCAAATCCTTCTTTCACTCCCATCTCATGGGCCTTCGGAATCATTTTTGCAAGTGCTTCGTTTACACTCTCGTAGCCGGCATCGCTCATCAGTCCCATGACAGGAAGTGGTAAGGTTCCATAAATCTCTCCATTGCATACCAGAGTATAACCACCTTGCGTCCGCATCATTTCTTTTACAGCAACAGCCATATCACGATCATTATCTCCTACTACAATAATATTGTGGGAATCATGAGAAACACTGGAAGCAATGGCTCCGCCGCGGATTCCATAGCCTTTTATAATGCCCACTCCCATCTTGCCCGTATTCTTATGACGCTCGATCACTGCAATCTTCTGATATTCCCCGTCCGGAGCAAAATATTTCTCACCATCCGATTCTATCCATGGAACCTCTTCCAGAACATCCCTTGTCACAATCTGTTTTTCAAGCATCTGAATCACTCTTGCCTTTGTTCCCGGATGTTTCAGTTTCAGACGTTCCTCACTGAAACCTGATACATGAACTGTATTTTTCAGATATGGAGGACATGGTTTCAATTCTGCTTTCTCATCTTTAATGATCTTCTTACCACAATGATATACATCTACAACATTCAGATCTGCCACATTATCCAGAATGACAAAATCTGCCTGTCTTCCGGGTGCGATCATTCCAAGTCTGTATAAACCATAGCATCTTGCAGGCTGGATCGTTGCCATCTGCAGTGCTTTCTCAACCGGAAGTCCAAGCTGTACAGCCCGCTTCACATTATAATTGATATGCCCCTCTTTACGAATTTCTTCGATATGCTTATCATCAGTACAGAAGCAGAAACCTGACGTATCTGTATGGTGTTCCACAATCCCCTTCACAATAGCATCCAGATTTCTTGCTGCACTTCCCTCACGTATCAATACCTGCATTCCATTTCTTGCCTCAGCCATTGCATACTCATAATCCACACACTCATGATCTGTGTCAATTCCGCCAAGTACATATGCAGCCAGATCCCCAGATGCCAGAAACGGTGCATGGCCATCCTTCACTCTGTCCTGAAACAGCTGGAGCTTTTCATGCATGGCAACACTTCCGTTAATCACAGAAGGCGCATCCATCACTTCACCAAGTCCCAGAATCCTCGGATGTTCCAGATATCCCTTCATCTTTCCTGCTGTAAGAATACACCCGTTATCATCCACATGAGTCGCCGGAACACAGGAAGGCATCATCACATATACATTCGCCGGTGCATCTTCTGTCTGATCCAGGATATAATCAATTCCATCCGTACCGGATACATTTGCAGACTCATGAGGATCTACAATAAATGTTGTAGTTCCACACTGTGCAGCCTGCCGGACCAGCTCACCCGGCGTCACCAGAGTAGATTCCAGATGCAGATGACTGTCGATAAATCCCGGACAGATTACTTTTCCTTCCAGATCAATCTCTGTCTCTCCTTCATATGTACCGACTCCGATCACAATTCCATCTGCAACAGCCACATCACCATCAATAAATTCTCCCGTACCAGAGCTGAACACACGCCCATTTTTAAACACCAGCTCAGCCTTCTCAATACCTCTTGCCATCTGCGAATACCTGCGATACATCTCAAGTTCCATAAAAAAACCTCCTTTCGCTCCCTTGAAAGCCCTCCTGCGCCACACATTCATTATTACAGTAAAGCTTCCAATATATTATCATATTTACTTGTTTTTTCAGACTTTTTATTGTCCCAATCATTTTTTTCTATATATTTCATTATATATTATCATCTGTCTTTTTAATTTGCAACCTGTTTTTTCTTTATCAAAGCAACTTTCCATCAACTTTTAACGGCTTTACAAAAAAGGCTGCCGGATATCTCCTGCAGCCTTTTCATATCACTTACATCTCTATATTTACATCATATAATCTTTGATCACATCATGATCTCTGAGTACTTTCTCGATCACAGTTCCCTTAACAGCTTTCAGAAGCGGTTTCTTCAGCATATCCAGTGGTCCCGGAAGTTCGATCTCCAGTGGAGATTTTCCATCCATCAGCTTCACACTGCTATCCAGTAATTCTCTGATATCATAAACACTGCCCCATACTTCCGGCACACCTCTGTCAACACCAAGAAGTCCATATACAGCCTCCATAGCAGTTCTTACGGAATATTCAGTAGTAAATACAGTATCTCTTGGTGTATCGGCAAACTGTCCGAGGAATGCGAAGTTTACACAGCCATCCGGAATAACATCAGGTCTGTCACCCTTTGTTCTCGGCATAAAGAATGCTGTAATATAAGGCATCATGGTCGGTACACAAACTGCACTGTTCTCAGCCATGCCTTCAATCTGGTCAACCGGAACACCAAGATGATAGAGCACTCTTCTGTGATTTCCTTACCTGTACACTCCTTCATAGGCTTCTTGATATAATCACCAGGTACATCTGTAAACAGACCATATACCCATACACAAACCTTGTCTTTGTCCTGATCCTTGAACTGTCCCTGTCTGTTGATCGTCCAGCTTAATAACCAGCTGGAATCCTGACAGCTTACAATACCGCCTGTAACAACCTTGCCTGTTCTCGGATCACGTTTGCAGATATCTGTAATATAAGGAATGATCTTATCATCCAGAGTAGTCACTGTTGCTGACTCCCAATTTGTCTTAGCAATATCAGAACAGAATTTCTCAGGATGTCCGAAGGACGGATCCTGTTTTGCGATATTTTTCCAGAGACTCCAGCATCCACTTGTACGAACTTCTGCATCTCCGTTCGGTGCATGATTCTGATCGCCATAGATGGTTCCCTCTGTACAGCTTCCGTTTGTCACAAATACAAAGTCGTTTTTCTGTAAGAACAATTCCCTTTTCTACGCCATTCACCTTACACTCGATTGCTTTTGCAATCTTCTTATTGCCTTCAAACTCAAAAAGTACGTTTGTAACCTCTGTATTGAACTGGAATTCAACACCTGCTTCTTCCAGATATTTCTGCATTGGCAGGATCAGGGATTCGTACTGATTATATTTTGTGAATTTCAGGGCACTGAAATCCGGAAGTCCGGAAATGTGATGGATAAATCTCTGGAAGTACAGTTTCATTTCCAGTGCACTGTGCCAGTTCTCAAATGCGAACATGGTTCTCCAGTATAACCAGAATGTGGAATCAAATACTTCATCGTCAAATACATCTTCAATTGTCTTGTCATAAAGATCTTCATCCTTTGTCATGAACAGCTTCATGATCTCCATGCAGCCCTTCTGGCTCAGATTGAATTTACCGTCTGTATGAGCATCCTTGCCTCTCTCTTTTGTTGCACGACAGAGAGAATAGTTGGGGTCTTCCTTATTCAGCCAGTAATATTCATCAAGTACAGATATACCAGGTGTTTCAATGGATGGAATACTTCTGAAAAGATCCCATAAGCACTCGAAATGGTTTTCCATCTCACGTCCCCCACGCATCACATATCCGCGGCTCGGATCAAAGATACCGTCACATGCTCCGCCTGCAATATCCATTGCTTCCAGAATGTGGATATTCTTTCCGGGCATCTGTCCGTCACGTACAAGGAAACAGGCTGCTGCAAGAGAAGCCAGTCCGCTTCCTACGATATAAGCATGTTTATCATCTACGCCTTCCGGCTTTCTTGGACGTGCAAATGCTTCATAGTTACCGTTTGTATAATAAATTCCCTTACTGTTTTTCTCATATTTTCCACGTTCTGTATTGCGATATTCACTTGTATTATGAAGTGCGTCATAATCTTCTTTTTTCTTTGTCTCAGCTGTTTTATACTTCTTTCCTACTGCCACTGCTGCCACGCCTGCTCCAACTGCCAATGCGGATACAAGTCCTAAACCTTTATTTTTACTCATAATACACATCCACCTTTCTTCAATTCTTCTTTAGAAGTTCTTTCAGCTGTGATTTTAAATGCTTTTCGTTCTCTCTGCTTTACCCATTTCCCGTCAAGACATCTTCATGACTTTTACATTCTTATCTGTATGTTTCCCATATCATAAGCATTTCATCCGTCTGAATTATCTGTTTGTTGCTATGGCTGTATATTAACAGTTAAAATATGATTCTACAATTTACAAAAGCCGCCGAATGATAAGTTTTTTATCACCCTGCGGCTTTTGTAAAGAATTTTTATATGATTATTTTTCCATATTATTTTTCTGAAAGTTATGAATGGATGTAGTCACTGTATCGTGAAGCGTCAGATCCATCATTCTTACCAGATCTTCAATATTTTCTTTCATTCCTTCCCTGATCCACTCAAGCATGATTCCCACAAAACCATATTTATAGAAGTCTGCAATAAATTTCTTATCCTCTTCTGTGATATTCAGACCCTTGCTTTTTTCTTCCACCACACCCACGATCAGATCATAGGTTAATTTAAAAAGATAATTTTCTATCCGCTCCCTGTCCACATTTCTGTAAACATTCATAATAAACGGTTTGTTTTCCAGCACTGCCTCAAATATCTGGGTCAGCCCTTCTGTCCAGGACTCAGAAGTCTTTTTGCCCTGAAGGCTTTTGTCCCATCTTCCACACAGGACCATTCAACCAGATCATAAATATCCTTGAAATGATAATAAAAAGCCATGCGGCTTATTCCACAGTCTGTGGTAATATCTGTTATCGTGATCTTGTCCAGAGGTTTCTTCAGAAGAAGCCGTTTCAGGGATTCTTCCAGAGCTGCTTTTGTGGTATTTGGCATATAACTCCTCCTGTCTGCTTACTGTGATTATTTCCAGTCGTAGTTTCTCAGGTGTCCTTCCAGATTCATGTGGTCAAAATTATTCTGGCGCAGTGCCTCGTACAGAACAATTGCTACGGAATTGCTCAGGTTCAGAGAACGGATATCTCCGATCATAGGGATTCTTACACAGGTTTCCTGATTATTGACCAGAATGTCCTCCGGGATTCCTGCGCTCTCTTTTCCAAACATAATGTAGCAGTCTTCTTCATAATGAACATCAGTATAAGTCTGAGGTGCTTTTGTTGTTGCATAGTAAATTTTTGCCCCGGGATTCTTCTCCAGAAAGTCCTCAAAGTCCAGATATGTAGTTACATCCAGATCTTTCCAGTAATCCATTCCTGCTCTCTTTAAGGCTTTCTCACTTAAGGAAAATCCCAGAGGCTCGATAAGATGGAGTCTGGTTCCTGTTGCCACACAGGTACGGCCGATATTTCCTGTGTTTGCAGGAATCTCCGGCTCGTGAAGTACAATATTTAATTTTGCCATTTTGTTTTTATTCCTCTTGTTATTAATCGTCTGTCTTTTCTTAGAAAATTGTCTCTTAAGTTTCCTGCAGTTACTCTTTGAGAAGTTGCTGCAGTTCATCCTCTGCCGGACGTTCCAGATATCGGGCACTGCCGCCACTGTAGAGAAGCCGGTCATTGCCACTGTTTGTCTGACCGATGACCTCTGCCATAAATCCCTCATTGCGAAGTCTCTGTACCAGTGCTTCACCTCCGCGGATTCCAATCAATACTGCTCCATCTGCCTGAAGCTATATGGATTCAGGTCAAAAATCTCGCACACTTCTATGGTCTCCTGACGAATCGGTACCTTACGGAAGTCTGCTTCCAGTCCTACTTCTGAAGCTTCTGCCATCTTCCAGAGCGCACTTAAAAAGCCACCCTCACCCATAGCATATAATGCGCTGGCATCTGCCTCCTGCGCAATTTCCAGACAATACTGCCGGTCCATAAGCATCCCAAAGTGAAACGCAATTCTGAATAAAACCGGCAGAGAATCTCTCTGCCAGTTTGTCCTTTTTATTTTTTGCTATTACAGAGGTTCCTTTCAGAGCCACCGGACATGCCACCACCAGTTCATCTCCCGGTTTCAGGCATCCGGTTATTTCTGCCCTCAGAGCCTCCATTGCCGCCTGTCCAAGTCTCATTCTTTTCCTCCGAAAATTTATTATACGATCAGAGACAGAACTGTCGGCACTACCATTGCCAGTACCAGAATGATTGCAATAATTGCTGTGATCACTTTACGGTTCTTTGGATTAAACATTCCCATTTCTCTTCACCTCTTTAATCTCTGTTCAGGTTCTCAAACACATCTTTCGTCACATCTGTCACATGAGCGTTGTTAGTCAGCGGATCACGGTCTGCATAGTTAAACAGCAGCACTGTTCCATCTGCAAATACTTCCACATGTGCATTCTTTGCCACTTTTTCCCGTTTTCTGAAGTCCCATACCTGTCTCTCAAAAGGCTTCTGATCTCTGGCAAAGCCAGGACGGCTTTTCAGGTTTTCTCTCAGATAGAGATCATATACCATCTGGTCTTTTACCTGATCCATGGAAATCTCCGGCACATCCTCAAGAAATTCCAGCAGGATCTCATATCTTCGCATTCTTGTATGAGAAACATCACCATAGCCCTTTTCCATGTAAAAGCTGCCCAGTCTCTCATAAATCGAGAAAGCATCCTGGAAAAAGTTTTCCAGATATTCAAGTGTATTCTGGAATTGTCCACTATTATAATACACTTCCACCATATTTTCCACAGTTTTCAGCTTCAAAACATGGTCATAATCCAGCCACTTCGTGGAAAGTACCTCATAAGGCTCCTGTGTTTTGTATACAATACCATATTCCCTGCACATCTCCATCATATGGGAACCCTTTAACACCTTCAAAAAGCCCAGCTGAAGCTGCTGTGGTTTCAGTGCATAAACATCATTAAAGGAATGCCGGAAGCTGTCGTAATCTTCATAGGGAAGTCCTGCAATCAGGTCCAGATGCTGATGGATATTTCCAAAGCTATGGATTCTGTCAACAATTCCTTTCAATTTTTCAAAATCCATAGTTCTGTGAATTGCCTTAATCGTGTCCGGATTTGTTGACTGTACTCCGATCTCCAGCTGAATCAGACCCGGGCGCATGGTGGACATTTCCTGCAGTTCCTCTTCTCTTAACAGATCTGCTGAAATCTCAAAATGGAAGTTTGTCACACCATTATCGTGTTCATTAATATACTTCCAGATTGCCATTGCATGGTCATGTTTACAGTTAAAGGTACGGTCTACAAACTTTACCTGCGGAACCTTATTGTCTATAAAAAACTGCAGCTCTTTCTTTACGGTCTCTGTATCTCTGAAACGCAGTTTCTTATCAATGGAAGAAAGACAGTAACTGCAGGAGAAAGGACATCCTCTGCTGCTTTCATAATAAATGATCCTGTTCTTAAACTCAGACAGATCTTTGTAAATGAACGGAATACTACTTAAGTCCATGATCTGGCGCCATCCATTATGTATGATCTGATCTCCGTCTCTGTAACAGATTCCTGTCATATCTTTCAGGTTCTGCGGATTTTTTTCCACATAATATCCGGCAAGTTCTTTAAATGTTTCTTCACCTTCCCCGACCATAACACCTTTAAATTCTGAGTTTTCTGTCAGGAATTTCTCCGCATCATAAGAAACTTCCGGACCGCCGGCCCAGAAGTCGGCGCCCGGAAGAATCTTTATCAGATCTGCCATCAGTCTTTTACAAAAGAAAGGTTCCAGATATAACAGGACACGCATACCACATCAGGATGCTCCAGATAAATATCACGCATGATATCATCTTTCTGCTGGTTGATGGTATATTCCTTTAATACAATATGATCTGCGTAATCGGATGCATATGCCTGCAGATCATAAACAGCAAGATTAGAATGAATATATTTTGCATTGCATGCCACTAATAAAATCTTCATAAATCTTTAGCCTTCCAGTGCACTCTTCAGCTCTTCTTTGGAAGTAAGACCTACGAAGCGTTTCACTTCCGCACCGTCTTTAAACAGGATCAGTGTCGGAATGCTGACTACACGAAACTGCTGTGCAAGTGCCATATTCTGATCTACGTCTACTTTTCCCACTGCGTATCCCTCTTCTGCCAGTTCTTCTACAACCGGACCCTGACGCATACATGGTCCACACCATGTTGCCCAGAAATCTATAAGAACCGGTTTCTCAGATTTTAATACTTCTGTTTCAAAATTTGCTGTTGTAATCTCTTTTGCCATGATTTATATCTCCTTTGCTTATTTTTTATAAAAATTTGCAATGTAAGTTCTCTGGTTTTATAATATCAACACTATAACCCTGTTAAATTTTTATTTTAGATTTTTTATTTTAAAGATCTTACATACTTCCCTGCATTAATACCTGCCTGTGCTCCCTCATACACAGCTTTCGCCACCTGAAGAAGTCCACCTGTACAGTCACCTGCCGCATAGAGTCCCGGGATGGTTGTTTCCATATTTTCATTAACTTTAATGTTGCCTTTTTCCGTAAGTTCAGCTCCCATCTGGCGGGCAATCTCAGTACTGCCTGCAGTTCCCATTGCAATAAATACACCCTCTGCAGGACAGAAATCATTTGCCTGCTGACCTGCTTCTGCCTTTATTTCCTCTGCCTGCACATCAGGTTCAAGACGGATTCCGGATACCAGATCATCGCCCTCTACAGACTGGATCTTCATTGTGTTTACACTGATATTTTCTTCAGGTGTAAATTCCGGTTCTTCACCGTTTGTATAAATGGTTACTGTAGAAGCAGTATTAGACAATTCCTTTGCTTCATGCATGGCGAAATCACCGTTTCCAAGAACTGCTACATCCTTGCCTCTGTAAAAGAAAGCATCGCAGATTGCACAGTAGCTGACACCTTTTCCCTCAAATTCTTTAACACCCGGGATCTTCGGTGCAGCGCGCTTACTTCCTGTTGCAAGAATCAGACTCTGAGTCTCGAATTCACCTTCTGTAGTTTTTACCACAAAAGTATCAAACCCGCCGACTCCCAGAACCTGTGCATCCAATATTCGTACGCCCAGTGCTTTCGCCTGAGCGATTCCTGTATCATATAATTCCTGACCGGACAGCGGATGTTCCAGTCCGTAATAGTTTTCTATTTTCTCTGCTTTTTCCAAAGCACCGATCCCATTATTGATCACCAGGGGATCCAGATTTCCACGAACTGCATAAAGCGCAGCGGAAATTCCTGCAGGTCCGGCACCTATGATTATCACTTTTTCCAAATTCTGTCACCTGCTCTCTGTTATTATTTTCAATATACTGTGATATATCATCGTTACTGTTCACTCTGTTCTCAGTAACTTATTATCAGCTATTGTTACTATACTACGTTTTCTGAAAAAATCCATGATTTTATTTGGATAATTTTGGTATAATTTGGTTAAGGTCCCCACCCACTGCTTATTGCTTTTTGTAACCTCCGCAGGGACTTACTTGATTCGGTTAAACAGCAAAAACTGTGCTGTTTTTTCC
>ENA-OQAS01000952-OQAS01000952.1-human-gut-metagenome-genome-assembly--contig:-NODE-952-length-14344-cov-7.245270_pt1 | contig 14344 bp, 24 predicted proteins | sample MGYA00242733_ERZ504523 | MGnify/ENA primary metagenome ERZ504523 (study PRJEB26092, sample SAMD00036239) | human gut metagenome | host: Homo sapiens | study: EMG produced TPA metagenomics assembly of... | reverse complement strand
CTCGGCGGCTCAGACTCCTCGGCGACCTGCTCCTCGGCAGCCGCAGCCGCTTGGGCTTGGCCTTCATCGCCGCGACAAAGCCGGCAGGCATACCGTCGAACTCGCGCACGCCTGCAAGCGAGCGCTCGATATCCTTGGCGCACGCTTCGGACACAGTCGCCACGTGACGCTCGGCGCTGGCACGGGCCTCGCGCTTGGGATTGGGCTGTCCCGCGCGATTAGGCCTGCGGTTACGGTTCCTGTTGTCGACGTCTGCCATAAGTGGTCACCTTTCTCGGTCTCTGCCGCTATCGGCTTTTCCCATCCATGATACCCCGCCGCACACAAAAAAGACGGCCCCGAAGGACCGCCTTTCGCATCGAGTTGCGCGCACGGCAAGCACCGCTGCAATTTGGCACTAGTCGCGACGACCAAGGATGTTCAGAATGCGCAGGAACACGTTGATGATGTCCACGAACAGGTTGGATGCCATAAGCACGGCGTTGGGCAGCGTGGGCGGCACCGTCGTTGCCACATAGGTGTCGTAGCCGATGAAGCCGGCAAACACCACAATCACGATCAGGTCGGTGATGGACTGCGAAACGCCCATGAACATCAGCACGATCTCGACCAGAATCGTGGCAAGCAGGATGCCAAAACCAATGCCATACACACGCTGGAAGAACTTGGGGAAGGTCACGCCCAGCGCACCAAAGACAAAGGTGATAGCAGCGGTGGCGATAAAGGCGGTGTTAATGGTAGGCAGGTCGTAGTTGGCAAGACCAAACGACGCCGTCAGGCCAAAGGTGCTCGCAAAGACCACGTAGCCCACGAGTGACAGGCCCACGGACTGTTTGCTGGCAGCGGCCGACATCATGACCATGCCGACGATGGTCAAAATAAATGAGCCAAAGACCAGCGGCAAAGCGGCGCCGCTCATCATCATGCGCGCAAACGACATGGTGCTCGTAAAGTAAGCACCGGCGCCCATGGCGCAAAAGCCCAAAAAGATCAGGACAGACATGACAAGGTTGTACGCGCGCGGCGACATCTCCTTGGCACGGCTTGCGCCGGTTTCGATGGGGCCGTTCTGATAGCCTGGATATCGTTCATACTTCGTCCTTTCAAAAAGTGCCGTGAAAGACGGCACAGCAGATGACAAGATTCCTGCCATTGTACCCGAATGCCGCGCACTCTTACCTGCGGCGTTCACTCTCGAGTGTACGGTCGAATGCCCACACCCACCAACGCATCAGATGAGCCTGCGAGCCATCCGGTCGCTCGCGCGCCTGTTCTTCCAGATACAGTTCGGTCGCATGCCCGCCAAAACGAACCTTATAGGTCGCCGTACGAATGCCGTGAACCGTTAGGCCAAAACCGGTGGACGAGACAATCTCGTCAATCGTAAAACAGCGGCCGTCGACCCAGCAGACGGTAACCGGCACGACTTGTCCGCCCGCGAGGATGCGGGCCACGACGTCCACATACTGCTTGTGCACGCGCCGAGTTTTGCCGTCTGTCTGTCGATATTCCATGTCCCTATTATCGAACGCATGTTTGCATATTGTAAAGCGAACAGACTGTGATTTTGGGATGTTGGGACGCGCGCATGTCCTCATGCGTGTTAGCAAAAAGAACACCCGCGGTCAACAGGGCAAATATTCAATGTTAGTGCCAAAAAATTCACTTCTCCCATCAGAACTCGGTAAAGAAACCCGCAGGAGGTGATACGATTTATCATGTTTTTGTAACGTGCCTGCAAACTTCGAGAAAGCCCATATATGGACGTAACGTTCTCAGCCTTCCTCGGCCAAATTGTGTCGAACCCAGTCCTTGCCGTCACCGTGATCCTCGCGCTCGGCGCTATCTTCGTCAACGGATGGACCGACGCGCCCAACGCCATCGCGACCTGTGTCACCACGCGCTGCATGCCCGCCCGCGCAGCCATTCTCATGAGCGCCGCATTCAACTTCCTCGGCGTGCTCATCATGACGCACTTTAACGCGAGCGTCGCCAACACCATCTCACATATCGTCGACTTTGGCGGAAACAGCACCATGGCGCTCGCGTGCCTCTGCGCGGCGCTGTTCTCCATCGTCGTCTACGGCGCCACAGCGTCGCGTTTTGGCATCCCCACCTCGCAAAGCCACAGCCTTATCGCCGGCCTGACCGGTGCCGCTATCGCCCTCGGCGGCGCGAGCAGCGTCAACGTCCACGAGTGGATGAAGGTCATCTACGGCTTGGCGCTCTCCATCGGCCTGGGCTTTATCATGGGCTGGGTCCTGTGCAAGCTCGTCTCGATTCTTTTCGCCGCCGCCAACAGGCGACGTGCCAATGTCTTCTTTAAATATGCTCAGATCGCAAGTGCCGCGGCCATGAGCTTTATGCACGGCGCGCAAGATGGACAAAGTTTATCGGCGTGCTCTTTTTAGGTGTCGCCTTTGCAAGCGGACAGACGAGCGTCGGCGACGCCGGCATCCCCATCTGGATCATGCTGCTGTGCTCGGCCACCATGGGCATCGGCACCAGCGTGGGCGGTGAGCGCATCATCAAGTCTGTCGGTCAGAGCATGGTCAAGCTCGAAAAGTACCAGGGCTTCTCCGCCGACCTGGCGGGCGCCGCAAACCTGCTGCTTGCCACGCTCACCGGCATCCCCGTGTCCTCCACGCACATCAAGACCTGCGCCATTATGGGTGTCGGTGCCGTCAAGCGCCTCTCGGCGATCAACTTCGGTGTCGTCAAGGACATGATGTTCACCTGGTTCTTCACCTTCCCCGCCTGCGGACTTATCAGCTTTGTCATGGCCAAGCTGTTCATGATGTTCATCTAGTCAAACCGAACGTCCATCCGGACCGCAATACCTCGCCCACCCGTCTTCGCCTCGAAAGGACCCACTCATGGCAAAGAAACCCGATTCGTTCTACTTTGACAACTACGTCGCCTGCGCCGACCTTGCTGTCCAGGCCGCAGAGTTGCTCATCAAGATTTTTGAGAACTTTGATCCCGCGCAGATCCACGGCATGCTCGAAGAGATGCATGCGATTGAGCATGCGGCCGACAAGAAGCACCATGAGCTCGAGGATGCCCTGCTCACTGCCTTTATCACCCCGCTTGAGCGCGAGGATCTGGACCTGATGAGCTGCTCGCTCGACACTGTGCTTGACCGTATCGAGGGCGTCGTGCAGCGCGTCTACTTCACCAACATCCAGAGCATCCACCGATGCCATTGTCATCGCCCACAAGGTGACCGACGCCTGCCGAGCCATGAAGGACCTTATGGTCGAGCTGCCTAATTACCGCAAGTCCAAGACCCTGCGCGAGCTGGTCATCCAGATCAACACCATTGAGTCCGAGGCCGATGAGCTCTACATCAACGCCATGCGCAACCTGCACGTCAATGGCAAGGACCCGCTCGAGGTCATCGCCTGGCGTGACGTCTACGCTTTCCTGGAGTACTGCGCCGACTGCTGCGAGAATGTGGCTGATGTCGTGGATTCGATTGTCATGAAGAACAGTTAATTGGGGGTACGTGTCCCGGCGGTCGCGGGCCCGACCACTAATAACCTTTTTCACTCCGGCTGCAAGCAGAGTCGTTCAAAAGGTTATTAGTGGTCGGGCCCGCTCCCTTACGTACCACCATTGGAAACTTTGGCTGATACTTTGAAAGCGATGAGGCTTTTGTTGGCAGGACCTTGGGGCCCGATTGGAAACTTTGGGACCGCCTTAAACGTTTGGCTGGATGGGGCTTTGGGTACCCTTTTGCTTAGTTTTGGGTTGTTTTATTAGCTTTGGAGGGTTTGGTTATGGGGTATTTGGATCTGGCTCGGTCTCGGTATTCTTGTCGTTTGTTTGAGGATCGGGCTGTGGAGCAGGCTGTGGTGGATGCCATTGTTGAGGCTGGGCGTATTGCTCCTTCTGCTTGCAATAACCATCCAGCCCGTGTGATGGTGTTGGATACGCCCGAGCTTTTGGAGAAGGCGGCTGCTTGTCAGCTCGGTTTGCTCGTGATGGTCCATCTTTGGCGCTCCGCTCATCTTCCTCATTTGCAGCGTTACCGACGACGCTTGGGTTCGCCCCTATGACCAGATGAACTCCAGCGCTATCGACACCTCGATTGTTTGCGATCAAATGATGATGGAGGCCGAGGAGCAAGGCCTGGGAACGTGTTGGGTATGCCATTTTAAGCCCGAGCTAGCCCGAGAGCGGTTCAACCTGCCCGAGGGCGTCTATCCCTATCACATGCTCGTCTGCGGCTATCCTGCCGACCACATCGCCGATCCCGAGCATCGCGAGGCCCGTACCATTCCCCTCTCCGACTTCCTCCTCAAGTAGTTTTTGGCACATGCCCTAAAATCTACTTTTTGCCACGCGCCCTTCGCCGAGTTCTGCCCTATCACACGCAGAGCTCGGCGTTTTCGCGCCCAGGGCGCACGCGCTTCCCTATTGGAATACAGATGGAACAGCTTTCACGAATACATGGCCGAGCCGTAGGCGACTAACACAGCAACCATCATTCCTCAATAAAAGCCGGCACGCGGTTAGTCCTGCGCATCTTGAAATCACCAATCTTGTGAGAGACATAGAGAATGCCGTCCATCCCATCTCGCGATGCATATGACAGGTGAACAGAACCGCAATCCGCTCCATCATCGTCGAGAAGATCAAACGAATTCGGATCGCTTGTTGCAGCCAAACGACCACTCATACAAGAGCCATCAGCATTACAGATTTGCCATTCCATATCTTCGCCCGCAAGAATCGCCATAGACGGCCTGATTGCATCACCGCTGGCATACATCCCGTCTATGCCAAACCCATTTTCAGCGCCATCAATAAACGACTGCTCGGACCTATACGTCGCAAACGATGCACATAGCGCCATTGCAAGACCAACTGCAAGAACAACAATTACAATCTTTACGTAGCTCTTGGCCATCATGCATCCCTCTTTTCGCTTGCCTAAGGAAATGCGGAAGAAGCTGTTCGTCGCGGTTTGTTTGCGCACCTTTCTGCCCCGGTTCGGTTACTTTGACTACTTGCGAGCCTCCATATACCGTTATTACCCATGTACGTGATATGGATTTCGAACATATCGAACTTAGTCAATGATTGCGGGGCTTTCACCCACAATGTGAAATGACGCATCGGATTGTCTCTCAAGCATATCGAGCTTGTGACAGGCTCTCTGCGGAGCACCGTATATAAAATTGATAAAAGGTAGAAATTAAGGCATATCCCAAAAATCTACTAAAAAAGGAGCCCGCAGGTGCGAGCTCCTCTTAAGGGCACGAGATTGTAGCTCTGGCGCTAGTCCAGGTCGTCGGCGGCAAAGTTGTCGATCGGGGCGAAGGGGTCAGCCACGGGAACAACCGGATCAGCGACAGGCAGCGGCTCGGCGGCGGGAACGGTCACTGCAGGAGAAGCCACAGAACCGACCGGCGTGGAGGCCATAAGGTCGGACGGGAAGGAATTCTGCGCATCGTCCATGAAGTGCTGAATGAGCTTGAGGTACTCGGCTTTGAACTCCTCACGGGAAGCCTTCAGACGGTCGATCTCCTCGAGCTCGGCCTGCTTCTCGGTCAGGGCCTGACGGATGACCTCGCGGGCCTTGGCGTCGGCTTCGTTGCGGATGCGCTCAGCGTTCTCGTTGGCATCGTTGACGATGCCCTCGGCGGTCTGCTGGGCAGCAATCAGCGCAGCGGAGATCTGGCGCTCCTGAGCGGAGAAGTCGGGTGCGGGAGCGGCCACAGGAGCGGCGGGAACGCCTGAGCGGCAGCGTCCTGAGCCTGGGCAAGCTGGGCCTGCGTGTCGGCAAGCTGCTGTTCGGTGGCAGTCAGACGACCCTTAAGATCGACAATCTTGGCAAGCATAGCGTCAACCTCGGAGGACAGCGTCTCCAAAAAGACGTCGACTTCGGCGGGATCATAGCCGCGCTTGGCCTCAGAGAAAGTCTGAGCCTGGATGTCAGCAGGGGTAATAGCCATAACAAGTTCTCCTTTATCATCGCCTTGGCGCCGGCGCGACGTAAGTTACTGAGCCAGTACTATACGAGTATACCTATAAGAAGCTGCAGAATCAGCCTCTGCACCAACTGCAACGCAATAATCGCAACGACCGGCGAAAAATCAACGCCGCCCATCGGCGGAATAAACCGACGAAACAGGTTGAGCCACGGACCGCAGACGCTATCGAGCACCGCGGCAATATCCTGCAGCAGGCCGCCCTGCTTCATGGGAATCCACGTCATAAAGCAATAGACCACAATAAGTGTGGAGTAGAAGTTGAACAGCGTGTTGACCAGCTGGACAATGGTGTAGATGTTGATGAGAATCTCCTCGTCTTGGGTTTACTTAAGGTAGCCGTCGGCGCGCAGCTTCTTGAGGTCCGAATCCTTGACCTCGCAGCCGGCGGGCAGCACCATAAACACGCGATCGCCCACCTCTTTGACCGTAGCGCCCAGGCCGCAGGCAAAGCCATAGCTAAAGTCCAGGACACGCTTGGCGACCTCGGTGCGAACGCCAACAAAAATCAGCGCAACGGGCTGCTTGGTGCGCACGCGGCGGACAACGGTCTCGACATCGTCATAGCTCTCAGGGCGCAGGACATAGGCAGGCAGCTGCGGCGTGGCGTTAATGATGTTGTTTGCATAGGCCGAGGCGTCGCTCGGCGCAGAAGCGGGCGCAGGTGCCGCGGCACGAGCGCGGGCGCTCTCGGCATAACTCGACGGCGTGTCGTAAGCGCGGGGCGATAGCCGCCTGCGGCACTATCCTGAGAACGCGACGGCGGATTGTACGTCGTTGCATGACGCGAGTCATCGCCGACCAGCTGGCCGGAGCGCGTATACACGGCGACCGACTCGGCCTCACCGCGGCGCGTCTGGCCCAGCAGGCCGTTACTCGCTCGTCCTGGGTATAGAAGCCTTCGCCCGAGGTACCGCTGTAGCCGTTGTTCTGATAGCCATCATCGTAGCCGTCATCGTAGCCGTAGTCGTCATCCTGGCCATAGCCCTGGTCGTAACCCTGCTGGCCGCCAAGGTGCATCTTATTTTTAATCTCGTCAAGGAAGCCCATGGTTGTGTCCTCTCACGGTTTAGTGCAGGCGCTCTGTAAACCAGTGCGCACTTCAGAGCCCTATTTTACTGCAAACTCCGGGCTAAATACTACCCTGCCCAGACGAATGAGCGTAGAGCCCTCCTCAAGGGCGGGCTCAAAGTCCTCGCTCATGCCGCAAGAGAGCTCGGGCAAGCTCAGATCGGGATGCGCCGCCTCCAGCTCATCCCTCAGCTCTCGCAGCCCGGCAAAAGTGCGACGTGCCACATCCTTGTTCCCTCGAGGAGCCATGGTCATAAGGCCATGCACACAAATTCCCTCAAGTTCCGCAAGCTCGCCGGCAGCGCCACGAATCTCATCGGGCGAAAAGCCGCCCTTGGACTCCTCGCCGCTTACGTTAACCTCGATTAGCACCTGTTGGGGAGCAGAAAGCTCGCCCGCTTCGATCTTGCGAACGGCACGGCTCGAGATCGCCTGCGCCAAATGAAGCGAACCAACCGAATGAATCAGCTCGGCCGAACCCAACACCGCGTTAATCTTGTTGGTCTGAAGGTTGCCGATCATATCAAAGCGTACCTCGGGTAGCTCCGGATGCTCCGCCAGACCTGCGAGTTTGCGGACGAGCTCTTGCGGGCGGCTCTCGGCAAAATGGCGGTATCCCACCTGGATGGCCACGATGGTCTCATCGACGCGACGGTCTTGGACACGGCAATCAGACGCGCGGCATCGCGGGACCTCCCGGCGCGATCGAGCGCGGCATAGAAACGCTCAAGTATCTGCTCGCGGCGAGCGCGCATTACATTCAAATAGTTATCCATTGCCAATCGCCTCCGCTAACAGCACAACAAGTAGTCCCATGCTAACGCAAGAGCGCAACCCCGCATCCGCAAGGCCGCGCTCCCTTAGGTATTTACAATCTCTCAACGAACGGGGCTACCCTATTCCTCATCGTCCTCGGCATCATCCTCGTCCTCAAGATGATCCAACAGGTAGCGAAGACCCTCGCTCACCTCGTTAGCGGGCACCTTGGCAACAAAGCGTGCATCCACGGCGGGCCTCATAATGACGCCCTCGCCCGAAGGCACGCGCATGCTCTCGAGCTCGTCCTCATCCGTACGGGCGATATCGCGACAGTCATACGCTGTCCGGTCAAAAGGAAGGTCAGACGGCAGGCGGCATCGATGGAAATCGAGGCAATGCGATCGAGGTAGCGCGAAACCATGATGGCACGGCGCAGGTCGTCATAGTTGCTGTCGTCGTCCATAAAATCGCCGGTGTCCATGCGGTTAAAGGTACGGAAGAACTTCTCGTACGCCGCATGTACCGGCTCATCCTCAACGGCCAGGTTGCAGATGATGGACATGTCGTTGGTGACGAGCGCGGACAGCGACGAGCCCAGCACCTGGTACACGGCCTCGGCCTCGGCCTCAACCGTGCCGACGAGCTCCTGAGGCAGCGAGATGTCGGCCTTGACCATGTGACGCGTGGCGCGGCAGATCTGGCGAACCTTATCGGTCATGCGCTGCAGGTTAAAGTCGACGTAGATAATCGTCTGCAGCAAACGGAAGTCGGAGGCGACCGGCGACTGCGTAGCGATCAGGTTGTAGCACACGGCCTCCAAGTTGGCGCAGCGAGCATCAATCGAAAGCGTGCGCTTCTTGGTCTTAGTGGCGAGCTTGCGGTCGTCGGTCACATAGGCCTTCACGGCGTCGTGAAGGGCAAGATCGACGGCCTCGTAGATGCTCAACATCTCGTGACGGGCCTCGATGAGCTGACGGGAAAACAGTTTGCGCATGGTTCACTCCAATCAGTTGGGTGCGGTCATGCCGCCCGCACAGTGAATACGCACCGGACCAGGTCCGATCGGCTTGGGACTAGTCGCACCGATCAGCCAAAGCGGCCGGTGATATAGTCTTCCGTCCGCGAATCCACCGGGCTGGTGAAGATCGCGTCGGTTTGACCATACTCGATGAGCGTGGCGGGCTCACCGGCAACTTCCTGCAAGAAAAATGCGGTGTAGTCGCTAATGCGAGCGGCCTGCTGCATAGAATGCGTGACGATGATGATCGTCATCTCGGGCGCCAGCTCGGCCATCAGATCCTCGACCTTAGATACGGACGTGGGGTCGATGGCGGAGCAGGGCTCGTCCATCAGAAGGACATCGGGCTGCACCGCAAGCACACGCGCGATGCACAGACGCTGCTGTTGACCGCCCGAGAGCGCCAAACCATCCTTGTTGAGCTGATTGGATACCTCTTTCCAGAGGTTGGCGCGCTTGAGCGATTCTTCCACGATGTCGTCGAGGTCGCTTTTGCTAGTCACGCCCTGCAGACGAGGGCCAAAAGCGACATTCTCGTAGATGGATTTGGGGAACGGGTTGGGCTGCTGAAAGATCATGCCCACGCGGCGGCGAAGGTCGACCGGGTCAACGCCCTCGGCATAGATATCGTTGCGTCGAGCGTCATGGCACCCTCGACACGAGTGCCTCGATAAGGTCGTTCATACGGTTGATGCAGCGTAAAAACGTCGATTTGCCGCAGCCCGAAGGACCGATAAACGAGGTGATGGCGTTTTTGGCGATGTTGAGGTCGAGCCCCGTCAGCGCATGAAAGTCACCGTACCAAAAGTTGAAATCCTTGGCCGTGATGGCCGCTTGCTCCGGCGTGGGAGCGGACTGATAGACGGACATGGGACTCCTTAACTAGCGGCGCTTGCGCGACAGATAACGCGCAAACAGGTTGAAGGTCAGAATAATCGCCATCAGCAATAGCGCGGTGCCGTAGGCTGCGTTCATGTTGATGCCGTCATTGGCAAGCAGATAAAGGTGAACGGTCATGGGGCGACCGGAATCGAGCGGCGATATAGGCAGGTTGATGGCCTGACCCATGGTGTAGAGCACCACCGCAGTCTCGCCGATGGCGCGGCCGATGGCAAGGACGATGCCGGTGGCAATGCGGCCAAAGGCCGAAGGAAGCACGATCTTGGAGACGACCTGCCACTTGGTGGCGCCCAGGCCATATGCGCCCCAACGGATATAGCGCGGAACGGCGCGGATTGCCTCCTCGGTGGTGCGCATGACGATAGGCAGCATCAGAAGCGCCAGTGCCAGGGCGGCCGAAACCATCGAAAGACCCAGGCCCATGGCCTCAACAAACAAGGCGTAACCAAAGAGGCCCATAACGATGGAAGGCACCGAGGCCAGAGCATCGGCAGCATAGCGGATGATGTCGACAATCTTGCCCTGCTTGGCGTATTCAGCCAGATAGACCGCAGCCAAGACGGCAACCGGCGTGCAGATGAGCATGGCGAGTGCCGTCACGTAGATAGTCGAGACGATCGTGGGCCAAATGCCGCCCTCGGCGTTTACGCCCTGCGGCCAGCCGAAGATAAAGTCGAGCGAGATATGCGGAAGACCGTTAATGACCACGTAGGCGATGATGGCGAGCAACACCAGGGTGGTGATATAGGCCGCAGCGCGAAACACGCCGAGCATAATCTTGTTGGACAGGTCCTTGTTGATGCGGCCCTTCTTGCCATGGGAAAGGGCACGCTTGATGAGCTCGCGCGACGAGGTCGCATCGACGTCGTGTCAACGGAATCGGACATAGCCTACCCCCTCTTCTTTGAAATCAGGCGAACGATACCCACCAGTGCAGCTGAGATGATAAACAGGACCACGCCCATGCCAAACAGAGCCGAGCGATGCAGGCCCGAGGAATAGCTCATGTCGAGTGCGATCTGGCTCGTGAGCGTCGAGATGGGGCTCGAGATGCTATCTGGAATGACCGGGGCGTTGCCCACGACCATCAGCACGGCCATGGTCTCACCGATGGCACGCCCCATACCCAAGACAATTGCATCGACAATGCCCAGCTTGGCTGCAGGCAGCACGACCTTGTAGATGGTCTGCCACTTGGTGCACCCATGGCATAGGACGCCTCGCGAATGCCCATGGGGATGGAATTGAGGGCATCGATCGTGAGCGTGGTAATGGTGGGAACGATCATGATGGCAAGCACAAACCACGCCGTCAGCGCGCCAAAGCCAAGTCCGCCGGTCAGCTGCGCGATAAACGGGCGGATGATGACCATGCCAAAGAAGCCGTAGATGATGGAGGGGATGCCCGCCAGCAGGTCGACGGCGGGGCTGATAAGCCTGCGCACGCGCTTGCTGGCGATCTCGACCAGATATACAGCCGTGCCCACACCCAGGGGCACGCCCATGGCGAGCGCACCGACCGTCACCAGACCAGAGCCCGCCAGCAGCGACATGATGCCGTAGTGGCCCTCGGATGGCGCCCACGTAAAGCTAAAGAAGTCCGCCAGGCCGATGTCGGTAAAGACGGGCAGCGCCGAGTACGTGGTAAAGACAAAGATCAGGATAACGGTGACGACCGCCAAGAACGCGCAGGCAAAGAAGATCCACTGCAGCGCCTTCTCCTTGAGATAGGTGCTACGCGACACCAACGCCAACTCACGCTTTTTGGGCGTCTGAGCCTCCTGCTCAATCTGGGGGGTTTCCTGTGCTTCCACGCTACTCACTCCCCTTTCCGTCGTTGGTGACGGGAATAAAGCCCGCCTCGCGAATCTGCTTGTCCATCTTCTCGGACGTCACATAGTCAATGTAGTCCTGCGCCTGATGCGAAGGCGTACCCTTCACAAAGAAGTAAAGGTCGCGCGAGATAGGATAGCCGCCACTTGCGACCGTCTTCTCGGATGCCTCGACATGGTTGACCGAAACGGCCTTAACCGAGGTCGTGGCGTTGAGGCTCTCGACAAAACCCAGCGAGATGTAGCCAATGGCGCCATGCGAGCGGGACACGACGTCGCGCACTTGGCCCGTACCCGAAAGAACGGCCGAGCGGCGATCGAACGGCGTGCCGTCCATCACGATGGTACGGAAGGCCTCGCGCGTACCGGACGCCTCGTCGCGGTTGATAACCTGAATCTTCAGGTCCTCTCCGCCGACTTCCTTCCAGTTGGTGATCTTGCCGGCGTAAATATCGCGGAGCTGCTCGGTCGAGAGATTGTCGACCGGGTTGTCGTCGTTCACGATGACTGCGATGCCGTCGTGCGCGATTACGATCGGGGTCAAGCCCAAATCCTGCTCGTCGGCATTGAGGCCACGAGACGAACTGGCGATGTCGGCCGTGCCGTTGCTGACGGCTCGATACCCGCAGAGGAGCCAAGGCCGGAGACGAGCACATCGGTGCCGGCCTCTTCCTTAAAGCCCTCGGCTGCGATCTCGGCAATGGGAAGGCACGTGGTCGAGCCGGCCACGGTAATAGAAGATGTGGAAGATCCCGAGGAGCAAGCACACAGCGTGAGCGTAAGCACTGCAGCACTCAGGACCGATGCGATCTTTCTCATAGCATCACGCCGATCGCAGCATGGCGCCCACAGGTGCCGCCCTCGTTGCGGTAGGAATAAAAGCGGTCGTTCTGACGAACGGTGGAAAGCTTGGTGTCCACAATGCTGCTCGCCTCGACGCCGGCGTCCATCAGCGCCTCGCGAATGGCGGCGGAAAGATCGAGCATACGAGAAGCAGAGGCATCGATGCACGCGAACTCGGCGGCAAAGCGATCCATAAGTTCTTGGGACACCTCGTACTCGTCGCCAGGATATGGGGCCCAATGTAGGCAGAGATGTCGTCCGGCTTGCAGCCAGCCGCCTCGCAGAGCGCTTGGCACGCCTTGGCGGAAATGCGCGCAATCGTGCCCTTCCAGCCAGAGTGCACCACGCAAAGCCGCCGGGAGCCACCAGCACCACGGGAACGCAATCGGCAAAGCAGAGCATCACGGGTACCTCACGGGCCATGCAGACGATGGCATCGCAGCCCTCGGCAATCTGCTCGCGAATATTCTCGAGATAATCGGCACCGTTCGAGGCCACCGTCACGACATGGTCACCGTGTACTTGATTGGGAACAAGCAGGTTGTGCTCGCACTCCGCGGCCCCTATGGCCTCGAGTGCGCGGCGACGATTTTCTTGAACGGCAAAGGGGTCATCGCCAACATGCGAGCCCAGATTGAGTGAGGAGTACGCATCTTCGGAAACACCGCCGGCGCGTTCGGTAAAAGCAAAGCGAACATCGTGCGTCGCGCCCTCTACCAACGTAACTCCATCATGGTCGACACGCGAAACGCTGTCCGCACGTGCTGCCATACTAAAGCCTCCTAATAACACAAGTATCGCGGCGACGCCGCAGCAGTCCGTGCCACACGGCTGCCATACTTCATCAAAAGGATACCCGCAGCGGTAGGGGCTAAACGTAAGGGGAACGTAAGGAGATTGGAGGCTTTCGTTTACAAAGGCAAAACACAACAAAAAGGGTGCGCCCAATCGGACGCACCCCATACAGGTCGCTGAGAAAAACGAACTAGAAGCTGCCGCGCTTGAGGAAGTCAGGAAGCTCAAACTGGTCGTTGCCAAAGTTGGGGAGCTCGGTACCACCGACGTTGCGAGTCGGGGCAGCCTGAGCCGGGCTCGTGGCAGGAGCGGTGCGCTGCGGCTCGGTAGAAGCAGCGGCCTTGCTCTGGGACTGCTGTGCAGCGAAGAGCTCGTCCTGACGGTTGACGTTGGAGTCGGAGAAGCCCGTAGCGATGACGGTAATACGCACCTGATCGCCCAGGGACTCGTCGACAACGGTACCGAAGATGATGTTGGCCTCGGGGTCGACGGCGTTGGCGACAACGTCGGCAGCGTCGCTGATCTCCTGAATACCAGGTCCTTGGAACCGGCAATGGAAAGCAGGACGCGCGTAGCGCCATCGATGGAGCTCTCGAGCAGCGGGCTGGAAATAGCCTGCTGGGCAGCGTCGACGGCACGGGTGTCCCCAGAAGCGGTACCGATACCCATCATGGCGGTACCGGCCTGCTTCATGATGGTCTTAACATCGGCGAAGTCCAGGTTGATGATACCGGGGACGGTGATGAGGTCGGTGATGCCCTGGGTGCCCTGGGAAAGGACGCCATCGGCGATTGCGAAGGCCTCAAGCATGGTGGTCTTCTTCTCGGCGATGTCGAGCAGCTTGTCGTTAGGGATAACGATCATGGTGTCGACGCAGTCGGAAAGCGTCTTAATGCCTTCTTCGGCGCTCTTCTTGCGCTTGCGGCCCTCAAACGTAAAGGGCTTGGTCACGACGGCGACGGTCAGCGCGCCGACCTCGTTCATCGCGATATCGGCAACGATGGGGCAGCGCCGGGTACCGGTGCCGCCGCCCTCGCCGCCAGGTGATGAACACCATATCGGCGCCAAGCGAGCGCTCGCGATGTCGTCGCGGGACTCATCGGCGGCCTACGGCCGACCTCGGGGTTG
>ENA-OQAS01000951-OQAS01000951.1-human-gut-metagenome-genome-assembly--contig:-NODE-951-length-14357-cov-3.244483_pt1 | contig 14357 bp, 24 predicted proteins | sample MGYA00242733_ERZ504523 | MGnify/ENA primary metagenome ERZ504523 (study PRJEB26092, sample SAMD00036239) | human gut metagenome | host: Homo sapiens | study: EMG produced TPA metagenomics assembly of... | reverse complement strand
TCCTAACCTGCGTCTGTAATCCGTTCAGGATTTCTTGCGCCTGCTCGTCGTCAGGATTCCAGATATCTAAATCTGACGGTCCATATATTACCGGAAGTCCTGCAAGGTCACGTTCAATACCGATGCCCTCAACCTCCTGTATTCTTCTCTTGAAATACCAGGAACGGTACGCATTACGCAAAATAGACCTGCTCCGGGTTGTCCTTTCGGCTCTTGGTTCGGAAAAGCAATGCCTTTTCAATCGGAATCGTGTACAGGTTGTAAGATGGAGGCGGCATCTGCGTCATTCCTTTCAGATTGTCCTCATCGTCATACTCCCATTGGTAAAGGGTTTCCTGCGCTCGTATCGGAAGTTTTCTCCATCCGATAAGCCCATCTGCATATTTACTTCGTGTTCTACCGTCTTTTGTCCTCCCCATTCTTCGTTTGTAAACAATCTCGTGATAGCTCCATCCGAATGTGAGGAATGACAAGATTTCTGATATGGTGTCAATCCATGTGTTCTGCATATCATTCATGCAGCTTTCGACAAACTCTGCCGCATCAATATCTGCCTGGCTATCTCCTCCAGGTTCCACGTTCCAATCAGTCTGTCGAACCAACATCTCGATAGCAAAAAGGATAGCGCCTACAACATCGTCATTTTCAGACATTTCTCTGTAAGCCTCTATCCCTCGTTTTCCTCTAAGCTCATGCAGGAACTCTTCGTAAATCACTCCACATATCGCCTTTGTCCTATTCGTCCAATTTCTTTGTTATCGGCCATCTTTACCACCTCACTTTCGCCAGTAACTTTCTTTGCTCAATCCTCCATCTGTCGGAGGTGCGGAATATGTATTTCCCGCTTTCAAGTTCTGTAACGCCGAACTGCTTCGCATCCACCATATCCTTGAACTTGCTTTCCGGGAAACTCTCAACCTGGTTGAAATACATCTCATTCCAGGGAGCTATCAGCACATCAACGTTGCCTTTATCCATTCCCTCAAGTCCTAACCACTGTGCAGAAAACGGCTCTGCTCTTGTAACCTTATCCCCGGATTCAGGGATGCACTTAACAGTAAAACCGGCTAAGAATTTTAAGAAACTCTGCGCCTGGTCCTTTCCTGCCTGTCCTGGGTCTTGCGGAAGTCTTGTGAAAACTCTTTTGTGCTTTGCCCTATCGGTAATGCAGGTCTGCTTTATTATCTCCCGGACATCTGCCGAGCTAAGTCTTTTATTGATAACATCGGCAATGATATAACGTCCGTTCCTTCTCTTGCCAATAAGAACACCGGCTGTATATGCCGGGTCGCCCTTTTCATCCTCGGATGTGGCTGCAAGGTCCCATCCTCTCGCCCACTTGATAACGTCTGTCGGTAATTCTTCCAGCATATTTACCTTTGTGCGGCGGAACATCAAGCCTGCGGCTGCCTTAATCTTCCAGTTGCCTCGGAGAAGCCTTTCTCTCTCAACCTCCGTCAATGCTAACAGGTTGGCTTTGTATCCTGGGTTTTCTTTCATCAAGATTTTGTTATCATCCAACGTGGACATAATGAATGTGACAGATTTCGGCATTGTTTCTGCCTCTTCCTCGCCTATATTGGCATCAAGGGCAATCTGTACAGCCTCTTTCCTTGTGGCAGCCCACATAACAGTTTCGTTAATGCGGACGAACCATCTCTTCTTGCCGGAACGTTCCTTTATCGGATAGCCGGTGTCCTGGTCTATCCACCATGAAATAAAATCAGCAACCCACGAATCCGCATCTGGATTGCAAGTTGCTCTCATGTATGGCTTTACTCCGCAAACACTACGGTTTCGGGATAGCATATAAAAAAATTGTTTCTCGGAAAAATGGGTAAGCTCATCAAATCCTATCATGGTTATCTGCGAACCTTGCCATTTCTGCAAATCATCATCTCGGTTGATATAGTCAAATGCAACTGTCATACCGTTTTTGAACTTCCACATACCTGCGCTGTATCTTCCATCGGCTCCCTTTATATCTCCATATACGTCATTGCTCGTATCCCACAAGCCGCCCTGGTTGAATATCTGCTTATATTCGTGTCGGAATATTACAGCACCAAACCGTTTGTTGTTCTTATACCTCAAAGGCTCAATCAGCAATCCGTATGACTTTCCGCCTCCTGCGGCTCCACCGTAAATAGCAATATCTGCTGTTGTTGAAAGGAATTTTTCTTGCGGTCCTTTCTGCGGCCGTATGACTTTGATATTACTCATCGTCCTCGCCCTCCTTTTCTGGCAGATATATTTCTACTGGCGTTCCACCGGTCATGCCTCCATCCTCTTCGGCTTTCTTTGCCTCTCTGTCCTGTTTCTTCCGGTATGCAAATTCTTTTTCTTGTAGCTGTTGCGTTGGGTTCTGCCCTGCGGTATCTCTTAGGAACTTTGCAGCATTTACATTTCCATTCGCCGCCTGCACCAACATTGCCGCCATCACTCCCATACTGTAGTCCATATCCTCTTCGTCAATCCCTAAAGCTGTGAGCGTGGCTTTCATGGTCGATTGCTTATTCGATACCGGCATATTCAACAGCATTTCGGCTGCCTTTCGCATATCCCTTTTCTTACGCCTCGCTGCCCCGGATGCTTTACCTCCTGCTGTGGCGATTTTTCTTTGCTCGCTCTTTGTTCGGCGGTTCATAGGTATCAGATTTTCGTCATTTGCCAATGCCACCACCTCGCTTCGTTCTCAACTCCGATAAAATTAAATAAAGCAAGCGTCCTTTCTCGCCTGCTCCATCTTTTTGACCTCCAGATTAGGGCTGTCATTCTACAAGGTATGTCGCACATTGACATATCCGTTACCGCCGCCATTTTCTTTGCCAGAATATCTTCGTCCATGATATGACCTATAATCTGATACGGCTTATGACAGCAGTACATGACTTCGCCTTTTTCATTTAAAGCCATCTGCGCCCAGCTTGCGGTGCATCTCTCTTCCTGCCTGTCGAGTAATCCCCATTTGAAATTGAGCGTCACCCTTTCATCATCCATCGCCATATCCGATACGATTTTCTTTATTTCCTCCGCATCTCTCTTTTTCCTCTCATCCCTGTAGTAACTTCCTGCGGTGCTTTCCACTGGTCTGAAAACCATGTAGTCAACGTCCAGGTCCTTATTTGCATCGTAAAATCTCTTTACATCCTCCGGCTCTTTTACAAGCTGTTGGATTCCAAGAGATGTGCCAGGACTGTTTTCTTTTTTCCATGCTGCATACGCTTTTATGTTCTCCCGGACTGTTTCATATGCCGCCACGCCTCGCAACTGCTCATAGCTTTCATTGCTGTACGCATCAAGGGACACTTTCAAGTAATTCGGTTTGACCTTTACCAGCTTATTGAAATTCGTATTTATTCCCCACTGGAAATTGTTCTCGGTAAGCCATCCTGCAATCTTTTCAAAATCAGGATTGATGGTCGGCTCTCCTCCACCGGTCAGTATAAATCCCTGTACACCCATAACTGCCAGTCTTTTTGCGTATGTGATAAAATCCTCATATCTCATTGCCTGCGCCCCTGTATCCAGCTCCCACCGTCCGTAGGTGCAATAGGGACATCTGTTATTGCAATAATTTGTGAGGAATATATCTGCTGTTATGGGTTTCTTTTCCCCTGCAATCCTGTCTATATGCTTAGCATCTTTTCGCCTGTTATGTTTTTCTCCATTTTCTAGGTATCCTCCTTTCTCTCTTTCCTCCACTTTTCATTCAGGATTTTCGGGGCTGTGTGTTCCCAGTTTATCCTGTGGTGTATTCTCTTGTGCGTGGTATACATCATGCTGACTTTTACAGCGCTCGGCATACTCATAATCGCATAAAAGGTTTTTAGGTACGTGCCGCCCTCCTTATACGCATCTGTCATTCCTCCCGACAGGCTTTGGGTTGGCAACTGTACCACGCAATATTGTGTATTTGAAAAGAACAGGTGTCCCCGGCTGCTCAATGTTGTATATGTCACAACATCTTCGTTCATGGTTCCCCTGTACTCTATCGGCGTATCTGTCTTGCAAAAGAAACTGTTCATCGCCTTTCGTAATAATCCTTTGTGGAAGTTTCCTCCGTCTACTCCTCCAACGAAATCTCCTCCCTGGCAAAATGCCACTGTATCAGCTCCCGACACCTCCAGGAACTGAATCATATCTTCAAACACTCTGTCAAAATCATGCGATGGCTTATATTTCAGCTTTCCATCTTCCTCGTACCGGTAATCAATGCTTTTGTAATCATCATCCAGCATCAAGAAGTATTTCAGCCCCAGTTCTTCCGCAATCCTCCAACATTCATTGCGAGCATAAATGATTGCCCTGTGGTCGTTGAAATTATCCATCGTATCTGCCCGGTCATATGCTGCCTGCTTATCAAATATAATCACTCGGTCTGCCCCGAAGTTCTTTTTATATTCTTCTGCCTGCTCGTCCTCATCATCTATGATGAAATATATCTTACCGGTATATCCTGCCTTTTTAATTGCAGGAACCGTAACCACATTATCGGCTCGCCCATGTGTCAGTATGAAAACTGCGAAATCATTCCTCATCGGCTTCGCCCTCCATAATGTCTGTGATGTCAGTTGCCAACTGCACATATCCGTTTGCTATGGCATCATTCACATCAATTATTACGAGTGCGGACTTTTCAAACAATTTCTGCACTTCCGGCTCTGCGTGTGCGTAATACTCTGCGATATTCCGGTAATTAAATACATTATGTCTGCGTGCCGCCTGTATCAGGAACTCCCTTATCTCCTCCGGGATGTCTGTGGCTTCAACTTCCTGTATCAGCTCATCCGCCTTGCTGCTATCCAGCATATCAGATATTTCCGGGCACTCTCCTGTAATTTCATACTGCGGTATTTTGACTTTCAGAGTGTACTTATCGTCCTGCATCTCCTCTCCCAGTTCATCCTCCCCAACAGAAAATCCGAACTGGCTCATATCAATGTTTATGATTCCCTGCATTTCTTTTCCCAGTAAGTCCTCGTCCCACTCTGCCAGCTCTGCGGTCTTGTTGTCTGCCAGCCGGAACGCCTTAATCTGCTCGTCCGATAAATCATCTGCACTGATACATGGTATGTCGGTGATTCCCAGCTTCTTTGCCGCTTTATATCGGGTGTGTCCTGCGACAATCACTCCATCTTTGTCAATGATAACTGGATTTTTGAATCCAAACTGCTGAATAGATGCTGCTACTGCATCCACCGCCATATCATTATGTCTTGGGTTGTTCTCATACGGTTTCAGTTCTCCAATCTTCCGCATGACAATTTCAATGCTGCTGTTCATTTATTGCCTCGCTCCTTTCATTTCCCCGGCTCCTGCGTCTGTTCATCCTCTGCGCTCCTCATTCCGGACAAAACAAAGCCATACCATGTTCAGATATGACTTTTCATGTTACTGATATTTAATTTTAGGAGCGTGGCAGGTATTTCTCCTGCCACACGAGAAAAAGAACGAGTACAGCAGCCACATTCTTTACAATCAAAACTTCTTCTGATTGCACCATACACTATATCATCGGTCGAATTGACGGTCAAAGGAAAAAAAACGGATTCAAAATAAACCGAACGGTTTTTTATTTATCCATCGGGTTCCCAAAATCATGCAAAATCATAGCATCTAAGCCGAAAAATAGCACCGTCAGGTCATTTCGTGCCTCTTTTGCATCTTTCTGGATTGTGGACAATTCCATGTTATAAAATTCCGCAATTTCCTTTGTGCTCTTCTTTTTCTCTCTGTCAAGGTACATCATCTGAATGACTTTCCATCTGCGCTGTATAATCTCATTCGATGAGGTTTCGCACTCTCTCTGGTACACTTCCAGCATCCGGTCTACGTGTGCAAGCATAAATTTTACTGCATTGATTCCCTTTAACTGCCTATGTAACGTTTTATCTTCATCAAAGATTCTGAATCCGTACAGAACATCCATATTTACGATGCTCTCATCCACCTGCTCTGCCTCATCAATAGTGCAGACTGCCTTTTCTGCATAGTCTTTCAGCTTCGTGTAATTCTCTAACAGCTTTTTGGTATTATACAGGAGGGTTTTCTTTTCCTGCGCAATACTCTTTTTTCTTGCCTTTTCGCTTCTCTCAACTGCTTTATCGGCAGCCTCCTCACAGAGTGCTTTTATTTCCTCTTTCGTGAGTGATACTCTTCTTTCTGCTTTTCCCACTTCTCTGACCTCCTACAATTACAGATTGACTTTCGGAATTGTCATAATAAAATGACAGTAGTTTTTGTGTTTTATGAGCCGATTGTCAATCATCGTATTGCAAGAGGCTCTATTTTTTTATTTTCTGCGGAACATATTAGCAACCGGGCAAGTGGCAAAATGTGAAATGTACCCTACGCCGGTGGCATCCTGCGTCCCAGGCTGTACAATTTCCGCGCTTACCGTTTCACCGTTCGGTGTGACGATTCTCTCTTTTCCTTTTCCCTCTTTCGGAACCCGGTATGTTATCAGCCTTGCGTTTACTGGCATATTCTTACCGTTTATGGTCTTAATCCATAATATCTGCTGGCGGCATTTTGCACAGGTTCCAAAATTTCCACGATTCGCCTTTTTCATCCTTTATCGCCTCCTTTCCAAGGCTTGAATCTTGATTATTCACTTTCTTTGCTCAAACCCTCTGTTGCTTTCCTTACCTTTTCGACCTCTTCCAGTTCAGGAAATTCAATGGTTTTGCTTAATGCTTTTACTGCCAATGCGCAACCGTTTTTCTTTTCCACCTGGTCTGCCAGGTATCTCATCGCAATTACCAACAGAGTTGCATCCGCTTTGGAATATGGCTGTACCGCTCCGATAATTTTATTGGAGTAATACTGTAACCCCTGAATGACCATCTTTGCCGATTCTTCTCTTTTTCCATCTGCAAGGATTTCCTGTGCTCTGATAATAAAGCTATGCATTCTCTTTTCTCTCTTGAACATCTCTATTCCTCCATCGGGTCATCGTATGGGTAATCATCATCGCCCTCGCTGAATGGTAATGGCATACCACTATCGTCTGTGCTATCGTAATCGCCGCTAGGAACGTCGGTATCTGTTTCCTCATCCACATTATCGGGTACGGTCATCATACCGTCTGATTCGCCGTCCTGCTCTTCCTCCTGCGGCTCTTCTGATTCCTCATTCGCCTGATTGTCCGGTAGGAAGTATGTAGGCTGTCCCTCAACGGCTGGTGTTTCACTATCCACAATATCTGCATCGTTCTCTGCCTGCTGCTCCATATCGAAAATGTTCATCTGTCCTCCGGTAGAAACATATTTCAGCACATATCGTTTCAGCTTTTCATCATATACCAGGCACATTCCTGTATCTCTCTTACCGTCCGCACTGTCCTTTACCGGCACAACGGTGGAAATCTTATGCTTGATAAGAGGCTTTTTGATTCTTACCGTTGTTCCATCTTCCTGCGGTACGAAATCCTCATTCAGTTCGATGCTGATTTTGAGGTCGATACTTCCCTCGTCCATATCAGACTGTTCCATCTTTCTGAATAACTTCTGCATCATCAGATTGAATGTTTCTCTTGCCGCCTGGAATGTATCGCTTTCCAGTGTCATTTCCTCGTAATTTAAAATACTCATTTTGTTTGAATCCTCCTATGTTTTATTTGAAAATCTATTCCACTGCCCGGATGAATACGTCCACCCTTGGTGTATCAGAATAGAACTTTCGCACCTGCTATCTACAATCGCATTATCGTCATACCACGCTACGCCATTCAACGCGTCATATATGAGCTTTGCCACATTATCAAGGTCCGGCTTCACTGTTGGTCTGATTCTATGCTCAAGCATTTCTTTCCGCCGCTTCTTTGAGGTTGATTGTGGTATCGGATAATATGCTATGATGCGAATATCAAGAGGCTCCTTTTCCTTAAATCTCCTGCCTCTGGCAACTTCCAGGAAACACTCTGCAACCTCTTTTTCATGCTGTGTTGTCTTTTTTGGCGTGTAAGTCTTTGTATATGTACCCATTCTGGCGAATTTTGGTCGCTGTTTTCCGAACGGATTTCCAGGTACTGTAAATTTGATTGATTTCATATCGCCAGCCTCCGTTATTTCCAGTATCATTGATTCATCGCCTTTCTAATCTTCAAAAATATAGAACAGTGAACCCTCCATTGTGTAACCAAAGCAAAGGTTTCCATCATCGCAAATCAAGGCAAGCTCCAACTGCGACAGATTTGTGTTATTCTTAATGACTGCATAGGTTGAATGATTATATCCGGCCGTTCTTTTTAATACGATGTCATAATCATCCGGGTTTTCCACTTCATATCTTGAAATTTTGTACTTTTCACAAAGTTCTTTGTAAATTTCACGATTGATACTGGCTTTTTCCGATTCGTTTCCTGTAAACGCCCACTCCCGATATATCTTTTTCTCTAAGCTCATGACTTTTCCTCCTCTTTCTCTCTGTATATTTTCAAGGTGTAATCATAAGATTTCCCTGATTTTCTAGGGATTCTGCCCGGTCCTACTGTGTATCCGTTTTTTACCAGGATTCCAGTCATGATTGACCGGTCCTCCACTGTTGAACAAATCAACTCCGCTACTTTTTCCATCGCTTAATCCTCCAATAATCTCTTTCGCATCTCATCGTATCTATCCGCCGCCTGGTTCATCCTCCAGGATGCCCCGGCTACTCTGTGCGGAAAACACATCGCAAAAATTCTGTCATATATCCTTTTGTATCTCGTATCCATGTTTTCTTTCATATCCGTCAACATCAAATTAGTTGTCAGAATCAGCGGCTTTCCTGCGAGGTATCTGCTGTCTATCACGTTGTAAACCTTTTCCAGTCCATAATCCGTATTGCGCTCTGTTCCTAAATCATCGATGATAAGCAGCTTTGCATTGTTCAGCCTTGCTATCAGCTCTGATTCCTCCACCTGCTTGTCCTGTATCATCTGTAATATTTTTACAAATGATGTCATTATTACCGGTATTTTCTGATTCAGCAGTTCGTTTGCAATGCAAGCGGCAGCATAACTCTTGCCGGTTCCAACTGGACCATACAGAAGTAACCCCTGATTGTTCCTGTACATCTCGTCAAAATTCTGCACATAATTTCTGACTATCTTATAAAGCTGTGCATTATCTTTGTTCTGCTGAAATGTGGCAAGGTTGGCGTTTTTCAATCTGTTCTCAATAAGACTTGCTGACCGCAGGCGTTCCATGCGCTGTAATTCCTGTCTGGCCTCTTCCTGCTTCTTTCTATCCTCTTCTGCCTTTGCCTCGCATTTACAGATACAAGGAACCGTAATGGTTGCCCCATCACCGCCGGGGATTTTACTCTGGTCTGTCTTTTCCCTCTGCATTTTCCGCAATGGATAAGACCGTCCTCGATATATCTCCCTCGCGCATCATTTCCTGCTGTGTTCCTTTTTCTCTTGCAATCCTCTCTGCAAATCCTGTGAACAATTCTGCTGTTCCCTCCATCTGCTATGCCTCCAATCTATCTGAATGGGTTTCCCTCATCCTCTTGTGATTCCTCAACCCTATTATTTTCCCGTTTATTCAAGAAGTCCTCAAAAGGTGTATTCTCACTAAGGAACGTCTTGGCGTGTTTTATGTATTTACTCTCTGTTCTCTCTCGAACCAGTTTTTTCTTGTAATTTTCAGCCGCTTCGCACAATTCATCGGGTGACCATCCATCATTGAGGCGTGCCTTGTATTTCTTATACGCTTCGCCTTTTCCATCTTTTCTTGGGTATATCCTCCAAAATCTCTGGAAATCTGTGCTGTACTCTGTTTTCTTCGGTTTCTTTGGTGGCTCCTGCGGTACTTCCTGCTCCGGTGCTTTCTCTTCCGCCATCTCTATTCCAGGAATATCAAGAACCGACTGGGTTTCTTCCATACCATCCGGTTTTTTCGGTTCTTCTGTCTGTACCTTTTTCGGTCTACCTCCCAGCTTTCCGTTTCTTCTGTTTATCTCACATCTGGCATCGTACTTGTCGCTATCTCTTTTGAGCTGTGACCGGATAAAGGAGAAAGCCATTAAAGGCAGTCCTGCCAGCTCTTCACAAGGCAAATCATTCACATAACAGAAGATTGCCTTTATCAGCTTTCCAGCCTCCTCATCAGACATGAGCGAGAAGTGGTCTATATAATCGTTATAAAGTTGAAAGCTCTTTTTGTCCTCTGACTTTCCCATTGTATCCGCTCCAATTTCTCTAAACTTCTGCTACAAGGTCGGCTATTCCTATCGGTCTTTTCAGGACTTTAGTTTCCCGGCAGTAATCGCAGCAATGGCATCTCAAAGGTTCGATTTCTCCTCTCTTTACTGCCAGTACGTGATTGATATTTGCTTTTACAACCTCCCTCGCCTCTCTCAGGTAATTATCCTGTACATGGATAATCTCAATATTCGGTGTGCTTTCCTTACTGATTCCGGCAATATAGAACGGCAATCTCTTTCCGGTATTCTGATATACGACTTCCTGATATATTGCGCCCTGGATGTCGTACCCCCAGTAGCGGACGAAATCTAAGTATCCTATATCTCGCACCCACTCCAATTTTGTAAGGGATGCCATAACTTTAAGGTCCACAATCGCAACTCCCGGAATATAACTGTCCATTTTGATTTTCCAGGGTGTTCCATACAGTTCTGCGGTCATTATGACCTGCTTTTCCCCGGACATATATTTCATAAAGAGTTCGTCCCTCTCTGCTCTCTGAATCAGCGCATCCGCTTTTACATATTCCGCTTTCAGATTTCCATCTTTTTTGAACATTTCCGTGTGTTCACTCTTAAATGCATCAAGTGTACCCTCGAAATATCTATCAACATAGCTGCCAACCATCAATGCTGTTGAGCTTGCCTGCGCATACTCGCCTTTGAGTTTTGCAAGGGCAGCCTCCTCGCAAGCCACCCTGCCATATGTACCGTTGAAATCCTTGAACTGGGATACGGACATATACTCATAATTTGCAATGTCTGAATAATAATTTTCTTCTGTCAACTGCATTCCCATTTCTTAGACCTCCCTGTACTCTGCTCCAACAAATTTGATATAATCCAGAATCTTTTTATGCTGTTCTTCGTTTCCTCTGACCTGGATTGTCCAAATCTTTTTGCCTCCACTTAATCCCGGCTGCTGTGTTACCGGATTAGCAATCGTTCCGGTTACTGCCTGCTGATATGCGTGTCTTTCAATGCTTTCGATTGCCTTTCCCATTTCAGTCTTAGGTTCTGCAGAAGCGACAGGCTCCGGTGCTTTCTCTGGTTCCTGCGGCTGTTCTTCCTTTTTGGCAAGTGCTTCACGCTTTGCCGCCTCTTCTCTCTCCCTCTTCTGTCTTTCTCTTTCCAGAATCATTTCTTTCTGCTTGCGAAGCTCCTGGACCTTAGATAACGCCTCGGATAATACCAGATTTCTCTCATATACCTTTTTCGCATCCTCTCTGAAATCTTCCTCAATTCCATCAAGGATGTTCAGGTCGCCTTTTGTATTCTCAAATGCAGTATTTACCGCATCCTGCCAGGTTTTCTTCGTGGTGGATTTGTTCTCCCACTTACTGTCATAAATCTTAGATTTCAGCTTAGAGGCAACTGTTTCCGGTAATTCTGCAAACACTTCTGCCATGTATGCAAGAATTTCCTCTTTTTTCTTCTTTTTCTGTTCCTCTTCGTAATCCTTTACCTGCTTTGCAATCGTATTGATAGGCTCATCAATAAGCTGTGTCAGCTCCTTTGCCTGTTTTTCCATCTCATTGTATGGCTCCAGGCACTTCTTTTTGACGTCTTTTCTTCTGTCTCAACGGATTCTTTTAACTTTCTAAGATATGCAACGGTTTTCTTCGCATCTGCGATTGAATCATCGTCAAACACAATGCCAGTGTATTTCTTCATCTCTGTGGCAAGTGCCGTTTTCAATTCTTCAAAATTCCAGTTAATTTTTCCTACTTCCTGTTTTACTACTACCTGTAATTCGTTCATTTTCTCATCCTCCTGTTATTTCCAAGGTAAATCGTCCATTGCTGATTCATCCGGCATCATAAAACCCGTGCCATCAGGCATCGGCTGTGGCTGTTCCTCCTGCTGCTGTTCAAAAGGAATTGCCTGCTGTGTCGGTTCTTTTGTTTCCTGCGGTTGTGACTGTTCTACCGGTACAGGCTCTTTCTTCGCCTGCTCCATCTGCGCGAACACATCAACCGGCGCGCCATTATCCGGTAATGCGGCTGTAGCTGTTCTTCCATCAATGAACACCGGCTGACCGTTTTCAAACTCCACATCGCCGCCTGCAAGATATGCTTTCTGCTGTTCGATGTTGTCAAAATCAAGGTCAATCAGCTTGCACAATCTGCGGAGGACTGTCTTTTTATACATCTCTCCTGTGCTACTCTTCCAAGCCTGGCTGTCTTTGGCTTTGGAATATGTATTTCTGACATTCTCGATTTCTTCTACGCTCATGGTGTCATACATCATTGAGCCATCTTTGAAAACTACAATCGCAAAAGCTCCAATCATTGGCTTGTTGGAAAACGGCTGTGGTCTGTAGATTACATTCTGAACGCCTGCGTCCACCTCTTCTGTAAAGAATCATCCTGTCGGACCACTTTTGCAAAAATGTCTTAATCGGATTTCTGGAAAATCTCTTGCACATTTTGATTTCGCCTTTATAGTCCGTTTGAAAATTAAGTTCCCCTCCATACGGAATTGCGTAACATTCTCCGTTGAAATAATCCAACCCCAGATATGCCGCTTTGCACAAGCACACTGCCATTGATTCAAATGTCAGCTTGCAAAGCTCCGTCTTTTTCTTTTTGTCTTTCAGCATTTCGGAAATAACCGTAACCGTATTCAAGGCGAAACGCTCCTGATTAAATCCTGCTGGCAATGCTGCTTTGTGGGTAGTTAATTCCTTGATAATCGAACTCTGCACCCCTGAAAGCCACTGTTTTTCTGTCATTTCTGCCATCGTCTGTAACCTCCTGTTTTTGTGTTTTTATATATCTCTCAAATTCCATCATCGGTTGAAACTTCATTTATTGCATTTCTGATAAAATATTCTTTTATCACGTCCGGGAGTAAATACGGAATGTAAGATTCATCCTTACCGGCTACTGCCGCTTTTCTCTCTGCGTACTGCACCAGTTCTGTAAACTTCCTGTCTGTCATGCTGTACCCTTGCTTTTCTGCGTCTTTTCTTATGTCCTCGTATAATTCCTGCATCAATCAGCACTCCTCTCATCATCCTTATGAGCCATTCCAGAAAAAGCATAAATGCCGGTGCTAACCATTCGCCGCCTATTGCAAAATGCCCTGCGTGTTGTATCTCACTCTGATGAGCACTCCTAACAGTGTGAATCCAACAGTTAATGCTATCCAGTGTTTCACTATCATGCGTTCCAGCATCTTTCTCATTCCTCCCTGTCTATGTAAAAATCATGCCCGCCATGCGAATACAGGTAATTCAGATTATCTCTGTGCCATGTTCTACTGCTTTCACTCTCGAAATAGGTTGCTCCCAGGCTGCCGTCCCATTTTTCTGATACAATCATCTGCAAAGCCTCAAAGCATTCTTTGTTCGGCTCAACTTTTTGGAATCTTCCGTTTGCAACCGGTGTGAATTGCCCTTTTTCGTAAATCACTTCTGACACCGTATCAGGAAATCCCTCTGCTTTTGTTCTATTCAGAACTACCAACATGACAAGAGCTTTCCCCTCCACATCTTCGCCCTCGGCTTCTGCCATGGCTATTTTGCAAAGCATATAGGCATCATCTGCATTTATTTCTTCATTCATGATTGTGCTGGTATATTCTGTCTTGAATGTTTCCTGCGGTTCCTCTGTGGTAATTGTTTGTGTGTTATCTTCAATAGAAACTTCATAACCAGATACATCCTGCGCTGATGCAGTATATCTTTGTTTCCCATGCATACACACTGTCATTTGAACTGCGGCAAACATCATCGCCGCATCAACTACAAGGACCTTAATTTTTCTTTTATGCGCTCTTTGCATTGTTATCTCCTTTCAGCGGCGTAACGAATATCCCTAAATCAAGTTCTGGCATCGACTGTACAGCCTCCAAAAGTTCCTCGTCAGAGCAAATATTAAATTCTTCTTTCAGACTTCTTTCAGTCTGTCAATCAGTTCCATGATTTTACTTCCTCTCCGCCATCATTCGCAGTTCTGTAATAGCCTTATAAACTCCATCTAAAGACTGAACCATTTCTTTCAGTTCTTCTCTCTCGCTGCCTCAACCTTTCCGTCCTCGGCAATCCTCAATAATGTTTTGGATTTTGTCGATTTTCTCATCCTCCAACCTGAAAGCATTCTTACCGTAATGCCTCTATGTTCTGCCTCTGTTGCTATTGGCAGTTCCTTTCCTATCGG
>ENA-OQAS01000950-OQAS01000950.1-human-gut-metagenome-genome-assembly--contig:-NODE-950-length-14363-cov-1.936429_pt1 | contig 14363 bp, 17 predicted proteins | sample MGYA00242733_ERZ504523 | MGnify/ENA primary metagenome ERZ504523 (study PRJEB26092, sample SAMD00036239) | human gut metagenome | host: Homo sapiens | study: EMG produced TPA metagenomics assembly of... | reverse complement strand
GTAAACCAATACCGCGATCATGGAATATCTCTTTTTCTTTCCCTGATGTTCCTCATGTAGTGATGGATATAATATGCCGGGACCTCCGCGGTATCCTCCATACAACGGATCTTTTTCTTTATGAAGCTGTGCAAGTGTTGCCTCAACAAATGCTGTGGAAGAACCGATCAGTGCCGTGATCCACATCCAGAACACTGCTCCAGCTCCACCGGCTGAAATAGCTGCAACAACACCTACCAGATTCCCCATTCCCACACGGGTTGCTGTTGATACAATCAGTGTCTGAAAATTAGACAACCCATCCTCTTTCCCTTTTTTACTATTCAACGATCTTACCATCTCCGGGAAAAGACGGATTGGAAGAAATCTTGTACGGATTGTGAAATAAATTCCTGTTGGAATCAACAGAATAATCAGAAGTGATATTCCCACACTTCCGCCGCCTGGAAGCGGTATCTGAAACAGATCGCCCCATAAAAACGAATATACTTCTCGATCAGTGTTATTACCATCATCTTATCCTCTCATTCTTATCTTTTTCATTTTTCCGCCTGCTTATCCTAAAATGCTCGCGTCTTGTAGCTTAACTAAGCACTGAAAACTTTCCACTGTCCTTGGAAACAATATTCATCCGTATCTTACAGTCTGCCATGTTCATGATTTACGTCCAATTCATAATCAATCTGAACCGCTATCTTATCTTCTTCAAAATCAACCTGAAGGTGTCTCGTATTCACTCCGATCAGCATCTGTCCATAAGGCGTCTTATAAAATGTCTGATTCTTTTTATTTTTCTCAAAGATCATATGAGAGTTTGAAAGACCGCTTTTCACGATCTCTACACATTCCTCTCCGTTAATCTTAATTCTGTTCTTGATCACTCCGGAAGTTCCTTCTACAACTTCCTCGTAGACAATATAATGTTTTCCATTCTTCAAATAATATGTTGCAGGTGTTACAACTTCAATTGCTTCGTTCTCATCTTCCTCTATCTCCGGAGCAACTGCCACAATCTCCTCATGCATTCCGGAAATGCTTACCAGTACATCTTTTGTCATAAATGAATTCTCCATAGAAAAGAATCAGGAAGATTTCGTTCCGTCAGTCTTTCCGCAACCAACGTACAAGCACGAAATAACTTTCCTGATTCAGAATCACTAATTAATACTCTTCAATATTTACTACATTTGTTGTCGGAACATCAAAAGGCATCACAGTATTCGCAAACTTTCTGAACTTCTCAGCTGCATCACTGACATAGAAAGAATACTCACTATGGTGTTCTGTCGTTTCATCATTTGCCATCTCTTTCTCTTCCAACAATCGTTTCAGATCCATCGCTGTCTCATATGCCGGATTCACGATCTGGATCCTGTCACCCATATATTCTCTGATCTTGGATCTCAGAAGCGGATAATGCGTACATCCAAGGATCATAGCATCAATATCTGTATTACGCATGGATTCAAGATAATATTCTATGATCTGTTTTGTCACAATATGTTCTTTGAATCCTTCCTCAACCAGTGGCACAAAAAGTGGACATGCTTTCTCAATCACTTCAATCTTAGGATTCATTCCCTGAATCACTTTCGTATACATTCCACTCTGAACCGTTGCTTCAGTACCTACCACACCGACTTCCCATTCGTTGTAGCTTCTACTGCTGCTCTCGCTCCCGGAATGACTACTCCTATAATCGGAAGATCAAACTCATCCTTCACTGCATCCAATGCAAGTGCACTCGCTGTATTACATGCGATCACAATTGCTTTCACCTGTTTCGTCCTCAGGAAACGGATAATCTGTTCTGAAAACGAATGATCGTATTCTGTGATTTACTTCCATATGGAACACGCGCGTATCCCCAAAATAAACAATGTTCTCATACGGCAATTGTCTTGATATCTCCCTCGCTACCGTCAGTCCTCCGACTCCTGAATCAAACACCCCGATCGGTGCCATCTTTTTATTCTTCATGTCCGTCAAAGTTCTCCCCTTAATCTATCCTTATCAGTTATTTTTATCTTATCGCAGATACACAATTCAGCATGTAACCTTCTTACAAAGGCTGCATGGCTGAATGTTATATTTCATTACCAGTCATCTGGTAACCATTGCTATTCTATTATAATAACTCAAAGTGATATTTGCAATGCTATTTCACATTTTTACAGAGCAAGAGTCTTAGCTACATCATACTGATATGCAGGAATTGTCTTCTTCATAGCAAGTGCTTCTTCAATATCAAAATCAATAAACTGTCCGTTCTTGTATCCTACGACACGGTTTGTCTTTCCTTTGCAAAGAAGATCAACTGCTATAGCTCCCATTGTAGAAGCATATACTCTGTCTTTACATGTCGGGCTTCCACCACGCTGCATGTGTCCAAGAATTGTTGCTCTTGTCTCAATTCCTGTAGCTTCCTCGATTCTCTTTGCCATATTGATAGAATCTCCAACACCCTCTGCGTTGATGATGATGTAGTTCTTTTTTACCACGTTTCTTATTTGCAAGAATATCTTCGATCAATGCCTGCTCATCATAATCTTTTTCCTCAGGCATAAGAATCTTCTCAGCTCCGTTAGCAATACCACACCACAGTGCAAGATATCCTGCGTCACGTCCCATAACCTCGATGATACTACATCTTTCATGAGATGTTGAAGTATCACGAACCTTATCAATTGCTTCCATCGCTGTGTTAACAGCTGTGTCAAATCCGATTGTGTAGTCTGTACATGCAATATCAAGGTCGATTGTTCCTGGAATGCCAATTGTATTTACACCAAGGTTTGCCAGTTTCTGAGCTCCTGCGAAAGATCCGTCTCCACCGATTACTACCAGTCCATCGATTCCGTACTTCTTACAGATTGCAGCTGCCTTCTGCTGACCTTCTTCTGTACGCATTGTCTTACAACGGGCTGTCTGAAGAACTGTACCTCCACGCTCAATGATATCAGACACGTCACGCGCTGACATATCAATGATTTCTTCCTTCAGAAGTCCATGATAACCTCTGCGGATTCCGCGGACTTTAAGTCCTTTTGCAAGTGCACGTCTTACTACCGCACGGATTGCTGCATTCATTCCCGGAGCATCTCCTCCACTTGTCAGGATACCGATTGTACGGATGCTGTCTTCGATTTCATCAAGATATTTTTCCTTGTCGACTTTTTTATTTTCTGCCATGTTTTAGTCCACCCTTTCTCTGAAATGTCTGATTACTGCCAAAACCAATCATTGTCAATTTTTTATCAACTCCGCCAATATTCTACCTTATTTAGAATATGTTTTCAATAGGTTTTTCCACTACTTTTACTCGCTTCTCTCCAAAATGATTCATCAATCTGCTTAAAATTTGTTCATTTATACCGATATTCCTATTTTTCGGCAGTCTTTTCACCACACGTTCCTTTGCACAATAGATTACAACTTCATCATTTCCATCAGAATCCGCCAGATAGCCATAGACGATCTGCTCCTGATCTAAGAACGTTTCTTTGTCCGGGAACTGGATCCATAGCTCTTTCTTTGTCTGCTCAAACGGAATGATTTTTTCGCAGATCAGCTTGCTCGGCTTATCATCTTCTTCCGAAACTCTTCCGCGAACAAATACCTTACTATCTACTTCCAGATAATCTCTGTTCTTCTCATAATCTCGCGGGAACACAACAACCTCCACTGTTCCCAAAAGTCTTCTATCGTGATAAAAGCCATCATCTGATTCGTCTTTGTGTGCTTTATGGTCTTCTCTGTGATCATTCCACCAATAATTTCTTTCGCCCCATCATGCACTTTTGTATGACCGGTCTCTTCATCCAGCTGAAAGTCCGCCGTTGTCGCAGAAATGGATTTCTTCCACTTCTCCTCATACGCCTCAAGCGGATGTCCGCTGACATAGATTCCAAGTACTTCTTTTTCAAATGCGAGAAGTGTTTCTTTGGAGTATTCTCCCACATCAGGCATCCTGATCTGAAATTCTTCTTTCTGATCTTCACTCACCAGATCAAACAATGTCATCTGTCCAACCATAGAGTTCTTTTTTTCTTGAGTTACATGATCTACGATCTGTACATAGATACTCATGAACTGCTTTCTTGTTCCACCAAGCGTATCCAGTGCCCCTGCCTTGATCAGGTTTTCTATCGTACGTTTATTTAATATGTTCTTTGCCGAAAGACGGGTAATGAAATCTTCCAGGTTCTGGAACACCCCAAGCTCTTCTCTGTCTTCCACGATTGCTTTGATCACGGGTCTTCCGATACTCTTGATCGCAGCAAGTCCATAACGGATATCCCCGCCATCTACAGAGAAGTTTGCCTCTCCTTTGTTAATATCCGGCGGCAGGATCTTAATATTCATCTGCCGACATGCATAAATATACTCAGATACCTTAGACGGATTATCAATGACTGATGTCATAAGCGCTGCCATATATTCTACCGGATAATAATATTTCAGCCATGCAGTCTGATAAGAAACCACTGCATATGCAGCCGCATGAGACTTATTGAACGCATATTTTGCAAATCGATCATTTCATCATAAATCTTATTTGCAGTCTGTTCATCAATTCCATTCTTTATACATCCCGGTACGCCTGTCTCTTCATCACCATAAATAAAGATCTTCCGTTCTTTCTCCATGACCGCAGCCTTTTTCTTTGACATTGCACGGCGCAGAAGATCGCTTCGTCCCAGTGAATATCCGGCAAGATCTCGTACGATCTGCATAACCTGCTCCTGATAGACAATACATCCATAAGTAGGGGCAAGGATCGGCTCCAGTTGTGGGCAATCATATGTGATAGAAGAACTGTCATTCTTTCCTCGGATATACTGCGGAATGAAATCCATCGGGCCAGGACGATACAGCGAAATTCCGGCAATAACATCTTCCAGGTTATGCGGCTTCAGTTCCTTCATGAACCTTTCATTCCAGCACTCTCAAGCTGGAACACACCATCTGTCTTACCGGTTCCGATATAATCCAGCACCTTTTGATCATTGTAATCTATCTGATTGATATTCAGTTCCGGCTGCTTTCTTCTTGCAAGCAGCACTGCATTCTGTATCACAGTCAATGTACGAAGACCCAGGAAGTCCATTTTCAGAAGTCCAAGTTCCTCAAGTGTCGTCATGATAAACTGCGTTGTGATTGTTCCGTCTGCTGCCCTTGAAAGCGGTACATACTCATCAACAGGCTTCTGACAGATCACAACACCGGCGGCATGCATAGAACAATGTCTCGGTAGTCCTTCCAAACGCTTCGCCATATCGATCAGATTTGTCACCGTCTCATCCGTATCATATAACTTTTTCAGATCCGGATTCATTTTCAGAGCTTTATCAATTGTGATTCCAAGCTCCTGCGGAATCATTTTGGAAATAGAATCCACATAAGCATATGGCAGATCCATTACACGTCCAACATCACGGATCACACCTCGTGCTGCCAGGGTACCGAATGTAACGATCTGAGCCACACAGTCTTTTCCATATTTTCTTGTAACGTAATCAATAACCTCCTGACGTCTCTCATAACAGAAGTCAACGTCGATATCGGGCATGGACACACGTTCCGGATTCAGGAAACGTTCAAACAGCAGCTGATAGCGGATCGGGTCAATCGTAGTAATCTCAAGACAATAGGACACGATACTTCCTGCGGCTGATCCACGTCCCGGCCCTACTGAGATTCCGTGATCTTTTGCGTATTTAATAAAATCCCACACGATCAGGAAATAGTCTACATAACCCATCTGATGGATTGTTTCCAATTCATAAGACAAACGATCTTTCAATCTTCCGAAGGATCACCGTAACGCTTTTCCAATCCCTCATAGCAAAGCTTCTGCAGATATTCCCAGGAAGTATAACCATCCGGCACATCATATTTCGGAAGTTTTGTCACACCAAATTCAATCTCGACATGACATCGATCCGCAATCTTCTGTGTATTTTCCAACGCCTGTTTCGCATAAGGGAACAGACGCAGCATCTCTTCTTCTGACTTCACATAATACTGTCCGCCGTCATACCGCATACGATTCTCATCTGAAAGCTTCTTTCCGGTCTGAATACAAAGTAGAATATCATGTGGCTTCGCATCTTCTGCATATGTATAATGAATATCATTCGTAGCAACCAGCTCAATTCCTGTCTCTTCAGACATTTTGAATAGCTGTTGATTGACAAGTCCCTGCTCCGGTATGCCATGATCCTGCAACTCCAGGAAGAAATTCCCTTCGCCAAAAATTTCCTGATACTCTAAGGCTGTCTTCTTCGCCTCTTCATATAATCCCTTCGTCAGGAATCTTGCCACCTCACCTGCCAGGCAGGCACTTAAAGCAATGATACCTTTATGGTACTTGCGCAGAAGTTCCTTGTCCACTCGCGGTTTATAGTAATAACCTTCCACAAATCCCTTCGAAACAATCTTCGTCAGATTCGCATATCCTTCCTCATTTTCTGCCAGAAGCACAAGATGATAATATCTGTCATCTCCTCCTGTGATCTCGCGATCAAAACGAGAATTCGGAGCCACATACACTTCACATCCAAGGATTGATTGATTCCCTGCTTCTTGGCTTCCCGATAGAAATCGATCACACCATACATAACACCGTGATCTGTAATTGCCGCACTGTTCATCCCAAGTTCTTTGACTCTGGACACGTATTCTTTTATCTTATTCGATCCATCCAGCAGACTAAATTCTGTATGGACATGCAAATGTGCAAAACTCATAGTTCACCTCAATGATCAAATTTTAACTAAGAAAAGGGAAGGCTCTGACTTGATACACAGGTCAGAATCCCTTCCCTTTATTTTACACTCTTTATGGAAATTTTAAAATGTTAAATCTTATTTATTTCCACCATCCAGCATAAACTGGATCAGCTTATCTGTATCTTCTTTCTCATAAGCAATAACTTCCAGCTCCGGAATCTCTCCGTTAGCGAAGATATTAGCCATAGATACATACTGGGAAAGTTTAGACTTCAGATTCAGTCTGTCTCCCTCACCTGTTACTAACTCTACTCTTCCTTTACAGGAATCTACTACCTTAAAGAATCCTTCAACATCTGTAATATTCTGAACTTCATTCTAAATACCCCTTTCTTTTAATAATTTAATTATAACTTACTTCTTAAATTCATCTGGGAATGATATTACCTATCATTTTCTCATTCCTAATGTTATTATAACGTATTTAAAGCATATTACAAGTAGGAAGAATCACTATTTTTCTTATTTTCAGCATATAGAATCTCACACTTTTTTCTATTTGAAACAACACTTCCTACAAGTCATAGTCACTTTCTCTAACTCGTAACGGTTCGTTTGCAGATTGCTTTTACAAACTATAAATACCATCCTCTTTGATCACGATTTTCTTCTGTTTTAAGAGTCTTCCAACTGCACGTTTGAACGCAGCTTTACTCATTCCCATCTCTGCTTTGATGCGCTCCGGATCTGCCTTATCTGTAAATGGAAGCTTGCCTCCGCAAGTCTCAATACACTCCAGAATCAGTTCTGCATCCTTATCCATCTGCTCCGGAATCTTGCCACGGATACTCAGATCCAGTTTTCCATCCTCTTTGACTGCTGCTACACGTGCTTCAATCTCCTGTCCCGGATACATTCTTCCATACATCTCTCTCTTCGGAATCAATGCAGAATACAGATTATCTACTGCCACGAAAGCTCCCAGATCACGATTCACCTCATAAACTGTTCCGGTTACAACATCATCCTTTTTATAAGGAGAGTCTGTCTGCAGAAGATGATAGATCTTCATTGTCGCACAAAGTCTCTCGCTCTTATCTACATAAAGACTTACCAGACAGCGGTCGCCTTCTCTACCTTCTCTGTCTGTTCCTTAAATGGAAGGAACAGGTCCTTCTCAAGTCCCCAGTCAAGAAAAGCACCCATTCTGCCCACATCTGCTACTGTCAGGACAGCCAGCTGTCCAAGAGTGATCTTTGGCTCATTCGTTGTTGCGATCATACGATCGGAAGAATCTTTATAGAGGAATACCTCGATCGGATCTCCCAGTTCGATTCCGTCCGGAACCTGTTTCTTTGGAAGAAGAACACGCTCCTCGTCACTTCCAAGATATACTCCAAAATCTACCAGCTTTACTACCGTAAGTACTGTTTTACTCCTAATCTCATCTTTTCTCCATTCTGCCGCTGGCTTACGCGGCCCATTTTTTAATATGTTTTCTATACCTTAAGGTATTTTCTATGCTGTTGTCAATCGAATCTCATCAATTTCTTTGATTCTTTGTTTGATATTTTTTTAACATATTCTTTCTATGAATTGATTTACCTTTCTGAATTATGTATAATTACTTCAATGTGAGAGCAATCTTTCTGCCTACAGCCTGTCTGAGGCAGTATTTTTAAGAGAGGATATTAGTATGAGTGCACAAAATCTTACTTTATTGACAGACCTGTATGAGCTTACTATGATGCAGGGATATTTTGAAACACAGGAAAATCAGACCGTTGTATTCGATGTTTTCTTCCGTGACAATCCGAACAAAGGCGGATATTCCGTCATGGCAGGACTGGATCAGGTCATTGACTATATTAAAAATCTGAATTTTTCTTATGAAGATGTTGATTATTTAAGAGGGCTCGGATTGTTCAGTGAGGATTTTCTTCATTATCTGAGCGGATTTCATTTTAGCGGAGACATTTATGCGATCCCGGAGGAAGTGTCATCTTCCCAAGAGAACCGCTTCTGAAGTCGTAGCTCCGATCATGGAGGCTCAGCTTGTTGAGACAGCAATTCTTACGATTCTGAATCATCAGTGCCTGATCGCTACGAAAGCTTCCCGTGTTGTTTATGCGGCACAAGGAGACGGTATCATGGAATTCGGACTTCGCCGCGCCCAGGGACCGGATGCGGGACTGTACGGAGCAAGAGCTGCGTGATCGTGGATGCGTCGGAACTTCCAATGTACTCGCCGGCGAAATGTTTGATGTACCGATTATGGGAACGCATGCACACAGTTGGATCATGACTTTCAAAGATGAATATACTGCATTTAAAGAATATGCAAGATTGTATCCTGATGCATGTACACTGCTTGTCGATACTTATGACACATTGAAATCCGGTGTTCCGAATGCGATCCGTGTTTTTACCGAGATGCGCGATGCAGGCATCAAACCGAAGAGCTACGGTATCCGCCTTGACTCCGGTGATCTCGCTTACCTTTCTAAAAAGGCGCGTAAGATGCTGGATACGCCGGATTCCAGGATGCTGTCATTGCCGCTTCCAACGACCTGGATGAATTTCTGATCCACGATCTCAAGATGCAGGGCGCTGCAATTTCTTCCTGGGGCGTCGGAACGAACCTTATTACATCAAAAGACTGCCCGTCCTTTGGCGGTGTTTATAAACTGGCTGCTATTCAAAACGCAGATGGAGAATTCCAGCCGAAGATCAAGATTTCTGAGAATATTGAGAAGATCACCAATCCGGGAAATAAAACCATTATCGTATTTACGATAAAGAAACCGGTAGCTGCGCGCTGATCTCTCTGCTTTGCTGATGAGACATTTAATACAGAGGAAGAGCTTCTTCTCTTTGACCCAAATGCTACATGGAAGAAAACACTTCTTCCGGGTGGAACCTACACAATGCGTGAACTGCTTGTCCCAATCTTCCAGCATGGAGAATGTAAGTATGAGTCCCCATCTGTAAAGGAGATTGCAGAATTCTGGCCGTTCAGGAAAAAGAGACGCTTTGGGATGAGACAAAACGTCTTCTTCAATCCACATAAGGTATATGTGGAATCTTTCCCAAAAACTGTACGATACAAAAACCAAGCTGCTGAATGAAGCACATCATTAATTACTGTCACCATATGATGAAATGGAGTTTAATTATTATGAAATACCAAGTGATTGTACTTGATCTAGACGGTACACTGACCAATTCAAAAAAAGAAATAACGCCCCCTACAAGGGACGCTCTGATTGAAATTCAACAGAATGGAAAAAAAGTAGTCCTCGCCAGCGGTCGCCCGATCAACGGTGTCGCACCTCTGGCAGAGGAATTATATCTAAAAGAATACGGCGGATTCATGCTCTCCTTTAACGGTGCGAGAATCACCCGCTGTTCTGACAATGCAATTATTTATAATAAGGTTATCCCACAGGAAGTCATCCGTCCGATTTACGAGGCGGTAAAAGAATATCCTGGATTGGATCTTATCTCTTATACGGATAAAGTAATCCTCTCCGGTATTAAAAGTAAATGAATACACTGAGAAAGAAGCCGCCATCAACAGCATGGATATCTGTCCGGTTGAGGACTTCCCTGCCGCACTTGATTTCCCGGTCAATAAAATGCTTATCCCAGGTGAACCTTCCATCCTGGAAGACCTGATGCCGAAGCTGCAGAAACAATACCACGGGCTGCTCAACATCTACCGTTCTGAGCCATTCTTCTTAGAGATCATGCCTCAGAATATCGATAAAGCACACTCTCTGCAGAAGCTTCTGAACAGTATCGGTCTCACTGCCGATTCCATGATCTGCTGCGGCGACGGCTTCAATGATCTGTCCATGATCGAATATGCCGGTCTTGGTGTAGCAATGGAGAATGCCCAGCCGGTCGTCAAAGAATCTGCTGACTTTATCACAAAGTCGAATGATGAGGACGGGATTCTTCACGTTGTAAATCTCTACATGAGAGATTAGGCCTTCTCTCCGGAAGCTGCGCAAGAATCACAGCCGCAAATACAAGGCACATCCAAAAAGTTCCCTTGGAGACAAAGTTTCTCCAAGAATCACCCAGCCTGCAAGTACTGAAAATACAGACTCAAGACTTAACAGCAGAGATGCAACTGTCGGGTCTGTATTTTTTTGTGCAACAATCTGCAAAGTATATCCTACTCCACAAGACATGATTCCTGCATAAGCAATTGGCTTCCATGCCTGCAATATAGAATAAAGTTCCGGGTGCTCAAATAAAATTGTCGGTATCATACATAAGATTCCACAAACAAAAAACTGAATACAGGACATCTTCACTCCGTCTGCTTTTGGTGAAAAATGATCGATCACAAGAATATGGAATGAAAAAGCAACAGAACCCAGTAAAATATAAAAATCTCCTTTTGCAATGGATAGTCCTGATGTCATACACAGAAAATACATTCCGATCACTGCAAGTACCACACCAATCCATACTTTAATTCCGGCCTTTTTGCCAACGGCCAGCCCCAGGATTGGAACAATCAGAATATATAATGCCGTGATAAATCCTGCTTTTCCCGCCGTTGTATATTGTATTCCAATCTGTTGCAGGGAACTTCCCAGCATAAGAAAAAATCCACAACAAACACCACCAATGATAAGTGTTTTCTTATTTTGTACAACTTCTTTTCCTTGTGATACCTCCTTCTTTTTCTTCTTATCCAATACATAAATCACCGGAATCAATACGATTCCACCAAGTATACTTCTGGCACAGTTAAATGTGAACGGACCAATATAGTCCATCCCCAGCACTTTTGTGCAACAAATGCAGCTCCCCAAATGAGCGCGATTATCAGAAGTATTAAATTGTTTGCATACCTCTTTTTCAATTTTTTTACCTCTTTTACAATTTTTAGCCACTCTCTAGTATACAAAAATCTGCCGATTGGCAGATTTTTTGATTTTTCTTATTATTTTTCTTAATAGTGCATAATTACCGGATCTCCAACCTGGATCAACTCATACAATTTCCCGGCATCCGAATAGCTCATATTGATACATCCATGAGAACCTCTGTAGGTATATACATTTCCTCCAAAACTGCTCTGCCATGTTGCATCATGAAAACCAACACCGGAATACGTTACACGCATCCAATATTTTACAGGAGTTCATACTCTCTTGTTCCATCCGGTCTTAAATTACCGCGCAGTACTTTATTCTGCATTCGTTCCAAAATCGTATAAATCCTGCCGGAGTACTTCTTCCGCCTTTCGGAAGTCCGGTCACTACATCTGCTGACATCAAAACTTCTCCGTCTTTGACATACCACATTTTCTGATTCGTCAGATCGACTTCTGCATAAGTGGAGCCCCAATCCTGCGCACCATGCGATGCCGCAGTCTTTCCTTTCACATAAACCGGCTCTCGACTTATTGTTTCTCCGCTTTCAACATTCGCAAGAAGTGTCTCATACTCTGCCTTTTCATTAATCTCCCAACCGTAAGTTCCACCGGAAACTTCGGCTGCTCTTCCATCCGGTGTAGTGAATTGTCTGGTCTTTCCTGCAGTATCATACTGCTGCGCAAACTGTGTCACCCATTCCTGTATAAGTTCCGGGTGAAATGTCACCACATAATTCTCATCTGCTGTCACCCACTGTGAAATAACGGTTTTATCAACCACAACCGGTGTATCAAGTCCCATCTCATAAGTTACACTCGCATTCAGGTATGCATTCATCGCATCGCACGCCTGCTGAACTTCCGGTGATTCTTTTGTATATAGCGGCTGTACATAACATCCTGCTTCATCAAGATCCAACTGCTCTTGCAGTCCCTCTATCGCTTGGACTACCGCTTTCTTCAATGCATCTGCATCTATTGCTGTCCCTTCCGTAATGTCTCCCGGAACAAACTTTTCTCCGTCAAACACCGGCATAGAAGATATCGGCTGCACCTGTTCTGTTGTCACAGCTGTCAGACTTGCAATCTTCGCATCTAATGCATTCCCATCATAATCCGCACTTGCCGTGATGGACAATCCTTTTCCCTCTCCCGACCATGCTGCCGGCCACAGAAAAACGGACTGCTCCTTTAATAATTTATCTATCACTCCATTTTCTTTATATTCAACAGAGATCTCTTTTCCTGTAATGATATCAGAAAGTCCCGCATGTTCTGTAATCTTCAATTCATACTTCTTAACTTCTGATTTTAGATAATCTGCCACATCTTCTTCCTTAGCATATGAAAAATCTTTCCCGTTAACCTTTGTATTTGGAAGAAAATGACTCATAAAATACAAAGCGGTTCCTATGTACCCTAAAACCAAGATTCCTGCAACTATTCCAAGGCTGATCCATAACCATTTTTTCTTGTTGTCTCCCATCAAACACTTTCTCCTTTGTAATTCCTTCTTTCTAATCAATCAGATCATTCTGAAATCTCGACAAATGCTCATACGGCAAGATCAGTCTTCCTCGAAACAATCCACACCCGTCATTGATCAAACTGTTATTCATCGCTGCAAACATATTTACATCCAGCTTCGCCAGATCCAATCCCAACAGCTTCATTCCGCGCTCATACGCCTCATCAAAATAAATGCACTCACCTCTTGGAATCGCATTTCTTCTGGCGCGCTCTTTCTCTTGTTTTTTCTCATATCCCAGATGGTTTGCCGGCCCAATCTCTGCAATATCATCCATTTGCTTTGTACGGATCTGAACCTCAATATAACTTCTTGAACAGTTATCATAGAATGTAATGTGCAGTGACTGGTATTCATCCGGCTGGCTGTCTGAAATATAGTCTCTGTAATATGGTCTGACATTGTCATCCATGAGTGGGGAATGACTTTCCATCACACCATTTGCCGGCTCCGCTGTAAACCCTCTTTCCTCAAGAAAGCCCGGTAGTACATTCGCTATCCCGTACAGACATTCCAGTTCTGCGATCTGACGCTCTTCTTCATTTTCATAATGACATTTTGGCATAGAAATCACGATCCGGTATGCGATCAGATCACGAAAACAGCTAAGACTGCTCTTTAACTCTGCCGTTGTCGGATACTTCCATACTCTTCGTAATAATCTGAAATATACTTAACAATATAACCATTAAATTTCTCTTCCGCACGGATCAAAGACTTGATTCTTCCTTTTACTGTAAATGCAAGATATGGATATTCTTTTGTCATATATTTATAAAATTCCCGTATCTGCTGTGACTGGGTCGTAAGGAATTCATTATGTTCCAAAAGTTCTCTGATCTGAATCAGGAAATTACAATGTATCAGGTCAATTTCATTTTTGTCTTTCGCGCATCTTCTCTTAAATCTGTAATGTAATTCTGCAACACTCTGAAAATAGTATCGCCCGAATACAGATAATCATTTAAAGTTATCATAACGTATCCCTCCACGAAAATGTATCTCTGTGTTTTTCATTGCATATTTCTTATCAGCACGCCAAACATGATGGCTTATTTCATCTATTATAACAATCCGATGCGACAATCGCCAGTCATAGAGCTACAAATGATACTTTCTTGATTTTTTTAGAGAAATTATATAAATTTGTCTAAAAATCTTGAAATTTTTATAAACAATCCTATAATATAAGTAGGTTGAAAAA
>ENA-OQAS01000948-OQAS01000948.1-human-gut-metagenome-genome-assembly--contig:-NODE-948-length-14372-cov-2.123061_pt1 | contig 14372 bp, 14 predicted proteins | sample MGYA00242733_ERZ504523 | MGnify/ENA primary metagenome ERZ504523 (study PRJEB26092, sample SAMD00036239) | human gut metagenome | host: Homo sapiens | study: EMG produced TPA metagenomics assembly of... | reverse complement strand
ACATTCTTTAAATCATCATAATCTGATACTGTCTGTTTACATAAAGCTCCAGAATTAAGATCATTCCACAGCACTGATACCTTCGTGTCGTCCTGAATAAAACCCATAACAAGCATAGCTGTCTTATCATAAAGCTGCTCATACGCTCAATATTATTAATATCATCAGGCAGTGTATCAAGAAGCACAAGTATCTCCCTGTCAACTTGTCCACAGAATTCCTTAATAAGCAGATCTCCTGTTCTTGAACTTAAATTCCAGTGTATGTGCCTATAAGAATCTCCTGTCTGATATTCCCTTATCTGTCTTATATCATCGTGTGAACTGCCTTTTCTGTTGATATACAACTCTATATTATTATTGCTTTCATATTGTGAAAAAGCGCCTTCATATATACTGCTTTCAACTTCTGGAAATATCAAAATATTCATTATGCTTAAAGGCTTTATTGTACAATAAAACAAGCCTGTGTAATCATACACTTTCGCTTTAACTATCTTTACATCCGCCATTCCACAATATGGCAGGCTGACAGATAAATCCATATTATCCTTCCTGCCCTTACAGCCTCCGTACAGCTTTACGTTCTTTCGGTATTTCTTGTATTCTTTACCTTTCTTATCACAATATGACACGACTACATCTAATCTGATTTTCGTGATTGGTATTCCTGTTTTATTGCTTACATTAATTCTTAACTGGCAGCCAGAATTCTTTAACTCCTCTGCCAGATTAACATCAAAATCAAATACAACATTTCTTTTATATATACGAGTTAATATATACATACCTGCTATTAGCAGAAGATTAACAGCTACATAAAGCATAAGTGCAAATGAATGAAATATGCCTGCTACATACCACACAACAGCAAGTATAATAATCAAAAATACACCTGTCATTATGCCTTCTTTCCTACTGCTGGCTTAGCAACTGATTTCAAAATATCATTAATCACTTCTGCCTTGTCTTTACCGTCCATTCTCGCCGCCATATTAAGAATTATTCTGTGTGTTATAACATACTCAAACTGTGCAATAACGTCCGCAGGAACAACATAATCCCTTCCGTTAAGCCAGCTCCACGCCTTACACATCTTTACAAGTGCTATAGTCGCTCTTGGACTTGCACCTCTTTCTATATAACGTGACTTTCTTGTAGCTGTAACAAGATTAACTATATATTTGTATATGCTCTCGTTCATATATACATCATATATTTCATTCTGCATACTTATAAAATCATCTATGCTCACCACTGGTGTCATATCACTTGTCCTGCTCTGCTTTCCTACAGACATAGCCATATCAAGCTCACTTTCATAATCAGGGTAACCGATTGATAAAGTAATCATAAATCTATCCATCTGTGCTTCTGGAAGGCTCTGTGTTCCTGCATTACCAAGCGGATTTTGTGTTGCAATAACAATAAAAGGTTCTGGAACTTCTCTGGTAACGCCCTCAACGCTTACCTTTCTTTCTTCCATAACCTCTAAAAGTGCTGACTGTGTCTTAGGTGATGTTCTGTTAATCTCATCAGCAAGCAGCAGATTACAGAACACGCTTCCCGGCTGATATATGAATTGACCTAAGTCATTTCTGTATACAGAATATCCTGTAAGATCAGACGGCATTACGTCCGGAGTAAACTGCACCCTCTTGCAGTCAAGTGCCATTGCCTTGGAAAATGCTGTCGCAAGTGTTGTCTTACCAACACCCGGAATATCTTCCAAAGTATATGTCCTCCGGCCAGAAATGCGCCATAATCTCTCTTATTTGTTTATCTTTTCCTAATATAACATTGTTAACCTGCTCTATTACATTAAGTGCCTTTAGTACATTATTATCCAAAACCTCTTCCTCCCTGATATATATGCTTAAAATTATACACTATATACAATAACAAAGCAAAACAATATATTTTTATTCAGTTTTATTCATCTGTATAAGAGATGGCACATTTTACGGCTCTTCTCCAGCCTGCGAGAAGGTTATCCCTGTCTGATGGTGCCATACTGCTCTCAAATGTGGAAGCCAACTGCCAGTTATCTCTTATCTCATTCAGATCCTTAAAGAAACCAACTGCCAGACCAGCAAGATATGCCGCACCAAGTGCAGTAGTTTCTATACACTTAGGACGTCTTATCTTAGCTCCAAGAATGTCTGCCTGAAATTCCATTAGGAAATCATTGGCACTTGCCCCACCATCTACTTTTAACTCTTTAACTATATGTCCTGTGTCACTTTCCATTGCCTTTAACACATCATATGTCTGATATGCTATTGACTCAAGCGATGCCCTTATAAAATGTTCCTTGTTAGCACCTCTTGATAAGCCTACAACGCAGCCTCTTGCATAAGGATTCCAGTAAGGTGCACCCATTCCCGAAAATGCAGGAACAATATATACTCCATTGGTGTCATTTACCATTCTTGCATAATCTTCTGATTGTGAAGAGCTTCTTATAAGCCTCATCTCATCACGAAGCCATTGTACAATTGCACCGCCTGTAATACACTTCCCTCAAGTGCATAATGAAGCTGGTCATCACTTCCTGCCGCAATCGTAGTTATAAGACCATGCTTAGACTCCACAGGCTTATCCCCTGTATTCATAAGAAGAAAACAGCCTGTTCCATATGTATTCTTTACTTCTCCCGGCTCAAAACAGCACTGTCCAAAAAGTGCCGCCTGCTGGTCACCTGCCGCACCTGCTATTGCAACATTTCCAGCAAGAACAGAAGGGTCTGTATAACCATATATACAGCTTGAAGGCTTTACCTTAGGAAGCATAACCTCTGGTATATTGAACTTTTCAAGAAGCTCTTTATCCCAGCACCTGTTATGAATATCAAAAAGCATAGTTCTTGAAGCATTAGTATAGTCTGTAACGTGCACCGCACCGCCTGTAAGCTTCCATATAAGCCAGGTGTCAACCGTACCGAATAGCAATCTGCCCTCTTCTGCCTTTTCCTTGCTCCTGCTACATTACTAAGTATCCACGCAATCTTAGTTAGCACTAAATACGCATCTGGCACAAGTCCTGTCTTTGCTTGATTACATCTGCATAACCATCTTTTACAAGCAGATTAATATCCTTGGCTGTACGTCTGCACTGCCATACAATTGCATTGTATACAGGCTCACCTGTTTCTTTATCCCACACAATTGTAGTTTCACGCTGGTTGGTTATTCCAATGCCAGCTATATCCTTAGGCTTAGCACCACAAGTGCCATAGCCTCAGACATAACCGCATACTGTGTTGACCATATCTCCATTGGATTGTGTTCCACCCAGCCCGGCTTAGGATATATCTGTTCAATTCCTCTGTGCCATTGAACAGATATGCAGCCTTATCAAATAATATACATCTTGAGCTTGTCGTCCCTGATCAAGTGCCATAATATACTTTGCCATATTACTCCTTATTTAATGCCTCATCTAATGTATGCCAGCCAAGTACAGCACATTTTACTCTTGCAGGCATATGTGATATATCTTTAAGTGCTGATGCCTCGTCTAATTCTTCAATCTCCTCATCGGTTGCTTCACCCTTAATCATCTTAAAGAATAAATCTCCAAGCTTTAAAGCTTCTTCTTTAGTCTTTCCAATTATCATCCCAAGCATAATATCAGCCGATGCCTGGGATATAGCACAGCCATCTCCAACAAAAGCTCCGTCCTTAATAATACCGTCTTCAACCTTAAGCTTAAGCCATATATCATCACCACAGTTAGGATTTACACCCTCAAGGACGATATTGGCATCTTCTAAGTCGTGTTTAAATTCTGGTCTTATATTATGTTCTGTAAGTATTTCATTATAAAAGCCTCTATTCATCATAACCCATTCTCCTTCTTATGTTAAGCACACTCTCAACAAATGCTTCTGCTTCCTTCTCTGTATTATAGAACATAAAGCTTGCTCTTGTCGCATTATTAACTCCAAGAAATGTAAGCAGTGGCTGTGCACAGTGATGTCCAGCCCTTACATCTATTCCGTCAGAAGATAATATCTCGCTTACATCGTGTGGGTGAACCCCATCTATTGTAAATGCTGCTATTCCTGTATGGTTCTTATAATCATCAGAGCCTAATATATGAATGTACTTATGACCTTTAAGTCCGTTAATAGCAATCTTTGTAAGTTTTTCTTCTTTCTGCTGTATATAGTCAAAGCCTATCTCATTAATGTATTTAATTGCTGCTGCAAGACCAACAGCTCCTGCCGCATTTACCGTTCCTGCCTCGAACTTGTGTGGAAGTTCTGCATAAGTTGCACCATCTCTGGTAACTGAATTAATCATCTCACCACCTGTAAGAAATGGCTGCATATTCTTAAGTATGCTTTCCTTACCATAAAGTACACCAATTCCCATAGGTCCCATAAGCTTATGTCCTGAAAATGCAAGAAAATCAGCATCTAAGTCTTTTACATCAATCTTCATATGTGGTGCACTCTGTGCCGCATCAACAACCATAACAGCACCATTATCGTGTGCTATTTTGGCTATCTTTTTAATTGGATTGACACAGCCTAATACATTGGAAACCTGTGCAACTGCAACGATCTTAGTATTAGCATTAATTCCATCTTTAAGAGTATCATCTTTTAATGTTCCGTCCTTCTCACATTCCAGATATCTTAAAGTTGCACCTGTCACTCTTGCAACCATCTGCCAAGCAGAAGATTGCTGTGGTGTTCCATTATTGAAACTGCTATTTCATCTCCAGCCTTAAGATTATTAATACCATAGCTATATGCAACAAGGTTAAGGCTTTCTGTTGTATTTCTTGTAAAGATTATCTCCTTATCAGAGTCCGCATTAAGAAACTGTCTTACAACCTCCCTTGCATCCTCATATTCCTTAGTAGCGGCAAGACTTAATGGATAAAAGCCACGGAGAGGATTGGCATTATTAACCTCATAAAATCTGCTTTCAGCATCAATTACGCACTGTGGCTTCTGTGCTGTTGCCGCATTATCAATATATATAGAAGAATTATTATTAAGAAGTGGAAAATCTTTTCTATAATCTTTCTGCTCTTTAATCTCCATTACTGCCTCCATTACTGCAACACTTCTTCAAGCTGCTCCTCTGCAAGCTTTTCTGTGTCCTCGTCATTAATCTTTCTTATAATAACTTCAATTCTTCCTTTAGTCATTATATCCTCAGCGTTCTTCTTATCAATGCCTCTTGAAGCATAATAGAACAATGTTTCCTCATCGAGCTCACCGATTGTAGCTCCGTGTGAACCATTAACATCTTCCTCTGCACAGAGTATAAGAGGTATTGTCTTATTTCTGACATCTTCGCCAAGTAAAAGTACATTTTCTGTCTCTGCACCAACTGAACCAGAAGAACCATTTTTAAAATCAATAGAACCTCTGAAAAGCTTAGAAGCTTCGTCCTTTAATGCACCATCAACTCTTATCCCGCTGTTAGTCTTCTTTCCAATATGATTAGATATAAGGTTAATATCTATATTCTGCTTCTTAGCTCCAAGGTATCCAATATCTGCTGTAAATGCAGAATTATTGCCTATAAGCTCTGTCCTTATTCCATCATAAAGGCTGCCCCTGCCTACGAATACCTGAACAATCTCAAATGAGGCATTATCTGAAAGCCTGCATCCTGTATCGCTTAATACATCAATGCTTTCTGGCTGCATATATACCTGAATAAGGCGTACCTTGCTGTTAAGACCTGTATCTATAAGTGTTCTTAATGCTACCCTGCCTTCTGTACTGCTCTCACCTTTAAAGTTCTCAATTATTGTAAATGTAACATTATCCTCTACATTAACTATAATCTTTCCTGACTGGCTCTTATCATTGCCATTGACATTAATATATAATGTCTGGCCGTTAGTTTCTTTATCTGCATTTACAAGTAATGTATTAGTTACGCCTGCTTCAAATAACACATCTGCTTCTTTGCCTGCACCTGTAAGAACTGCATTTTCTATATCACTGTAATCTTTAGCATTAACATCTGAACATACATTATCACAGCCTTTTGTATCCATATCACAAGGTACTAAATTATCATCCATAAAAGACGTGTATCATTCATATTAAGCTGGTACCATGTCTTTGCTGGAAGTGCATTTATTCTATATTCATTATTATTCATAAATTTCTCCATTCCTGCTCATCTTATCAGCACAATTAACCTATACTGCCTTTCATTTCAAGTCTTATGAGATTATTCATTTCAATTGCATATTCAAGTGGAAGCTCCTTAGATACGTTATCTGCAAATCCACTTACGATACAGGCTCTTGCATCTTCCTCTGTCATTCCTCTTGACATAAGATAGAATACTGCTTCATCGCTTATGCTTCCAATCTGTGCTTCGTGTCCGACATCCGCCTTGCTTGTCTTAATATCCATTGCCGGGATTGTATCTGAACGTGATATGCTGTCAAGCATAAGTGACTGACACGATACAGAAGCCTTGGAATTCTCTGCCTTGGAATTAACTATAACTGATGACCTGAATGTACTAATTCCACCATCCTTTGATATTGACTTAGTATTAATATATGAGCTTGTGTTCTTTCCTGTATGGACAACCTTTGCACCTGTATCAAGATTTTGTCCTTTTCCTGCAAATGTAATTCCTGTGAATTCCATTTTAGAATTATCGCCCTTAAGAATACTCATAGGATAAAGATATGATACGTGTGAGCCAAATGAGCCTGATACCCACTCAATTGTACCACCTTCCTCAACAATAGCTCTCTTAGTATTAAGGTTATACATATTCTTAGACCAGTTCTCTATAGTTGAATATCTAAGCTTGGCATTCTTTCCTACAAATAGCTCAACACAGCCGGCGTGAAGATTGGCTACATTATACTTAGGTGCTGAACACCCCTCTATGAAATGCAAATCAGCTCCCTCATCTACAATAATAAGTGTATGCTCGAACTGTCCGGCTCCCGGTGCATTAAGCCTGAAATATGACTGTAATGGTATCTCAACTGATACTCCCTTTGGAACATATACGAAAGAACCACCAGACCATACTGCACCATGAAGTGCCGCAAACTTATGGTCAGTAGGCTTAACAAGCTTCATAAAATGTGTACGCACCATATCTGCATATTCACCCTTTAACGCACTCTCCATATCTGTATATACAACACCCATCTCAGCAACTTCCTGTCTTACATTGTGATACACAAGCTCTGAATCGTACTGTGCTCCAACACCAGCAAGTGACTTCTTTCTGCCTGTGGAATACCAAGCTTTTCAAATGTATCCTTAATGTCTTCTGGTACTTCTGACCATTTAGCTTTCATATTAGTATTAGGTCTTACATAAGTTACTATATTGTCCATATTAAGACCTTCTATAGATGGTCCCCAGTTAGGTACTTTCATATTATTATATATCTGTAATGACTCAAGCCTGAAATTCTGCATCCAAGCAGGGTCATTCTTCTCCTTTGAGAGCTTCTCAACTATCTCAGGAGTAAGACCAGCATTTAACTTATATGTGTCCTTATCATCATTCTTGAAATCATATATGTTTCTATCTATATCATCTACATATGTCTTTTCTTTCATAATTCGATGTAAACTCCTTTCATATATCAACGTATGATTATGGCTGACTATTCTGCTTTCGTATTCTGCGAAACCATTTTCATTAATCTTATCAACAAGTGAAGCATCACCTGTGCTTATAATCTTCCCCTCAATCATAACGTGTGTATAATCAACTGATAAAGATTCAAGTATTCTTGTGCTGTGTGTAATTATAAGAAGGCTTCCCTTGCATGTCTTCTGGTATTCTTCTATACCTGCTGATACAGTCTTTACAGCATCAACATCAAGTCCTGAATCTGTTTCATCAAGAATTGCAAATGATGGCTTTAGCATAAGAAGCTGTAATATCTCTGCCTTCTTCTTCTCACCACCTGAAAAGCCTACATTAAGATCTCTCTCTGCATAAGACTTGTCCATAGATAAAAGCTCCATAGTCTTTTCAAGTTCTTTCTTGAATTCCATATATCTTGTTCTCTTGCCGGTCTTTAATTCAAGGGCATTTCTTATAAATGAACTGAGTGTAACACCCGGAACTTCAAGTGGGTTCTGGAATGATAAGAACATTCCTGCTTTAGCTCTCTCATTAACTGGTTCATCAGTAATATTCTTACCGTCAAACCATATCTCACCACTCTTTACTGTATATCTTGGGTTGCCCATTAAAGCATAGCCAAGTGTTGACTTACCTGTTCCATTAGGTCCCATAAGTACATGTGTTTCACCCTTGCCTATTGAAAGATTAACACCATGAAGAATTTCCTTATCTTCTACATCTACATATAAATCTTTAACATTTAATAAATTCTTATCTGACATAATACTCCTCATTTCTGCACACTCATTTAAACGCAGGACTGCTTTGTGCCAAGTGTGCCAGCACAATGCCGCATATATTATCAGGCATTATATGCCGTCTTATTACCCGCCTTATCAATTGCTGTTGCCGCAACATCTGCGAGTGTCATATTATCAAGATAGTTATTAATTACATCTGCAAGTCCCTGCCATATAGGAAGCGTATAGCAGGAAGACGAATGTTCACACATTAAAGTCTCCTCATTAAGACAGGTTACAGGAGCAAGTGTTCCTTCGGTAAGCTTTAATATCTCACCAACGCTGTAATCCTCTGGCTTTCTTGTTAATCTGTAGCCACCGCCGTGTCCGCTTGCTGCTTCTATAAGATTTGCTTTTGATAACATTCTTGTAATTGTCTCGAGATATTTCTTTGACAATTCTTCTTTATCTGATATCTCCTTTAATGTATATACTCATCACTATGATGAACTGCAAGATATACCATTACTCTTAGGGCATAACGCCTTTCGATGATATTATCATTTCCTTGCTTCCTTTCTTATTATCATCTTTTTGTATGATATTATACCCATTCGCCTACCGTGTCAATGGGTGAATGTGAAACATTTTCTTCTGACAATATAATAAGCTGTCATCATAGCAATTCCTGTGATTACCCACGATATTGGATATATAATCATAAGCACCCAGAATACGTGTACAACCTTACATACTGTTGATATCCATATAAGTCTTATAACACACGAACCAACACAGGTAATTACCGCTGGAAGCAGTGAATATCCCAGACCTCGCATAGCTCCTGCGCTTATCTCATATACTGCTGTTAATAATTCCAGCGTTGTTGCAATGATAATTCTCTGCCTCGCAAATACAAGAACATCTGCATCGGTCGTATATATACGAAGAAAGAATTCCCTTCCCATAACAAATATACCCGAAAGAATACCACACGATACAAGCGCAAACACTAAAGATATGCGGAATATTTTCTTACATCTGTTATATTCCCCTGCGCCATAATTCTGGCTTGTAAATGTTACTGCCGCCTGAGCGAACGCATTTACAAGGAAATATGCAAAGAATTCATAATTAAGTGCCGCCGCTGAACCTGCAACTGCACTTGAACCAAAGCTGTTAATTGTGCTCTGTATACACACATTGGCTATTGAGAACATCATTCCCTGAAGTCCTGCCGGAATACCTATAACCAATATTTTCTTTAATTCCTTAACAGATATCTTAAGCTGTCTTAATTCCAGCTTTATAGGCTCTGATTCGTGTGTAAGAATATATATAACCATTGAAGAACTTACTATATTAGAAATAACTGTTGCAATCGCAACTCCTGACACACCTAATCTGAACACTATAACAAGCACAAGATTAAGAAGTGTATTAATAACTCCTGCAACAATAAGACAATAAAGAGGTCTTCTGCTGTCGCCCGTACTTCTAAGAATTGATGAGCCAAAGTCATACAGCATAATAAATGGCATACCTAGAAGATAAATTCTAAGATACAACACGGCAAGGTCAATAACATCCTCCGGTGTTCCCATAAGAAGAAGCACAGGTTTTGCTATGAACTGACCTGCAATCATAACAAAAAATCCGCTTATAATGGCAACAAGTATTGCTGTATGTATTGCGGCGTGTATGTTTTTTTCTGATTTCTCTCCTATATAACGAGCAATAACAACATTTGAACCTAATGATATTCCTATAAAAAGATTAATCATAAGTGATATTAAAGAACTGTTGCTTCCAACAGCCGCCAGTGCCTGACTGCTTGCAAATCTTCCGACTACCGCCGTATCAACAGAGTTAAACAACTGCTGTAATATACTGCTTGCCGCAAGTGGAAGAGCAAACAGAAGTATTTTGTTCCATAAAGCTCCACTTGTCATATCTATCGATTTTTTTATTAGATACACTCATATATACCTCCTGTGTGTTTAATATATTTAATCATCTGAATACTTAATAGCTTATATATTCTACACCCAAATACAAGTGTGTCAACAATACTTATCAAAAGTACTTTAATAAAATATAATTATTTAACTTCAATTTATCTCTTGTATGTGTTAATTACTGACATACTTATCAATTACATCAATTACAATTTTATTTTTAATATGTTATACTGTGCGTAGTCAACAAGATATAAATATTAAATATAATGAAAGGAACTTTTTATGAATTCATCTACAACTGACAACCCTCTGGGTTATAAAAAGAGTCCACTCTTTTAATTAATTTTGCAATTCCCTGCATAATCTCAATGCTGGTAACTGCTCTTTATAATATAGTAGACCAGATATTTATCGGACAGGGTATTGGTATGCTTGGCAATGCTGCAACTAATATTGCATTCCCACTATCAACTACCTGCACTGCTATCTCACTTCTGTTAGGAATAGGAAGTGCTACGAACTTCTCACTTCATCTTGGTGCTGGCGAGAAGCATTTATCAGAAAAATATGCTGGCAACGGAATATTTCTTATGGCTGTATGCGGAACTGCATTGTTCTTAATTACAACAATATTCCTTACGCCTATGCTTAAATTCTTTGGTGCAACTACTGACGTTCTGCCATATGCTAAGGCTTATACAAGAATAACAGCGTTTGATTTCCATTTCTTATCGCCAACACAGGTATGAGTAAGTTGATACTTGCTGACGGAAATCCACGCTACTCTATGACTTCTATGCTTGTTGGTGCTATTGTGAATACAATATTAGATCCTATATTTATCTTTATATTTAATATGGGAATGACAGGTGCAGCTTTAGCAACTATTACAGGCCAGATTATATCTTTCTGCATAAGCTTAAGATATATGTTCCATTTTAAGAATATTAAACTTAGCGGGGACAGCTTTAATATAAAATGGTGTTACTGCAAGAACATTTTAATACTTGGTGCAAGTGCCTGCTTTAACCAGATTGCTATGACAATTGTCCAGATTGTTATGAATAATACACTGTCCGCTATGGTGCACAGTCAATCTACGGCGGTGATATTCCACTTGCGTGTGCAGGAATAATAACAAAGGTTAATATGATATTTATGTCCTTTGTAATTGGTATATCACAAGGCACACAGCCGGTTATCGGATTTAACTATGGCGCACGTAAGTACAAACGTGTAAAAAAGACATACCTTTTAGCACTTGGAGCAGCTTCTTTCTTATCACTGATTGCATTTTTCTGTTTTCAGGTATTTCCAAGACAGATTATCAGCGTATTCGGTAACGGAAGTGAACTTTATTTCCAATTCTCTGAGCGGTATTTCAGAATATATATGTTCCTTACTTTAATTAATGGAATACAGCCGGTTACATCCAACTTCTTTAACTCTATCGGCAAATCGAGCTTGGCGTATTATTAAGCCTTACACGACAGATATTATTCTTACTTCCGCTCATAGTAATATTCCCAATATTTATGGGAATTTATGGTGTTATGTATGCCGGCCCGATTGCCGATGCCGCAGCCGCAATTGTGTGCGGATATTTCACGATAAGAGAATTAAAAGAGCTTACAGCTAAAGATAAAGCAAGTAATTATCTAACCAAAAAAATCACATATAATTAGTTGCCTAATATTTTCTTTAAATCTTCCTCTGGTGTACTGATAGGTGCTATAGCGTAATTCTCAACAAGTATCTTCAGTACATTAGGTGAGATGAATGCTGGAAGTGTAGGTCCTAAAAGTATATTCTTAATTCCAAGATGAAGGAGTGTAAGAAGTATACATACAGCTTTCTGCTCATACCACGATAAAACCATTGAGAGTGGAAGCTCATTTACTTCACATTCAAATGCTTCTGCTAAAGCAATTGCTACCTTTATCGCACTATAGGCATCATTACACTGTCCCATATCCATAATTCTTGGAAGACCATCAATATCTCCAAGCTCAAGGTCATTAAATCTGTACTTACCACAGGCAAGTGTAAGAATTATAGACTCTGCTGGTGTCTTTTTAACAAATTCTGTATAATAATTACGTCCCGGTCTTGCACCATCACAACCTCCTACTAAGAAGAAATGGCTGATTGACCCATTCTTAACACCTTCTATTACCTTATCAGCAACGGAAAGCACTGCTGAATGTCCGAAACCTGTCATCACATACTCTCCGCCATTAATGCCTGTTCTATGCTGGTCTTCTTTATATCCGCCAAGCTCAAGTGCCTTATTGATTACAGGTGTAAAATCTTTATCTTCCCCGATATGCACCATCTGTGGATATGACACTACCTCTGTTGTAAATACCCTGTCTTCATAGCTTTTCTTAACTGGCATAAGGCAGTTAGTTGTAAATAATACAGCTCCCGGAATTGCATCGAACTCCTTCTGCTGATTCTGCCACGCTGTACCAAAGTTACCCTTTAAATGAGGATATTTATTAAGCTTAGGATATGCGTGTGCTGGAAGCATTTCGCCGTGTGTATATATATTTATTCCTTTATCCTTAGTCTGTTCAAGAAGCAGTTCCAGATCTTTTAAATCGTGTCCTGTTACAACAATAAATGGTCCTTTTTCTACATTCAAAGTAACCTTTACCGGTGAAGGATTTCCATAACTTGTTGTATTAGCCTTATCTAAAAGTTCCATACATTTCAAATTAACTTCACCAACTTCCATAACTACAGGAAGAAGCTGGCTCTCGTCCAAATCAAAGCTTATATATGAAAGAGCCTTGTAGAAGAACTCATTAACTGTATCATCTGTATAGCCTAACACCATTGCGTGGTAAGCATAAGCTGCCATTCCTCTTACTCCAAAAAGGATAAGTGATTTTAATGAACGTATATCAGCATCTGCATTCCATATCTCATTCATATCATAATCATCTGTATTGCCACATCTTGCCTCACAGGCACTACAGCCTGGTGATATAATATTCTTTTCATTATGAACCTTATCAATCATATCCTGTAATGTCTGATTATTAAAATTCACATTAGTTATTGTTGTAAACAGACCTTCGATTATTATTCTGTCTGTATTCTCTGTCTTAGGATTGCTTCCGCAGGTCTTAACAAGTCCTATAAGTGCACCTGTAAGCTCGTCCTGAAGCTTTGCTGTAGATGCATCCTTTCCACATACACCTGCATTACCTGTACAACCTGAACAGCCCGCTGTCTGCTCACACTGAAAACAAAACATTTTATTATCCATATATTTACTCTCCATTATTTAATCTATTTATCCTGGTGCTTCTGCACCCGACACGCACATTATATTTAATGGAGAATTAATTTTCTGTTGTTTATACAACATTTTTTCAAATTTATAAACGGAAAATATTATCTAGCATACTGCTAATAGCTATTTTTCAATAAATACATTTTTCCTATGATATTTTATATACTTTATATTCTCTTCTGTAATGTCTATTTTCATCTTAGCTGTTATATTCATATACATTCTGTTATTATCATCTACCTTTCAGAAATTAAAATCCTGCCGGTATCATCAAATGAAATATATCCTCTGTCAAATAACTTATCGTGATTAGGACACATTAACAGACCATTATGTATATCAAGCTTCTCATTTGCATCACTTATACTCCATGGTTTAATATGACTTGCCACCAATAATTCGTTCATATTAACATTGCACAAACAACATTTTTTATATTTATTTATTAATTTTTCTCTGAACTTGTCCTGATTAATTCTTACCTTGACAACCGCTTCTTTTTCTTTTCCTTCCAATTCCTCTGTGTATTTTTCTATTTCAGTAACTTTATTAATTTTATCTTTTTCATAGTTTTCTATAATCGTCTCTACTTTCCTATCTTCTTCTTCGTTTCCGTACCATATATTAGATTGCCCCAAACCTTTAACAACATATTTTCTATCATTTACGTCCAGCAGCACCACCTTCTCTGCATATATATTATAAGTTTTATCTCTTTCTTGCCATAAAGTTTCCTCCATCTCTTTTTTATCTGCTTGTTTTTCAGTAAGCGCT
>ENA-OQAS01000947-OQAS01000947.1-human-gut-metagenome-genome-assembly--contig:-NODE-947-length-14378-cov-6.001053_pt1 | contig 14378 bp, 17 predicted proteins | sample MGYA00242733_ERZ504523 | MGnify/ENA primary metagenome ERZ504523 (study PRJEB26092, sample SAMD00036239) | human gut metagenome | host: Homo sapiens | study: EMG produced TPA metagenomics assembly of... | reverse complement strand
GGTCTTGCGTTTTTCGTCCTCCACCAAGGTCTTGGTGCGGATTTGCCCATGTACAGCGTGGGGTGCTGACTTGGAAGCGGCAGGTGCGCCACCGGCGGCAGCAATCGCTTATGAACAGATCGTAGTATCTGTTGCGGAATTTTTAACGATTCGTGAATTATCGCAAATAAAAATTGATTTTTATTGCGACTATGATAAAATAACAGGCAGTGTTCGCTTTCGGCAGCGGCAGGCAGGGGATCGCATTTCTCCCGCCGGTCGCGGGTGCAGCAAATCGCTGAAGAAGCTCTATTGCGAATACCGCGTGCCCCACAGTCGGCGCGCTCTGCCCCTGGTGGCGGAGGACGATTTGGGGATCATCGCCGTGGCAGGCTGCTGCTGCGATCAGCGCGTCGGGGTGGACGCCACCACCCGGAGCGTGCTTTATGTAGTTTCCCATACGGAGGACTGATAGATGAATAATATGGCAAAAAATTGGAAGTCCATTCTGTTTTATATCCTGATCCGGTGCTTTTGATCGGGGCAGTATGGTATTTGTCTTCTAACCAATCCGGCACAGAGGTGCAATACTCCCAAGTGGTGCAGATGTTTGAAGAGAACCAGGTAAAGGATTTTTCCCTGGATCTGTCCAGCGGCGCACTGACCTACAAGACCTTTAAGGACCCGGAGAAGGAGCAGCGCTACACCGTGCCTAATGTGTCGCTCTTTTTGGACGATGTGAAGGATAATGTAGACGCGTATAACGCCAAGCAAACCAATAATAAGAACCGCATTACTTATAACTACAAGAAGGGCGCTTCCGGCAACTGGTTCACCAGTATGCTGCCGTCGCTTATTATGCTCATTGCTATTGTGGGTCTTGGGTTCTATGCGTTCCGGCGGATGAACAACGCCATGATGAACGACACCAACAAGACGCTGGGCTTTGGCAAGATCCGCACCAAGACCTTGGTGGAGGACGAAAAACGCAAGACCACATTTCAGGATGTGGCCGGTTGTGATGAGGAAAAGGGCGAGCTGGAGGAGATCGTGGAGTTCTTAAAGAACCCGGACAGCTTTACCGCACTGGGCGCCCGTATTCCCCGAGGCGTGCTGTTGGTGGGTCCTCCCGGTACCGGTAAAACTTTGCTGGCCCGTGCTGTGGCCGGTGAGGCCGGCGCACCGTTTTTGTCCATTTCCGGCTCTGACTTTGTAGAGATGTATGTGGGCGTGGGTGCTTCTCGTGTGCGCGACCTGTTTGAGCAGGCCAAGAAGAAAGCACCGGCCATTGTATTTATTGATGAGATTGATGCTGTGGGCCGTCACAGAGGTGCCGGCACCGGCGGCGGTAATGATGAGCGGGAGCAGACCTTGAACCAGTTGCTGGTAGAGATGGACGGCTTTGGCACCAACAGCGTATTATCGTGATGGCTGCCACCAACCGGCCGGATGTACTGGATCCGGCGCTGCTGCGCCCCGGTCGTTTTGACCGCCAAATTACCGTGAATCGACCGGATGCACAGGGCCGTGAGGACATTTTGAAAGTCCATTCCCGCAACAAGCCATTGGTCCGGATGTGGATTTGAAAGAAGTGGCTAAGGACACCATCGGCTTTACCGGTGCGGACTTGGAAAACCTGCTCAACGAGGCTGCTTTGCTGGCTGTGCGCCGCAAAAAGAAAGCGCTGACTATGGCGGAAATTAACGACGCCTCCTCCCGTGTGCAAATGGGCACGGAGAAAAAGAGCCATAAATATTCCAAGAAGGCCAAGCGCCTGACCGCATACCACGAGGCGGGTCACGCTGTGGCAGCCTACTATGTAGAGGGCCACGACCCGGTGAAGGAAATTTCCATTATTCCCCGGGGTCTGGGTGCCGGCGGCTATACATGGTACACCCCGCAAGAGGAAAATTACAATTCCAAAAAGGAGATGCTGGACGACTGATCTCCATGTTGGGCGGTCGTGTGGCCGAGGCGTTGGCGCTGGGGGATATTTCCACCGGTGCGTCCAACGACTTGCAGCGCGCTACCCAAATTTGTCGGGACATGGTGGCCAAGTACGGCATGAGCGAAGTGCTGGGTCCGGCTGTATTCAGCGATGAGAACGACGAGGTATTCCTTGGCAAGGACTTTGGCCATGTAAACAATTACAGCGAGGCTACCTCTGCCAAGATTGACGCAGAGATTGAGCGGATGATGCGCCACGCTTACAGCCAGACGGAAGAGATCTTAAAGACCCATTACGAGAAGCTGGAGCTGGTGGCGGAGACTCTGCTGCAAAAAGAGAAGGTTACCGGCGAGATGTTTGCCCAGCTGATGGAAAACGGCAAGCTGGACGAACCGGAAGCCCAACCGACAGAAGAACCGGAAGCCCCTGCGGCAGAAACACAGACTGCCGCGGACACAGCCCCGGTGCCTGCGCCGGAGGACGGAGACGCACCGGCAGCGGAAGCGGCAAATGCCCCGGCAGACCCTGCACCGGAAGCTCCCAAATTCGACCGATAACCCCAAGAAAAGACAGTTACTGACCGGTAGCTGTCTTTTTTCATTTCTTGACATTTCCACAAGATATTGTATAATATCAACGACAAAAGACAATTTATCGGAGGGAAAAGCATGGCGAAAAAAGCCACCTACGGCAACGAAAGCATTAAGTCCCTGCGTGGTGCAGACCGTGTGCGAAAGCGCCCGGCTGTGATTTTCGGCTCGGACGGGTTGGAGGGCTGTGAGCATTCCATCTTTGAAATTATGAGCAACTCCATAGACGAGGCCAGAGAGGGGCGCGGCAATCGGATCGTGGTGACCCGCTACCTGGACGGCTCCTATGAGGTGCAGGACTTCGGCAGCGGTATTCCTGTGGATTACAACAAGAACGAGCAGCGAGAAAACTGGGAGCTGCTGTTTTGCGAGATGTACGCCGGGTCCAAATATGATAACGCCGGCGGCGCAGGCAGTTATGAGTTCTCTCTGGGCCTCAACGGCCTGGGGCTTTGCGCCACCCAGTATGCGTCGGAATATATGGACGCGGAAATTCACCGGGACGGCTACTGCTACACCCTCCATTTTGAAAAGGGCGAGAATATCGGCGGCCTGCACAAGGAACCGTACCAAAAGCGCGATACCGGCTCCCGCATTCGCTGGAAGCCGGATATTCAGGTGTTTACGGATATTAACATTCCTCGGGATTGGTTTGTATCTACCATGAAGCGCCAGGCCATCGTTAATGACGGTGTGCACTTTGTGCTCAAGGAGGAGACCGCCGGCGGCAAGTTTGACACTACCGAGTTCTGCTACCAAAACGGTATTCAGGACTATGTGGCGGAGCTGGCAGGGGACACCGCTTTTACTACGCCCCAATACTGGGAGTGCGAACGGGTGGGCCGCGACCGTGCGGATCTGAATGACTATAAGCTGAAGATCAAGGCGGCGGTGTGCTTTTCGCTGAAAACCCAGCTGAAAGAGTATTACCACAACTCCAGCTTTTTGGAGCACGGCGGCTCGCCGGAAAAGGCCTTTCGCAGCGCCTTTGTCAGCCAGATCAACGCCTATCTGAAAGCCAATAACAAGTACGCCAAATCAGATGGTCAGATCAATATTCAGGATGTGGAGGACTGCGTGATCTTCGTGGTGTCCTCCTTCTCCACCAACACTTCTTACGAGAACCAAACCAAAAAGGCCATTACCAATAAGTTTATTCAGGAGGCTATGACCGACTTCTTCCGCAAATCCCTGGAAGTGTACTTTATTGAGAACAAGATGGAGGCGGAGAAGATCGCCAACCAGGTGCTGGTGAATATGCGCGCCCGGGTAAAGGCGGAGAACACCCGCAAAACCTTAAAAACCACCTTGCAGTCCAAGATGGACATGACCAACCGTATTCAAAAGTTTGTGGACTGCCGCTCCAAGGATGTAAGCGAGCGAGAGGTGTTTATTGTAGAGGGTGACTCTGCATTGGGTGCCTGCAAGCAGGCCCGGGACGCCCGGTTCCAGGCGGTGATCCCGGTGCGCGGCAAGATCCTCAATTGCTTAAAGTCCGAGTATGACAAGATCTTTAAAAACGACATTATTACCGACCTGATCAAGGTGCTGGGCTGCGGCGTGGAAGTGCGCTCCAAGGCCGCCAAGGATCTGTCCGCTTTTGATATGGACAACCTACGGTGGAACAAAGTGCTTATCTGCACCGATGCGGATGTGGACGGTTTCCAGATCCGTACCTTGATTTTGACGATGATCTATCGCCTAATGCCCAAGCTGATTCAGGCAGGCAAGGTGTATATCGCCGAATCTCCGCTGTACGAGGTGACCTGCAAGGGCCAGACCTATTTTGCTTACAATGAAGTGGAGATGGACCAGATCAAGCAGAGATCGGCGACGCGCCCTATACCGTGCAGCGGTCCAAAGGTCTTGGTGAAAACGAGGCAGAGATGATGGCTCTGACCACCATGAACCCGGCCACCCGCCGCATTATCCAGGTGACTCCGTCAGATGCAGAGGAGACCTCCAAGTTCTTTGACCTGCTGCTGGGAGACAACCTGGAGGGTCGCAAAGAATATATTGCAGACTACGGCTACCTGTACCTGGACGCCGCAGATGTAAGCTAAGGAGGGGCGTTCATTGCCAAAGAAGAAAAAGGACCAGCGCCCGGTTGCCGGGAAGCTGGACAAAATGTGCATATCAAAGGTGCCGGCACCGTGCAGACGGAGCCCATTGTGGACACCCTGAAGAGCAACTATATGCCCTACGCCATGAGCGTGATCCTCTCCCGCGCCTTGCCGGAGATCGACGGTTTAAGCCCTCCCACCGCAAGCTGCTTTATACCATGTACAATATGAAGCTGCTCACCGGCGGCTTTATTAAGAGCGCCAACATTGTGGGGCGCACGATGCAGCTGAACCCCCACGGTGACGCGGCCATTTACGACACCATGATCCGCCTGTCCCGGGGCAATGAGAGCCTGCTGTACCCCTATGTGGAGTCTAAAGGTAACTTCGGTAAAGCTTACAGCAAAAATATGATGTACGCTGCCTCCCGTTATACAGAAGCTAAGCTGGCGCCCATCTGCCGGGAGCTGTTTGACGACATTAACAAGGACACGGTGGATTTTGTAGACAACTACGACAACACCATGAAAGAGCCGACTTTGCTGCCGGTGACTTTTCCGTCCATTCTCTGTAATGTGACCACCGGCATCGCCGTAGGTATGGCCTCATCCATCGCTTCTTTTAACTTAAAGGAAGTGTGCGACACCACCATTGCCCTGATCAAAAACCCGGCCCATGTGATTGCAGACACCTTGCTGGCGCCGGATTTGTAGGCGGCGGCTATATTCTCTATAATAAGCCGGAGCTGGACAAAATTTACGACACCGGCCGCGGTTCTGTGCGGGTGCGTGCCAAGTACACCTATGACAAAAAATACAACTGCATTGATGTAACGGAGATTCCGCCAACCACCACCGCCGAAGCGATCATTGACAAGATCGTGGAGCTGGTCAAGACCAACAAAGTGCGGGAGATCAGCGATATTCGAGACGAAACGGATCTGACCGGTCTGAAGATCACCATTGACCTGAAGCGGGGTGTGCATGCAGACGAACTGATGCTGCGGCTTTACAAGATGACGCCCTTAGAGGACAGCTTCAGCTGCAACTTCAATGTGCTTGTGGACGGCAAGCCCAAGGTCTACGGCGTACGGGAGCTGTTGATGGCGTGGATCGACTTCCGCCTGGAATGTGTGCGCCGCCGCCTGACCTTTATGCTGAACAAAAAGCGGGACCAGCTGCATTTACTCAAGGGTCTGTCCAAGATTCTGTTGGATATTGACAAGGCGATTAAGATCGTCCGGGAGACCAAGGCAGAGGTCGATGTGGTGCCCAATTTGATGATCGGCTTTGGCATTGACGAGACCCAGGCGGAATATGTGGCGGAGATCAAGCTGCGCCACTTGAATCGGGAGTATATCCTTAAGCGCATTCAAGATATTGAGAATTTGGAGAATGAGATCGCCCAGCTGGAGGAAGTGCTCTCCAGCCAAAACAAGATGAAAAAAGTAATCGTGGGCGAGTTGCAGGCGGTAGCCCAAAAGTACGACACCGGCCGCCGTTCGGAAATTCTTTACGATGTGCAGGAGCTGCGCCGGAGACGGAGCAGGAGGCGCGGATTACCCGGTGACTGTGTTCCTTTCCGCAGAGGGGTATTTGAAGAAGATCAAGACCGCCAACCTGCGCTTGAGCGGCGAGCAAAAGCTCAAGGAGGGGGACACCATGCTCCGGGAGGAGGAAGCCTCCAACAGGGACGAACTGCTGTTCTTTACCAACCACCACCAGGTGTACAAGTCCCGCTTATCTGACTTTGAGGACGGCAAAGCGTCCCAGCTGGGCGAGTATGTGGCCGGTAAATTGGAAATGGAAGAGGACGAGCAGCGGTATACATGGCGCTGCTCCATGAATACAAGGGCTATATGCTCTTTGCCTTTGAGAACGGCAAGTTCGCCAAAGTGGATGTGGCTGCTACCAGACCAAGACCAACCGCAAGAAACTCTTGAATGCCTATTCTGCCAAGTCACCCTTGGCAGCGGCTATGTATATTCCGGAGGATACGGAAGTGGTGCTGTGCTCCGACAGCGGGCGCAAGCTGCTGCTGAATACCGGCGGCGTGCTGGCCAAATCCACTAAGGACACCATTGGTATTTCTGCCATGACCTTAAAGAAAAATAAAAAGGTCACCGGTATGTACCTGTACAAAGAAGGCGAGTTTGAAAAGCCCTGGCGCTACCGTGCCAAAAATCTGCCGGCAGCGGGCGCACTGCCCTCGGCGGCGGACATTGGCGAGCAGCTGACCTTTTGATCCGGCGTGATTGCATAAAAACAGGTCGATCTTTCATCGACCTGTAAAAACCGGCGGCAAACGCTCTATGTAAACCCGCTGCAAGGCAGCGGAGGCAGCAAAGGCAAACGCACTTACTTTGTTGCCGTTTATAGTGTGCGTGCCGTCGCGCCTTTGTATGCCAGTAAATTGTTGGTAAAAAGGGGTTGCATTTCTCGTAGTGCTATGCTATAATGCTGAAGTAAATTATGAGCGGAGGAAGTTTTCATGCTTTGGTATCATTATGTTTTCGGCGCAGTGCTGATTTTGGCGTCGATTATTATAACTATCGTTGTATTGATGCAGGAGGGTCGTTCCCAGAACCTGTCCGGTGCTATTGCCGGCGGTGCAGAGACCTTTTTGGGCAAATCCAAGGCAGAACGATTGAGGCAAAGTTAGAAAAAATCACAAAATGGCTGATCGTGGCTTTCTTTGTGATTGTGCTTGCTGCATTTCTCATCTTCCTGTTTGTCGGATAAGCAAACGCAGAGATAACCTTGCCGCGTGCAAGGTTATTTTTTTTGCAGTCACCCCAATGAATGAACGAGAACGAACATGAACTTTGTAATTTTTGATTTAGAATGGAATAACGCCTACAACTACAAGGCCCAGACCGGTATGAATGAGATCATAGAGATCGGCGCTGTGATGCTGGATGAACGGCTGCAAATTGTAGATACTTTTAAGCAGCTGATTCTGCCCAAGGTATCTAAGCGGCTTACCGGTCGGTTTAAGGATTTGACCCACATTACCCCGGATGAGGTGAAGCAAAACGGCATTCCTTTTGAGGAGGCTTTTCGGGACTTTGCGCGCTGGAGTGGGGCGGACAACTGCGTGTTTATGAGCTGGTCGGACAGCGATCTGTATGTGCTGGCCGGCAACTACAAGTATTTTAGCCAGCGTGCCCATGTACCGTTTATGCAGCGGTATGCGGACGCGCAAAAGTACTGTATGCGCTTCTTAACCGATAATCCCAACAACAACCAGATCAGCCTGGCCCATTGTGCCGAGAAGTTCCAAATCTCTGTGGAGGAGGAGAACCTGCACCGGGCGCTGGAGGACTGCTATGTGGCCGCCGCCTGTTTTAAGAAAGTGTATGATCCGGCACTGTTTGAGCCGTATATTTGTGACTGCTCCGGGGATTATTTTGAGCGGCTGCTGTACAAGCCCTATTACCTGCGCCACGCCATTTGCCGTGGGTTCGATCTACGACAGCAAAAGTTTCAGTGCCCCCGTTGCCATAAGGAACTGCAAATGCTGCGTCCTTTTGAGTTTTCCAACAACGCCTTTAAGAACTGGGGCGAGTGTCGGGACTGCGGCACCAAATATTGGGTGCAGCTGCGTGCCAAGCAAATGTACGATCATGTGCAGATCAGCAAGAAGGTGCAGCCCATGAGCCGCAAGCGTTCCCGGGCCATGGATCGGGAAAACGGCCGTACGAAAGCACCGAGCAAGAGCAACAAGGAAGCAAAAAATTCTTAATTTATTCATATTTTGCTTTATTTATTTTAATCTTTGTAGTATAATTATTAAAATATAAAATGGGTCTGTCCGACCCGATCACCCATACATACGAACGACTTAGGAGGTATGTGCGTGGCGAATAAAGATTATGACGATCTGCTGCGTTCGTTTATGAACAACTCGTCTAAGGCTTATGACGAGGACCGGCACGCGGTAGAAAAGCAGGCGCAGCAGGCGCCCGTACAGAGGAATGCAGCGGCGGACCGTGCGGCGCGGCATAAGAAAGAGCAGCAGATGGAGAACCGCCTGGCTGCCAAAAAGCGCAAGAAGGCAAGCAAGCCACCCAAAGAGAGTACCCCTGCCCGCAAGTTAGGCAAGGTGCTGCTGGGCTGCCTGATGGTCATTTGCGTGGTGGGCATTGTGTGCTGCTCCGTGCTGTTTATTTACGGTTATAGCGTGGTTCATGGCGACAAGGTCTTTGATCTGACCGAGCAGAAGTACAGCCAAAATATGACGTCGTTCATTTACGGCACAGACAAGAACGGCAAGACTGTGGAGATCACCCGCCTGCATGGGGAAGAAAACCGCATTTGGGTGGACATGGACGATATGAGCCCCTATATGCCCAAGGCATTTGTGGCTGGTGAGGACAAGCGCTTTTATGAGCACCATGGTGTGGACTGGGTGCGTACCATCGGCGTGTTTGTCAAGCCCACCAACTTCGGTCAGGGCGGTTCAACCATTACCCAGCAGTTGATCAAGAACTTAACGGACGAAAACCAGGTGACCTTTATCCGTAAGTTTAACGAGATCTTGCAGGCGCTGAACCTGGAGCGCAATTACAGCAAGGACGAGATCATTGAGGCGTACCTGAACACTGTGTACCTGTCCAATGGCTGCTACGGCGTGAAGACCGCCGCAGAGAAGTACTTTGGCAAGGACATTAAGGATCTGAATGCGGCGGAGTGTGCCAGTCTGGCAGCCATTACCAAGGCGCCGTCCACCTATGATCCCTTGAATGACCCTAAGGCCAATAAGAAACGGCAGGAGTACTTCCTGGAGGCCATGTATAAAGAGGCTCCATTTCTAAAGACGAGTACGAGAGCGCCAAGAGTTATAAGCTGGTATTTACCAACAGCAAAGAATATAAAGGCTCTAAGGTCAAAGCCAAGAGCACCAAAAAGACCCAGACCGTCAACAGCTATTATGTGGATCATGTGATTACCTCCGTGATTGGGGACCTGCAAAAGAACGGCTACACTTACAAGAAAGCCAAGAATATGGTCTACGGTGCGGACTGAAGATCTACACTGCCATTGATTTTGATGTGCAGAAAGCACTGGAAAATGTGTACGAGAACTACAAGCGCATGCCGGACGAGACTGTCCAGGGTGCGATGGTAGTCATGGACTATAACGGCCGCGTTTTAGGCTTGGTGGGCGGCACCGGAAAGAAGAAAGTCAATTTGGGACTGAACCGCGCCACCATGTCCAAGCGACAGCCCGGTTCTACCATTAAGCCTTTGTCCGTGTACGGACCGGCGCTCGAAAAGAGCTTGCAGGACGAGAACACTAATATTTACTGGTCTACAATGATTAAAGACGCCCCGCTGAAGGTGGTGGACGGCAAACCCTGGCCCACCAACCAGGGCGGCGGATACAGCGGCAGCACCGTTACCTTGCAATACGGTCTTGCCCAGTCTAAAAACACCATCTCCGCCCGCACACTGGATATGATCAGTGACGCCGGCGCGGTGGATTACTCTCTGGACTTTATCAGCAATCGGTTCCACATCAGCACGCTGGACAGCGTGAAGGACTGCGACTACGCACCTATGGCTACCGGCGGTGTGACCAACGGTGTAACCGTGCTGGAGATGACCGCAGCCTACGCCACTTTTGGCAATGGCGGCTACTACTACGAGCCGTACTGCTACACGAAGATCGAGGATGTGCAGGGCAATGTGGTGTTGCAAAAGCAGCCGGAAAAGACCAAAGAGTCCGCGCTGTCTGAGAATACCGCCTGGGTGATGAACAAGTTGCTGCAAACGGTTATGACCGCCGGCACCGGTACTTCCTACAAGTTGTCCGGTATTCAGTGCTTCGGCAAGACCGGTACCACTACGGACGATAAGGACCGCTGGTTTATGGGCGGCACGCCGGACTTTGTGGCCGGTGTATGGTACGGCTATGACCAGCCCAAGGAGATCTACTACGGCTTGTCCGGTAACCCCTCCGGTACTTTGTGGAAGACGGTGATGTCCGCCGTGTATGACAAGCTGGACAGCGATCAGTATAAAACCAAGTTTGAGGAGCCGGAAGGCATCGTAAAGCGTTCCTATTGCCCCTCCTGTGGCAAGTTGCGCAGCGGCACCGGCGTGTACGGCTGGTACGATGTGAACAACCTGCCCGGCAACTGCTCCGGCGGCCACGGCTATTCCACCGGCGGGAGCAGCGGCTCCGGCAGCTACGGCAATTCCGGCAGTTCCGGCAAGACCACCACTGCGGCAGACGGCGAGAATACCACAGCCGCCGGCGGCGAGACCACCGCAGCCCAGAAGCCGCAGACCTCTGCACCGGCAGAGCCAAAGCCCACCAAGGCCAATGAGGGCGACGACGAATGAGCGCCACCCGCTTTATCGTTGTGCGCCACTGTGAGGCACAGGGGAATATCCGCCGGGTGTTTAACGGTATCACGGACGGCGACATTACCGAGAATGGTGCCCGCCAGCTGGATCTGCTGGCTGCGCGTATGGCAGGGGAGCGCTTTGATGTGATTTATTCCAGCCCCTTGCGCCGCAGCGTGAAGACTGCCCAGGCCTGCAACCGCGCATAGACTACCTATCCACGTACTGAACAGCCTGATCGAGATCAACGGCGGGGCGTTTGAGGGTCTGCCCTTTGCGGACTTTCCCAAATGCTATCCCAGGGAGAGTGCCTTGTGGAATGACGAACCCCACGCCTTTGCCATAGAAAAAGGGGAGTCTATGCAACAGGTGTTTGACCGTATGCGAGACGCGGTGCTGCTGCTCGTCGCCCGCCATCCGGGCAAGACCGTATTGCTGGCCTCCCACGGCTGCGCCATTCGCAATCTGCTGTGCTGGGCACACGGTTGGCCCATTGAGCGGCTGAACGATGTGAACTGGGGTGAAAACACCTGTGTGTCCGTTTTAGAAGTAGATGAAAGCGGCACACCCCGCTTGCTGCTGGAGAATGACGCTTCTCATTTACCGGCGGACTGCGCTACCTTAGGCAAGCAGGACTGGTGGCGGCCGGAGTACCGGCACGACCCTTTTGGAAGATAATAAACACAAACGGAGCGAAAGCGATCAACAAGGTATGGATCCTTTCGCTCTTTTTTACAGGAAGGAGAACCGCTATGCGAATGATGGCTGTGGACTACGGCGATGTGCGCACTGGCGTGGCCTTTTGCGATGTGCGGGAGATGCTGGCCACCGCCTATGACACGGTGGAGGAGCGCTACGCGCCGAAGCTGGCCGAGAAACTGGCGCTCTTGCAAGGCAGAGAAAGCAGAGCAGATCGTTGTGGGGCTGCCCCGGAATATGGACGGCAGCTATGGCTACCGGGTGCGACGCCTGCCGCCGTTTGGGCGATTTGCTATCGGAGCTTACCGGACTTCCGGTGGTGTACCAGGACGAGCGCCTGACGACGGTGCTGGCCTATGACCTGCTGTCTGCGGGCAATGTGCATGGCAAAAAAAGCAAGAAGCAGGTGGACGCTGTGTCTGCCAGCGTGATCTTGCAGTCTTATTTGGACAGTCACCGCTAAACCGCGTCTTAGCGGATAGAGAGCACCGGCGCTGCGTATAGATGTAGCGGTGGTGCTTTTGGAATGGATGGTGGGTCGCACACGGTTGCGGCTGGATTATTCGTTTTTTTGGATATTGACTTTTGCCGCCTGGGCACAGAACGAATTGCTGTGGCAGGTGCTGCTATTTTCCGTGCTCCACGAGTGCGGGCACTTGACGGCGCTTTGCGCCTGGGATTGCAGCCCAGGCAGCTGCGCTTGTCTTTTACGGTATGGCGCTGCGGTATGACCGGGTGCCGGATCGGCGGCGAGAGACGGCGGTGCTTTTTGGCGGCCCGGTGGTGAATCTGATCTTGTGGGTACTGCTGCGGAACCCGGCCAACGGAGCGCTGTTTCTTCTGAATATGCTGCCCATTTTCCGCTGGATGGGGGACGGCTGGCGGCGCTTTGGCTGCCACAACGATTGGCGGCCGTGCTCAGCACGCTGACGCTGGCGGCGCTTACCGGGCTGGGCGGTTATGTGCTGTATCGGGGCGGCGGGGTGTCGCTCCTGGGAATCAGCCTGTATTTAATGCTATCAAATTTGAGGTCTGTATGAGAAAAGAGATTGAAAAACTGTTGCAATCGGTGCAAAAACCGGCGCGCTATGCCGGTGGCGAACTGAACAGCGTAATGAAAGATAAAAGTAAAGTGGCGCTGCGCTATGCCTTTTGTTTTCCGGATACTTATGAGATCGGTATGAGCCACTTGGGAATGAAAATCCTTTACGGCGTCGCAACGCGCGGGAGGACACTTGGTGCGAGCGGGTGTTTGCCCCGGCGGACGATATGGAGGCGCTGATGCGCGCCAACGGCGAACCGTTGTTTGCCCTGGAAAGCGGCGACCCGATCAAGGACTTTGATATGATCGGCTTTACCATGCAGTATGAGCTGTCTTATACCAATATTCTGAATATGCTGGATCTGGCGGGGGTGCCTTTGCGTGCCGGGGATCGAAAGTCGCTGACCCCCATTGTGGCCTTTGGCGGCCCCTGCGCCTGCAACCCGGAGCCGGTGGCGGAGTTTGCGGACATCATCTTCCTGGGCGAGGGGGAAGAGACCACCAATACGGTGCTGGATCTGCTGAAAGAATGTAAAGAGAGCGGCAAGAGTAAGCAAGAGTTTTTGGAAGCAGCCATGCATATTCAGGGCATTTATGTGCCGTCTTTTTATGAGGACAGCTACAACCCGGACGGCACCCTGCGCGCCCTGACCCCCACCCATGGAGCACCGGCAACGGTGAAGAAGTCCATTGTGTCCGATATGAACAAGTGCTATTATCCGGACAGCTTTGTGGTGCCGTTTATTGACATTGTCCACGACCGGGCAGTGGAAGAAATTTTTCGGGGCTGTATTCGCGGCTGCCGCTTTTGCCAGGCCGGATTTATCTATCGCCCATTCGGGAGAAGAGTGTAGAGACCATCAACCGTCAGTCCAAGGCGCTGATCGACTCTACCGGGTATGATGAGCTGTCCTTGTGCTCTCTGTCCACCTCCGACCACAGCTGCGTCAACGAAATGCTCACCTCCCTGATTGACTGGACCGTGCGGGACAAGATCAATTTGTCCCTGCCCAGTCTGCGGTGGATAATTTTAGCGACGAGCTGGTGGACAAGCTGTCCAAAGTGCGCCGCAGCGGGCTGACTTTTGCCCCGGAGGCGGGCACCCAACGTATGCGGGATGTGATCAACAAGAATGTGACGGAAGAAGAAGTGCTGCGCACCTGTACCAAGGCCTTTGCCGGCGGCTGGACTTCCGTGAAGCTGTACTTTATGATGGGGCTGCCCACGGAAACCATGGAGGATATTGCCGGTATCGCTCAGCTGGCGGGCAAGGTGGTAGACGCCTACTATAACACGCCGGAGCACAAGAAAGGCTGCGCCGTCAGCGTGTCCGTGTCCTGCGCGTCCTTTATTCCCAAGCCCTTTACGCCCTTCCAGTGGGAGCCGGAGGACACCATGACCTCCTTAAAGGCCAAGCAGGCCCACTTGTTGGAGAGTGTGCCCAGCCGCAAAATCCGCGTGTCCTACCATGAAACGCCCACCTCTCTTTTAGAGGGCGTGCTGGCGCGGGGAGATCGGCGGCTGTCCAAGGTGCTGCTGCGGGCTTTTGAACTGGGCTGCAAGTTCGATTCTTGGGACGATCACTTAACTTGACGCCTGGATGCAGGCTTTTGAAGAATGCGGACTGGACCCGGACTCTATACCAAGCGGCGGCGCCCCTTTGAGGAGCTGCTGCCCTGGGATCATTTGGATTACGGCGTGTCTC
>ENA-OQAS01000945-OQAS01000945.1-human-gut-metagenome-genome-assembly--contig:-NODE-945-length-14411-cov-3.147018_pt1 | contig 14411 bp, 9 predicted proteins | sample MGYA00242733_ERZ504523 | MGnify/ENA primary metagenome ERZ504523 (study PRJEB26092, sample SAMD00036239) | human gut metagenome | host: Homo sapiens | study: EMG produced TPA metagenomics assembly of... | reverse complement strand
GCAATGGATGCCTCGTTCTAACCGTTATTATTATACCGTACGGGGTTGGATGGCAGGCAGCTGATAGTTGTGGATCCGCTTACCGGAATGGAAACTGTGCTGGTGAATAAATTACCTGACGGGTATTTCCAGTTCGCACCTACGGAAGACTACCTGCTTTTCACCATGACCCAGGAAGGTCCGAAAGAACGTAAAGAAATTTATGAGGTACTGGAACCGGATGACCGCCAGCCGGGGTGGCGTAACCGTTCTTATCTGGCTAAATATGATTTGAAGACCGGTTTGTTGCAGCCACTGACTTTCGGTTATCACAATGTCTGGGCTGCCGATATTTCCAATGACGGCCGGTATCTTTTGATGATGACCAGTCAGAGCCGTCTGACCAAGCGTCCTACTACTTTATTCTCACTATATCGGTTGGATATGCAGACTTTACAGGCGGAACTGCTGATAGATAAAGATGGTTTTATCAGTGGAGCCCGTTTTTCACCTGACGGAACGCAGGTATTGGTATCCGGCTCGCCTGAATCGCTGGGTGGAATAGGGAAAAATGTAAAGGAGGGGCAGACTCCGAGTATGACGGACGGTCAGCTTTATTTGCTGAATATAGCTGATAAGAGAGTCACTCCGCTGACGAAAGATTTTAATCCCAGCGTACAGCGTGCCGTGTGGAATAAGGCCGACGGGCAAATATATTTCACGGCCGAGAACCGTGACTGTTACAGTTTGTACCGGATGAATCCCGCTGATGGGAAAATTCAGCAACTGGAGGTTTCAGAAGATTTGGTCAACTCATTCTCATTGGCGCAAAATGCTCCGGTTATGGCCTATTATGGACAGAGCGCCTCAAATTCCGACCGTTTATACACCATGAATACCAAAAAGATGAAATCATCTTTGTTGGAAGACTTAAGTAAAGACATATTGAAAGATGTGGAGCTGGGCGAATGCAAGGCCTGGAGTTTTACCAATTCTCGTGGTGATACCATTTATGGTCGTTATTACCTGCCGCCTCATTTTGACGCCAACCGGAAATATCCTATGATTGTGAATTATTATGGTGGGTGCAGTCCGGTCAGCCGTAATTTCGAAAGCCGTTATCCGCATCATGCATACGCGGCATTGGGCTATGTGGTGTATGTGATAGAACCTAGCGGTGCTACCGGTTTCGGACAGGAATTTTCTGCCCGCCACGTCAATACAGCTGGGGCAGGGGTGGCACAGGATATCATAGAAGGTACAAAGCAGTTTTGTAAAGAACATGCTTTTGTCAATGACAAGAAAATAGGCTGTATAGGTGCATCCTATGGCGGCTTCATGACACAATACCTGCAAACACAGACCGATATTTTTGCAGCGGCCATCTCTCATGCCGGTATCAGTGATCATACCAGTTATTGGGGGGAAGGATATTGGGGATATTCGTACAGTGAAGTTTCCATGGCGAATAGTTATCCGTGGAGCAATCCTGATCTTTTTGTAAAACAAAGCCCGTTGTTCAATGCGGACAAGATACATACGCCTTTGCTGTTCTTGCACGGTGATGCGGATGTGAATGTACCGGTGGGAGAGAGCATTCAGATGTTTACAGCACTTAAGTTACTGGGGCGCGAAACGGCTTTTGTGGCTGTAACGGGACAAGATCATCATATAGTGGATTATGGCAAGAGGATTCAGTGCAGAACACGATTTTTGCCTGGTTTGCCAAATGGTTGCAGGATGATGCGACTTGGTGGAACGCTATTTATAAGCCGAAAAACTTATAACTTTTATATAGGTGTAAGAGACTTTGGAATGTTAGTATGTATAAGCTTATAGTTAGTATGTGTAGGCTTATACGTACTACGTCTGACCTTACACATACTAACGTGGGCTGAGTCTGTTTTCACTATCCGTTTTCCCTATACTGTTTCGGTGACATTCCTGTATATCTTTTAAAGTATTTTCCAAAGAACGAGATGTCTGGGAAATTAAGTGAATAGGCTATTTCCTGAATGGTAAGGTCTGTGGATTTTAGTTTGGCTTCCGCATCTGTTATCACTAGTTTGGCGATGATATCTGTAACAGTTTTTCCCGTAATCTTATTGATTGTAGTACTGAGATGCTGAGGGGATATATGAAGCAGGTCGGCATAAAAAGCTACGCTCCGTTCTTTCGTATAATGTTTGATGATATATTGGACCAGGCGTTTCACAATTTCTTCTCCACGGTTGAAAGTACGTGTGGTTACATTGGTGTTCTGATGAATGCTGCCTACACCGTGCAATATAGTGAGCAGCATGGTGCTGATTAAGTCTTTATTGGGCTTGGCTCCCATACGTTTCATTTTTATCAGCAACAGGAAATAGTCTTGAAACAACTCGGTTATTTCGGGACGCAGAGGGATAATGGGCGTGTCAATCAGGGCTGAAAGATAGTTCATGGTGGAATTGAAGAGATTTATTCCGTTCAGCAACTCTTTGTTGAATCCTATCAAGTACAGACGACAGTCAGGACTTTGCCGGTGAACATGTACAAAGGTTTCTGGCAGAATAGTGACAATGTCGTTCTTTTGTATCTTGTGTTCAGACAGATGGATCGTTATGTCACATTCACCTCGCAGGCACAGAAGGAACAAGCATCCTTCCATTCGTTGCGGGTAGTGGTAAATACGGCCTAATGATCCTGTCATGTCAATTTCTGCAACGAAATCCTTATTCGATTTAAATAAGTTAATGTCATCTATATACTTCATAAAAATAAAGAAGGTTTTGATTATGCACCACAAATATAGGGCAGTTAGAGCAGATAACAAAGAAAATGCTTAAAAATAGACTAATATATCTTACTGTTAGCACTTGTACGCTTTTAATAATTATAAGAACTTTGCAGCGAAACTAATAGTGAAGATAAACAGTATGAAAGGTAAAAATTTGTCTATTATGGCAATGATTGCGGCAGTGTTCTGTTCTTGCGGACAGCAACCTGCACAAGAACGCGGTCCTCGTCCCGTGAAATTGGCGGAAGTGACCTCGTTAAGCAGGATCGAAAAATCGTATTCAGGTGTTGTGTCGCCTGATCAGTTCAGTGACTTGGCATTTAAAATGTCCGGTCCGCTGGTAGCAATGAATGTACTCGAAGGACAACGGGTGAAGAAAGGACAGGTAGTGGCCGAAATTGATCCGACAGATTACAAACTGGATTATGACGCTAAGAGGGCTTCATTCCAAAAGGCGTCATCACAGATGCAACGCGCAGAGAAACTGTTGGCCAAGAATGCTATTTCCATGCAAGAGTTCGAAACGACCCAAGCTTCGTATACCAATGCCAAATCGGCATTTGAAAATGCGCAAAACACATTGAATGACACCAAGCTACGCGCTCCATTTGATGGCTTTATCCAAAAAAAATATGTTGAAAACTATCAGCGTGTACAGCCAGGACAAGGAGTGGTGTGTTTGATTAATCCGGCTAAATTGCAAGTGGAGTTCACTATCCCCGAAACGAATATTTCTTATGTAACTTCTCCTTCTACTATTTACGTAGAATTTGATGCCTATAAAGGAAAATTATTTCAGGCAAAAGTAAAGGAGTATGTAGAGGCTTCTCCCGATGGGGCAGGAGTTCCTGTATTCCTTTACATTGATGATCCGGAATTTGATTTGAAAAAATATAAGGTATCGGTGGGCTTTTCTTGCCGTGTTATTGTCAATATTGAGAATGATGTGGTAAAAGAAGGAATTACAGTGCCTTTGTCCGCTGTAGTGTTTGATAATAACTTGAATAGCAAGATCGTATTTATATATAATCCGTCTACACAGAAAGTAGAACTGCGTAAAGTCAGTGATGAGGGAATTATTGTAGGACGTAACGACCTGATAGTATCCGGAAATATTGAACCGGGCGAACAGGTTGTGTCTGCCGGAGCGTCTTATCTGGTAGATGGCCAGCAAGTAAAAATATTAACAGAATAAAAAGGAGAGAGCATATCATGAATATTCCAAAATATTCTTTGGAGAACCGGAAGGTTATCTATTTCTTTTTGGCTATTTTGTTGATAGGCGGAGTAATCTCCTTCTTCAAGCTGCCTAAGAAAGAAGATGCGCCTTTCGTGATAAAGACTGCGGTATTGGTTACCCAGTATCCGGGAGCGAATCCACATGAAGTGGAGAAACTGATTACGGAACCGATTGAACGTGAAATTCAGTCCATGACAGATGTATATCAGATTAAATCGGAATCTTATTTCGGACTGTCTAAGATTTCTATTGAACTTCAGCCTACGATTGATCCGGATTATATGCCTGTAAAATGGGACGAATTACGTCGTAAAGTGGCGAATATACAACCCAAGTTGCCTAGTGGGGCGTCTACCATTACTGTAATGATGACTTTGGTGATGTGTATGGTATTTATTATGCTTTGACAGCTGATGAGGGCTTCTCGTATACCGATTTGCGTGACTGGGCACAGCGTATCCGTACTCAGCTGACCCCGATTGAGGGAGTACAGAAAGTAATGTTATACGGAGAGCAGACCGAAGTGATCAATGTCAAGATATCTACCTCCAAACTTTCGGCATTGGGTATTGATCCCACTTCGATTATGGGCATCTTGCAGAAGCAGAACATACAGGTGAATACAGGAGATATAGCGACAGAAATTTATCAGTTGCGCTTGCGTACGGAAGGGACTTATACCAGTCTGGAAGATATAGAAAACCAGTTGATTATCAGCAAGGACGGACGGGAAGCCCGTTTGGGGGATATTGCAACAGTGGAGCGTGGATATTATGATCCGCCTTCAACCTTGATGCGGGTCAATGGTAAACGTGCTATCGGTATAGGTGTGGCCAGTGGAGCAAAGGATAATGTGGTAGCTGTGGGTAAAGCAGTGGACGAAAGGTTGGCGGAAATAGAGCAATTGTTGCCTATCGGCATTGAACTGACCTCGCTTTATCCTGAGGACAAGATTGCTGATGAGGCGAATAATGGCTTTATCCTGAATTTGATAGAATCATTGGTTATTGTTATCCTGATTATCTTTGTGGTGATGGGATCGCGTGCCGGTATGCTGATAGGTAGTTCGTTACTTTTCTCGGTAGGTGGTACTTTGCTTATTATGTTGATGTGGGGGGTAGGATTGAACCGTACTTCCTTGGCGGCATTTATTATCGCCATGGGGATGCTGGTGGATAATGCCATTGTGGTGACAGATAATGCGCAGATAGGTATCAAGCGCGGAAAATCACGTTACCTGTCATTGATAGAGGGAGCCATCAAGCCGCAATGGGCATTGCTGGGTGCTACCTTTATTGCTATCTGCTCTTTCCTGCCTTTGTATCTGGCACCGGCATCCGTGGCTGAGATTGTGAAACCGCTATTTGTTGTATTGGCTGTATCACTGGGATTGAGCTGGATTCTGGCTTTGTGCCAGACTACGACTTTTGGTAATTTTATTTTGAAAGAAGCTGTTCCCGGCGGTGCGATGAAAGACCCGTATGATACTAAACTCTATCATAGATTCGAGAAGTTTCTGACCTTGCTGATTAAACGCCGTTTTGTGACATTGACCACGGTTTTTGTAACTTTGGTGCTTTCTTTGGTTATTATGGCTGTTATGCCTCAGAGTTTTTTCCCGAAAATGAATAAGCCTTATTTCCGTGCTGATCTGGTATTCCCTGAGGGATTTAGTATTCATGCGGTAGATCAGGATGTGATGAAGGTGGAGGATTACTTGAAGAATCATGAGAAAGTTAAATCATATTCGGTGACATTGGGTGGTACTCCGTTGCGTTACTATTTGGCAAGTTCTTCTTTTGGACCGAAGTCTAACTATGCCAATGTGATGGTGGAAACTAAAGACCCCGAAGATGCAGCCGAAGTAGAACAGCAGTTTTATGAGCACATGACTCAGAACTTTCCCAATATCATTACCCGTTCGGCACTTTTTGCTTTGTCTCCGGTGCCTGAAGCTGCTATTGAGATCGGTTTTATCGGTGAAAACCCCGATACATTGACCGCATTGGTTGAAAGGGCGAAAAAAATAGCCCGCCAGTGTGATATGGTGACGGATATCCGTTCCAACTGGGGAGATAAGGTGCCCGTGTGGAAACCGATGTTCTCTCAACAGAAAGGTTTACGCTTGGGGATTACCCGTCAGCAGGTTGCCAACTCATTCCGTACGGCTACCAATGGTTTGCCTTTGGGAGAATATCGTGAGGGGGATGTTTCCTTGCCTATCCTGCTGAAAGATGAGGATGTGGAAAAAATGAACTTGAATGATGTGAAAAGTGTGCCTGTATTCAGTACGAAAGGAAATTCCGTGAAAGTGGAACAGGTAATCGATAATTTCGCTTTGGGTTATGATTATAATGTAGTCCGTCGCTTTAACCGCGAGCGTTGTATGATGATGCAATGTGAACCTAAACGTGGAGCCAATACGATGGCTACGTTTAAACAGGTGCTTACTGCCGTACAAGAGCAGATGCAGTTGCCCGAAGGGTATAAAATGAAATATTTCGGTGAGCAGGAAACACAGGATGTAAGTAATGCTGCATTGGCGAAGAATATTCCGCTGACTTTCCTGTTGATTTATGTGGTTCTGCTGTTTCTTTTCCCCAGCAACTACCGCAAGCCGGTATTGATTATGCTTATGTTGCCGCTGGTGTTTATCGGTGTGGTATGGGGATTGCTCTTGTTTGGCAAGTCATTGGACTTCTTTGCCATCCTCGGTCTGTTGGGATTGATTGGTATGAATATCAAGAATGCCATTGTGCTGGTCGATGAAATCGGACTTCAGTTGAAGGATGGAAAGGGGGCTGTGCCTGCGTGGTCGAGGCTACCAAGACACGTATCGTTCCGGTGACCATGGCTTCCGGAACTACTATTCTGGGTATGCTTCCATTGTTGGGCGATGCCATGTTTGCAGGTATGGCGGCTACCATTATGGGTGGTTTGTTCGTATCGACGGTACTGACCATTTTTGTTCTTCCGGTAACTTATTGTATTTTCTTTAAAATCAGAGCAGACAGATAATGAAAACTAAGATGATCTATATTATAGGTATGGCTTGTATGACCGGTACACTTTCGGCTCAGACTGTCGTGGATTATTCTACCTTTGAACAAAAGGTACTGGATTATAGCCAAACCTTAAAACAGAGTGTGGCACAACGTACAGCTATGCAGAAGGCTATGAAAGCGGCAAAAACCGCTTTCTTCCCGGCTGTTGATGCAACGGGAAGCTATCAGTATCGTATTAACAAATACGAGATGGATTTTGGCGGAATGGCTGTTCCTATGGAGCACGATTCATACAGTGCCGAAGTAGGGGTATCACAACCTATTTATGCCGGTGGAAGCATCTATCACAATTACAAGGCTTCCCAAATACAAACCCAGATGGCGGATAAGTCGGTGGATTTGACAACGGATAATATTATCTATGCTGCTGAAGCCAGTTATTGGGGAACAGCCGCACAAAAAGAAATGTATGAAACGATGTGCCAGTATGTGCAGATTATTGAGCAGTTGACCAAAGTGCTGCAAGATAAGTACGATGATGGCTATATCAGCAAGACGGATCTCATTCAGATGCAGACCCGTTTGAAAGAGGCTGAATTGCAACGTTCCAGCAGCTACCAGTCTTATCAGGTCGCCTTGCAGAATATGAATGTGCTGATGGGATTGGAACCGCTGGCTGAAATGGATTTGACGGATTCTATTTCTACCATATTGCCTATGCCTGCCTTTATTGGAGCGGAAACAGCCTTGAATGTGCGTCCCGATTATGCTATCTCACAGTTGGATGTGGATTATCAGAAAAGACAGGTAAGTCTGGCTGCCGCCAAGTACAATCCTTCTCTTTCTATCGGTTTTAAAGAGACATGGGGAACACAGATGTTGAACATTTCGGGCGAAACTATGTTTAATAGTAATGTGTATGCCTCTATTAAATTGCCGATTTTCCATTGGGGAGCCCGCTTTAAATCGACGGCTGCACAGAAGGCTATTTTATTAAGCAAGCAGTATGCATTGCAAGATAAGCAAGACCAAATAAGCAAAGAAGTGGCGAAGGCGTGGACTAGTCTGACCGAGAATACCCGTCAGATAAGTATTGCCGAGGAGAACTGCAAACTGGCAGAAGAGAACTTGGATTTGAACACTTTTAGTTATACTGAAGGTAAGTTGACTATTTTGGATGTGCTTTCTGCACAGCTGACATGGATACAGGCATATACAAACCTTATCCAATCTTATTATGAGCAGAAGATTGCGTTGGCTGATTACAGAAAAGCAACCGGTATAAGGTATTTAGGACAGAAATAGGTAAATTCAGACCAGATTCTTATTATATAAAAAAGTCACAATAAAGCAGGTTTGGCTATCTTTGTATCCAGACCTGCTTTATTTGTTTTTATTCAGTTTATGTTTACTGTAAAGCTTGTTTTAACAGTGGAAAAAGAATAGATTACAATGAAGAAAATATCATTTTGGATCGTAATCTTTATATGTATGGCAGATGCGGCTTTGGCAGTCACGCAAGAGGGTGGGCTGTTTTATTTGCCTGAAGATACGACAACGCAACACAAAGACAGCACAGTACAGAAAAGGACTTTTTTCAAAAAGTTTCTGGACTATTTTAAATGATGCTAATAAAGATAAGAATCATAAGAAATTTGATTTCAGTATTATTGGCGGACCACATTACAGTACGGATACCAAACTGGGGCTGGGACTGGTGGCGGCGGGGCTTTATCGTACCGATAGAAATGACATGCTTCTTCCTCCGTCCAATGTATCTTTATTCGGAGATGTTTCCACTGTTGGCTTCTATATGTTGGGGATACGCGGAACTCATATCTTTCCGCAGGACAAATACCGGCTGGATTATACTCTTTATTTTTATTCCTTTCCTTCCAAGTTTTGGGGAATAGGGTACGATATGGGTAAGGTAGATGCCAATGAATCTGATTTAGATCGCTGGCAAGCACAAGTTAAAGCTAGTTTCCTGTTTCGGATAGCGGATAATCTATATATAGGTCCTATGGCATCTTATGATTATGTGCATGGTAAGAATATGGAACGCCCCGAACTACTGGAGGGGATGAATCTTACTACTGCTAATTATGGAGTGGGCCTTTCTTTGGCATATGATTCGCGCGATGTGTTGACCAATCCCCATAAGGGATATTATTTGAATATTACCCAGTGTTTCCGTCCTAAGTTTTTAGGAAACGATTATGCATTCAGTACTACGGATTTGCGTACCAGTTATTATCATCCTGTATGGAAAGGAGGATTGTTGGCAGGAGAATTACGCGGTACTTTTAATTTCGGTAATCCGTCATGGGCCATGATGGCGTTGTTGGGAAACTCGTATTCCATGCGTGGTTATTACGAAGGGCGCTATCGTGACAAGCATAAAATAGAGGGGCAGGTGGAATTGCGTCAGCATGTATGGAAACGTAATGGTGTTGTAGTTTGGATAGGGGCCGGAACTGTATTCAATAAGTTCAGTGCTTTGTGCATGGACAGAGTGTTGCCTAATTATGGAATAGGTTATCGTTGGGAGTTTAAAAAGAATGTAAATGTTCGTCTGGACTATGGATTTGGAAAAATGGACAGTCTGGTTTTATCTTTAATATAAATGAAGCATTTTAAAGAATTTATTCAGTGGTGTTGTGAGCCACAACGGTTGTTCGTTCTGTTCATCGTTGTCTTGGCCATTCCCAATGTGGCATTGTTTTTTACAGAACAGCAAATGACACTTTGGGCACGTATTTGTAATGTCATTCTGCCGGTATCGGTTTATTGGTTGATTATGACATTGGGGCGTAAACCTGGAAAGACTATTTGGATCTTATTTCCGTTTGTTTTCTTTGCGGCATTCCAACTGGTATTGCTATACCTGTTCGGGCGTTCTATCATTGCAGTAGATATGTTCCTGAATCTGACAACTACTAATTCCGGGGAGGCGCTGGAACTGTTGGATAATTACTGCCGGCTGTAATTGGTGTTTTTGTTGTTTACATTCCTGCTTTGGTCTTGGGAGGTTTTTCATGGGCCGGGGTAATCAGTTGGAATATTCTTTTATTCGTTCTCAACGTAAGTATGCTTGGCAGGTATTGTTGCAGGAGCGTTATTGACCGTTATCTGCTATGCGACGCAACGTGATTATCAAGTAAAGATCGAAATGTATCCGGCTAATGTATGTTATAATCTAGTATTGGCTGCAGAACGTGCGGGCGAAACAGCCGGATATGCGGAAACTTCAAGGGATTTTACTTTTAATGCCAGTGCCGCACATGATGAAAACAGCCGGGAAGTTTATGTCTTGGTGATAGGGGAAACGGCCCGTGCCTGTAATTTCGGACTTTATGGTTATGAAAGGAATACCACTCCATTACTTGATAAAATGGAGGGGGTGGTAACTTTCACGGATGTGCTTACCCAGTCTAATACTACTCATAAAAGTGTGCCTATGTTGCTTTCGGCAGCTTCGGCTGAGGATTATGACTGTCTTTATAGACAGAAAGGAATCATTACCGCTTTCAAGGAAGCAGGATTTCATACTGCCTTTTTTTCGAACCAGCTTCCTAACCATTCTTTTATTGATTTTTTGGGGATGGAGGCAGATGATTGGAAGTTTATCAAGAAAGATGCTCCGAAAGGAGCCAATATTTCGGATGACGAACTATTGTTTCTGGTAGAAAAGGAGCTAAAGGCAGGTCATCAAAAATTATTCATCGTGCTGCATGCCTATGGATCACATTTTAATTATAAAGAACGTTATCCCGAATCCATGTCTGTCTTTAAACCGGATAATCTGACAGACGCCAAATATGAGAATAAAGAGTATTTGATGAATGCATATGATAATACCATCCGTTATACAGATGGTTTCCTGGCTTCTTTGATCACTTTATTGCAGAAAACAAACTCTTTTTCGGCTATGCTTTATACTTCGGATCATGGAGAGGATATTTTTGATGATAATCGAAAATTATTTTTACACGCATCCCCGGTCCCGTCTTATTATCAACTGCATGTGCCATTTTTAATTTGGTTGTCCAAAACATATAGAGAAAAGAATGTGGAAGTACATGAAGCTATATTGCAGAACCGTGAAAAACCGGTGGCGGGAAATGCTTCCGTGTTTCATACCATGCTGAATTTGGCAGGGGTACAGACACCTTATAGGGCAGATAGCCTATCGGTAGCAAACAGACAATATCTCATTCGTCCGCGTTATTATCTTAATGACCATAATCTTCCTAAGTCATTGGATAAGATAGGATTAAAAAAGGAAGACATAGAACAGTTCAGACGGAATAATCTTGTTTTTCCTTGATGTGAAAAAGATTTAAAATGGTTGGAGAATTATAATAGAATTACGTATTAATGATTATTTTCGCACAGCTTTGTTATTGTATTTATTACGAAAACTATTATAATTCTTTTATTATGAAAAACAAGAAAAACAATTTCTATCTGATGGGAGTGGTGTTTATAGCCATTCTCGGCGGTTTACTTTTCGGTTATGATACAGCTGTTATTTCGGGGGCGGAGCAGGCTCTGCAAAAACATTTGGGATTAGATGCTTTCTGGCATGGCGTGACTGCTTCCAGTGCATTGATAGGTTGCGTTCATTGGCAGTGCTTTTTCCGGTTATTTTGCTTCGGGGCTAGGACGTCGTAATTCGTTGCGTCTGGCTGCTTTATTGTTCTTCCTGTCTGCTTTAGGCTCTTATTATCCCGAATTTTTATTTTTCTCGAAAGGAGATACTTCGTTTGCATTGATCCTTGCTTTTAACTTTTATCGTATCATCGGGGGAATCGGTGTAGGACTTGCCTCTGCTGTTTGTCCGATGTACATTGCCGAAATTGCCCCTTCCGAAATTCGTGGTAAATTGGTTTCCTGTAATCAGTTTGCTATTATTTTTGGCATGTTGGTAGTCTATTTTGTCAATTATATGATTAAAGATGGTATGCCGGATGAAGTGCTTGTTTCCGATGGTTGGAGATATATGTTTGGTTCAGAAGCGGTTCCGGCTGCATTATTTGGCATTTTATTGTTTTTGGTTCCTGAAACTCCGCGCTATTTGGCTATGACCCATCAGGATGATAAAGCGTTTTCTGTACTTGAAAAAGTAAATGGAACAGATAAGGCTAAAACTATTTTGTCTGAAATAAAGGCTGTAACTTCCGAGAAAACGGAAAAACTGCTTACATACGGGCTGACAGTTATTGTAGTCGGCATCTTGCTTTCTGTATTTCAGCAAGCTATCGGCATTAATGCTGTGCTTTATTATGCACCGCGTATTTTTGAAAAAATCGGTGGCGGTGGCGATGGTATGATGCAGACTGTGGTAATGGGGGTGGTTAATATTCTCTTTACATTGATTGCCATCTTTACCGTAGAGAAGATGGGACGTAAACCCTTGTTGATTGTTGGTTCTATTGGCATGGCTGTAGGTGCATTCTGTGTTGCGTTTTGTGATGAGTTTCAGGTGGGAGGTATTCTTCCTGTTCTTTCCATCATAGTTTATGCTGCATTCTTTATGATGTCATGGGGACCTATCTGCTGGGTGTTGATTGCAGAGATATTTCCGAATACTATCCGCGGTAAGGCAGTGGCTATCGCTGTAGCTTTCCAGTGGATATTCAATTATCTGGTTTCTTCCACTTTTCCTGCCATGTATGAATTCAGTCCGGTATTTGCCTATGGGCTTTATGGCGTGATTTGTGTGCTTGCAGCTCTGTTTGTGTGGAAGATGGTTCCTGAAACAAAAGGAAAGACTTTGGAAGATATGACTCGTCTTTGGAAAGAAAGAGCAAGATAAGTTGGTGCGATGCCGGAAATGGTGTCTTTCATACCGGAGAATAGAAGCCATCCCTTTCAACTTAACAAATAGAAAGTTGGACGCGAAAATGCCTCATGCCCTCACTTTGGCTCTAACTGGTTTATAATGAACTGCTTATTAGTGATGGTAGCATCTGTGTTAGTGAGGGCATTGCCCTCACTAACACAGATGATTGAAAATAAATTATTCTAACTTTATCATGTGATATAAAGTAACCTTTTCTGCTGGCTTTTGGGTGAATGTTCAGTTTGCGGATAATGTGTCTGTGTTAATTTATCTTGTTGATTGACAGGTTTTTCACGCTTGTACTCTTGCAAATAATTGAAAATCTTCATGTGCGGTCAGCCTTTCTCCCTTCTTCTCTGTAGTGGCGGAATAGAAGTGACATTTAAACAACTGTTCCAAAGGCGAAATTTACTCAAATTCGGTGTTGTTTTGCCAAAATACCTTCTCATTTTCATCATTCAACCCATAACGTTCGTTCTTATAAAGCAGCTGCATGGCTTGTGCAGCGAGTTGGCGGTAGTCTATGTATGCATATTTCCCTGTTTCTTATCTGTTTTCTCCCTTTTATTTTCTCACTTTTATATGTTTGTAATTGCTTATTCACCACTGTGACTAAGTTTAATTACAGTAGTGGTTAAAGTTAACTACAATAGTGATTAGACTTAATTACATTCGTGATTAACAGATATTGAACTTTTAATCGTCAAAGAAGAACAGTATGATACAAACTACGGCACCGTTATTTATGCCGTTTGTGCAAGGAAGAAAAACTGAAAAAACAGGGGGCTTACCAAATAACCGGTTTATAGGCTTGTGAATGTATATTATATTGTGAATGAGTGTCTTAAGAGATGAGAATGAGGTATGAGGGTAATGACTTTACAATGAGTGGGTTATAGTTGGAAATGAGGGCATGAGTGGGAACAACTTATAGAGCATCATTATGACATATTTAAGTATGCTCAGCATAGATGCCCCATACATTATCTTGCTGTAATGTATAGAAAAGAGCCGTATCATTACTCGGGAGTAGAGTTGATACGGCTCTTTTTATGGCTGATAAAGGGTGTCAAAGTAGCCTCGGATGAAAAGTCCTTTTCCTCAAAGGTTGTGTTTTGACACCCTTTTCTTTTATCAGGATGGGATTGTTTTATTTCTTTTCCCCTATTGTTTTCAGCATTTCTTGTACGGCTGCTTCCAACTGCTGGTCTTCACCTGCCAATGCCTTTTCTGGAGTATTATAAACTTCAATGTCTGGAGAAGTTGGTGATTTTCCGCATATTGTCCACGCATATCCATACAACCCACTTGAGGAATACCGAACACAATGCTCGGGTCGATCTGGTTTTCCCACCATACGGCAGTCATTGTGCCCGGAACCGGAGCACCAATCAGTTTGCCTATCTTTAATTCCTTGTAAACCCATGGGAAGCTGTCATCAGGATCGCGTAGTCCACGGTTGCACCGAGCTGAATCGCTCCGATTACGATGCTGGCCACGAATGGAAGGCTGGTTCCTGATAATACGGGATTGCCATATTCAGCATAATTGCAAACTCGA
>ENA-OQAS01000944-OQAS01000944.1-human-gut-metagenome-genome-assembly--contig:-NODE-944-length-14419-cov-3.183249_pt1 | contig 14419 bp, 10 predicted proteins | sample MGYA00242733_ERZ504523 | MGnify/ENA primary metagenome ERZ504523 (study PRJEB26092, sample SAMD00036239) | human gut metagenome | host: Homo sapiens | study: EMG produced TPA metagenomics assembly of... | reverse complement strand
TTTTTTATTTCCGTTCAATTCATCTGCATGATCATAAATCCAATTTAAAATTTCAGATGCATCCTCAATTCCTGCTGGAAATGGATTTTCTGGTGCTAATCGATATTCTGGAAAAACAACACATGCCTGAGCTTTCTCCGCTATAAATCGGCATTGATTCTCAAACTGTGTATGATCACCTGTCATAAATGCTCCCCCATGAATGTATAGAACAATCGGCATATCTTCTTTATTATCAGGATAATAAAAGAATGTATTGATATAATGTTCGTTCACTTGAATTAATTTCTGCTTTGTATTAATCGTATTTTCTGTCAGATCATAGTTCTTCTTATCAGGTCTGTAACGTTCCCCATGTAATTGAAATACATCAATCGAAAATTCTGTTGGCAATTTTTTGATTTTTTCTTTTGCTGCTTTCAACATTCTTGGATCCATTCCAGATGTCTTTTCAATTTCTGGAATAGGTTTTACGATGAATTCTACACCATCTTCCATTACAGATTTAGAATCATTCTGCAATCTCGCCACCAATTCTTCTTTATACTTGCGCATCTAATCCTCCTTGCCAATGTTGCGAAAATCGGATCTCCTGCTATGATTTCTTCTCCTTTCGCTAACATTTGTATATCTTCATAATCTTGTGTATTTGAAATTGCCATAATCGTTGTTTCATCGATGTTATTTTTCTCAAATACTGTCTTATCATATGTTAATACTTTCTGTCCTTTTTTTACAGTATCTCCTTCTTCTACAAAGACTTTGAATCCTTCTCCTTCCAAATTCACTGAATCAATCCCAACATGCATTAAAACCTCTGTTCCTTCTTTGCTTTTAAATGCCATTGCATGTTTTGTCTGAAATACAGATGCAACTTCACCGTCAACTGGAGAATAGCAAACTCCATCATTGGATACAATTCCTACTGTTTTCCCAATGACTCCTGTTGAAAATACTTCATCTTTGATATCTTCCTGTTTTACAATCTTTCCTGATGTTACGCTGACAACTTCTGAATTATCGACATTTTCATTTAATACGATTGGTGCAGTATCCATATCTTCCGCAGATTCTTCATCATAATCATCATAAACACTGTCATTAAATCCTAAGATCCATACAGCGATCATTGTAACACCTATCGTAAGCGCTGCTGTGATGATTGCATGCTGTAAGTTGCTTGAATATTTTGCACTATAGTATCCTGGAATTCCTACAACTGAGAACAATCCAAATGCGAAAACTTTTAAATGTACAATACCCGCATAAATTCCTGCAACTGTTGATCCAATAATTGTAGCATATAATGGTTTTTTCATTTTAACACTGATTCCATATAATGCTGGTTCTGATGTGCCACCAAATAATCCTGAAATTGCTGCTGGAATTGCTAGCTGACGTAATTTTGAATTCTTTGTTTTTAATAAAACTGCTAATGCTGCTGCTCCCTGAGATAATGTAAAGCATAAAAATACAACTAATACAAATTCATCATATCCAACTTCTGCAATGGATGTCATTGCTACTGGAATTAAAGCAAGATGCATACCTGTCATACATAAGAAACTTGCTACAAGTAAAGTTAATGCAAGTGCAACCCATCCTGCTTTTGCAAAAATTGTCTGTAATACAACGGCTAATCCCTGTCCAAAAATTGCTCCTGCAGGTCCTGTTACGATCAATGCAATCGGTGTCATAAATAAAACAATTAATAATGGTCTGAATAAATGTACCACAACTTCTGGCAATATTTTGTCAATAAATTTCTCAATATATGACATCACCCATACTGTCAGGATAATCGGTACAACAGTTCCATTATAACTTGTCTGTGTTACTGGCAGTCCTAAGAAATGAATTGCCATATGTTGTTCCTGTGTCTGTGTTACCATACTTACAAAATTAGGATGTAATAACACTCCCGCAATTACAATTGCCAATACTTCATTACATTGAAAACGTTTGGCAGATGTATATGCAAGAATCACTGGCATAAATAAAAGACGGCATCTGATGCTGTACTTAATAATGCATATGTCTGGCTCTGTTCTGGAAGCAAATTCAGCATAGAACAAATCGTTAATAATACCTTGATCAGACCTGAGGCTGCTAATGCCGGAACTAATGGTGCGATACAACCAGAAACTGTTTCTAAAAATCTGTTTACTATATTTCCTTTTGCTTTTTCCGGTTTCTTTCCTGCACCTGCAATTCCATATGCATCCCGTATTGCTTTGCATAAATGAATTGCTTTCGGTCCTACAATAACCTGATACTGATCTCCAACAATTGATGTTCCCATAACACCATCAATTTTCTTAATTGACTCTTCATCATATTTTGATACGTCTTTAATGTACATTCTTAATCTCGTCGCACAGTTTGTAATTGACTTGATATTTTTGGCGCCTCCTGCTGCCTCTATAATCTTTTTTTCCTAAAGTTTTATTATCGCTCATATTATTTCTCCTTAAAAATAAGAAACCCAAGGGTCCATAAAGACTCTTGGTTTCGCCGATTTGAATTTATTCATCGTTACAATCCAATTATTTTTTACTTTTTGTTATAATATTTTCAATATGTACTGTTAAATATAACTGTTCTTCTTTGGATATCTTATAATTGTATTTATTATCTACAAATTTTACAACTGACTGAGTACAATTAAATGCCTTCTTATATTGTTCTTTTACAATATGATATAATGGATTATCTTCATCTGTGTACTGCTTATTTTCTAAAAATAGTCTCTGGGCAAAAAATTTTAAATGTGTGATAAACCGATAATAATATACTGATTCTTCATCAAAGTCTAATCCCATCTGATATTTCACAATATTCGTAATCTCTTTTACAAGCTTCATGATATCAACCATTTTGGAAGATTCCAGATTTTGCTGTGCATTCACAAAATGAAATGCTATAAAACCGGCTTCATCTTCTGGCAGTTCTACTTTCAGCTGATCTTTAATAATCTCCAATGCCTGACATCCAATCTCATATTCCTTGTTATAAAATCGTTTGATATCCAATAATAATGGATTTGGAACCTGCATTCCATCCAGATAGCGTTTTACCGCCATATGGATATGATCTGTCAATGAAATGTAGATATTATCATCTATCTCTGCATCTAAATATTTCTTTGCTCGTTCAATAATACAATTACTGACTTCTAAATATTTTGATGGAATATCCAATAATATTTCCTGAAATTTCATTGAAAAATCTTTATTTGATGGAACAAATTGTTTCTCAACTTGTTCTACATCAACACAGTCTCCTGCTTTCTTGTCATAAGTAATTCCTTTTCCCATAACAATGATTTCGTTTCCAGTTTTATCTGTTACGACAGCTACATTATTATTAAGTTTTTTCTTAATTTTCATGTATCTCCCTTTCCAAATGATATATTCAAAGACTGGCCTCACCTTTTCTTATATCCGTTTCAGCAAATTCATGCCAAAATAAAAATGACCCTATAATTTATGCAATAACATATACTATACAGGTCATGCTTGGCTTCACAATCGCAATCCAATTTAAATGTCTAATAAAACAGAGTATCGCCCATTACTTAAAACGGTCACAATCTCTATACCTTTTATTATATCCACTTCCATAGCAATTGTCAACTGAATAAATTTTGCAAATGATATCTGCCAGTATATCAAAATCCTTCCGTCCACGAACACAAAAACTTATCTTAATTTCTACGAGACCTTAAGAAAAGAGAAATTTTAGTTTTCGATTAGCTCAATGTATAAGCCAATACAGTAAAACATACATACTATGAGTTTTGATTTATTGGATTTAATACCTGTAAACTTTAGGTATCTTAGAAAAACGAAATAAAAGAATAGAAGATCCAGAACCATTGAAATTTTGCCGTTATTTTGACAGGTTCGCAGCAAATTTGGTGCATTGTTTGAACTCGCGTAGCGAGTGAGTTATGCAAGGAAAATTTGCGAATCAGCGACCGGTCAATGGGCGAGCATTCTGGTCTGAATCTTCTATTCTTTTATTCGTTTTCTAAGATACGGAAAGACTACAGATATCAAGCCAGGAAATTAAAACATATCAGAAATCTGTGCATGTAATCCCTGTAATGAATTCACTTCTTCATTCTGATCCTGATGTGCTTTTACATAAGCGATTCCTTCAGCTGCTGCTTTGGCTGCTGCGATTGTTGTATAATATGGAATCTTCGCTTTGATCGCACCTTTTCTTAGGTAACTATCATCGTTCACGCTGTCTTTTCCGACTGGAGAGTTTACAATAATATCGATATTACCATTTGTGATAAGGTCAAGGATGTTTGGTCTTCCTTCGCTTAATTTATTGACTTTCTCAGCTTCAATTCCAGCTTCTTTGATCAGTTTACATGTGTTTTCTGTTGCAAGGATCTTGAATCCGTCGTCTGCGAATGCTTTTGCTACTTCTACAACTTCTTCTTTATCCTTGCGATTTACAGAAATCAGTACCGTTCCTCCTAATGGAAGTTTCGCTCCAACACCTTCCTGTGCTTTGTAGAAAGCTTCTCCATAGGATTTGGATAATCCAAGAACTTCTCCTGTAGAACGCATTTCTGGTCCTAGAACTGGGTCTACTTCTTGGAACATATTGAATGGGAAGGCTGCTTCTTTGACTCCATAATATGGAATTGCCTGTTCTTTTAATTCTGGTACTGGTGATGGTTTTCCTGTTAATTCAGATGTGATGATCTGTGTTGCCAGTGGAACCATTCTCACGTTACATACTTTGGATACCAAAGGTACTGTACGAGATGCACGTGGGTTTGCTTCTAATACATAAACTTTATCATCTTCGATCGCATACTGCATATTCATTAGTCCTTTGACATGCATTTCTTCTGCGATTTTTCTTGTGTATTCTTTGATCGTTTCCAGGTTTTCTTCTGAAATATGAACAGATGGAAGAATACAAGCGGAGTCTCCTGAATGAACTCCTGCAAGTTCGATATGTTCCATCACTGCTGGTACAAATGCGTGTGTTCCGTCACTGATCGCATCTGCTTCACATTCCATCGCATGATTTAAGAAACGGTCGATCAGGATTGGGCGGTCTGGTGTTACACCAACGGCTGCTTTCATATATCCTGCCATGCTTTCGTCATCATAGACAACTTCCATTCCACGTCCACCAAGAACGTAGGAAGGTCTTACCATCACTGGATATCCGATCTTTCCTGCGATCTCTAATGCTTCTTCTACTGTTGTTGCCATTCCTGATTCCGGCATTGGAATCTCTAATTTATCCATCATTTCACGGAACAGATCACGGTCTTCTGCAAGGTCAATGACAGATGGAGATGTTCAAGAATCTTCACACCATTTTTCTCAAGTTCGGCAGCAATATTCAGTGGTGTCTGTCCACCAAACTGAGCGATCACTCCTAATGGTTTTTCTTTATTATAAATACTTAATACATCTTCCACTGTTAATGGTTCGAAATATAATTTATCGGATGTATCGTAATCTGTAGATACTGTCTCTGGGTTGCAGTTTACGATGATCGTCTCGAATCCCATTTTCTTCAGTGCCTGAGATGCATGTACACAGCAGTAGTCAAATTCAATACCCTGTCCGATACGGTTTGGGCCTCCACCTAAGATCATGATCTTTTGTTTATCTGTGGATACTGGGTTCTTGTCTTCTGCATTATATGTTGAATAATAATATGCACTGTCTGGCGTTCCGCTTACATGAACCCCTTCCCATGCTTCTTCGACACCGATTGAAATACGTTTATTTCTGATATCTTCTTCTGGAATCTCTAATAACTGACTTAAATATTTGTCAGAGAAACCATCTTTCTTCGCTGATGTTAACATTTCATCAGATGGCATGTTTCCTTTGCATGCAAGAAGCTTTTCTTCTTCTTCAACTAACTCTTTCATCTGCTCGATAAAGTATGTTTTTACTTTTGTCAGTTCAAAGATCTCATCGACAGTTGCACCTTTTCTTAATGCTTCGTACATGATGAAATGACGTTCGCTTGATGGTGACACTAATTTCTTTAATAATTCTTCTTTTGTTAAGTATCAAGTTGTTCGCATGTCCAAGTCCGTAGCGTCCTGTCTCTAAGCTTCGGATCGCTTTCTGGAATGCTTCTTTGTATGTCTTACCGATACTCATAACTTCACCAACAGCACGCATCTGTGTTCCAAGTTTGTCTTCGACACCTTTGAATTTCTCAAATGCCCAACGTGCAAACTTGATAACGACATAGTCACCGTCTGGTACATATTTATCTAATGTTCCGTATTTTCCACATGGAATATCTTTTAATGTTAAACCTGCTGCAAGCATTGCAGAAACTAAAGCGATCGGGAATCCTGTCGCTTTGGATGCTAATGCTGAGGATCTTGATGTTCTTGGATTGATCTCGATAACAATAATACGGTCTGTCACTGGATCATGAGCAAACTGTACGTTTGTTCCACCGATCACCTGTACAGAATCTACAATCTTGTATGCCTGTTCCTGTAATCTCTGCTGACATTCTTCAGAGATCGTGAGCATCGGTGCGGAACAGAAGGAGTCTCCTGTATGCACTCCTAATGGATCGATATTCTCAATGAAGCAGACTGTGATCATATTTCCTTCTGCATCACGGACAACTTCTAATTCTAATTCTTCCCATCCAAGAATGGATTCTTCTACAAGTACCTGTCCAACTAAACTTGCCTGAAGTCCTCTTGCCATAACGGTCTTCAATTCTTCTTTGTTATATACCAGTCCTCCACCGGCTCCACCCATTGTGTAAGCTGGACGAAGTACCACTGGATAACCAAGCTTATCAGCGATCTTCAACCCATCTTCTACGCTGTAAGCAACCTCGCTTCGAGCCATCTCGATTCCAAGTTCGTCCATTGTCTTCTTAAACTCGATACGGTCTTCTCCACGTTCAATACTATCTACCTGTACACCAATTACTTTGACATTATACTTATCTAAAATACCCTTTTTATATAACTCTTCGCATAAATTTAATCCGGACTGCCCACCTAAGTTTGGAAGTAAAGCATCTGGACGTTCCTTTGCAATGATTTCCTCTAAACGTTCTGCGTTCAGCGGTTCAATGTAAGTTTCGTCAGCTGTCTCTGGATCTGTCATGATCGTTGCTGGATTGGAGTTGACCAATACGATCTCATATCCAAGTTTACGAAGCGCCTTACACGCCTGTGTCCCCGAATAGTCGAATTCGCATGCCTGACCGATGATGATCGGACCAGAGCCAATGATCAACACTTTGTTAATATCTGTTCTTTTTGGCATAAAAATAATTCCTCCTTTAGACTTTATTATTATTATATAAGAAAATCAGTGAAATCGGAATCATTTTGTGAAGTTTTTTTAACTATGTTAACTTTGGATTTTCTTACCAATTCATAAGAATTTCTTAATGACAATTTATAAATCGTTTATATTTGTTTATATTCTGTATATTGAATCTCGAAATGGAAATGATTATACTATAACCATACCTCAAGGAAAGACCTAAAAGATAAGACAATAAAAGAATTTCAGGAAACATCCTACAGGTATAGTTTTTTCATATATATTTTTAATCCTCTCTTTTCAAAAAGGAAACCATCACACCCCAGATGGTTTCCTTTTATTTTTGTCAGATTTTCCCGCCTTGCTTTTCATTTTTGCCTATAATATAATGATGTTTGTTACTTTTTTATAGATTTTCAATAAAGAAAGAAAGGAACGTATGTTTTTACATACGGAAAAAAACTATGTTGGAAAACTTATTTAAATTAAAGGAGAATCATACCTCCGTAAAAACTGAAGTCATTGCTGGTATTACTACATTTATGACAATGGCTTACATCCTTGCGGTAAACCCAAGTGTGCTTTCTGCAGCTGGTATGGACCCTACTGCTGTCTTATTAGCTACATGTATCGCTTCCTTTATCGGAACTTTATGTATGGGACTTACTGCGAACCTTCCATTCGTACTTTCCGCTGGTATGGGATTAAATGTTTATCTTACCTATACCGTTGTTGGTCTGATGGGTTATCACTGGCAAGTTGCTTTACTTGCTGTATTCGTTGAAGGTATCATCTTCATCGTCTTATCTTTGACAAATGTTCGTGAAGCAATCTTTGATGCGATCCCTTTGAATCTTAAGAAGGGGGTTTCTGTCGGAATCGGTATCTTTATTGCCTTTATTGGTCTTCAGAACGCAAAACTTGTTATTGGAAATGACTCTACATTGGTATCTATCACAAACTTCACAAAAGATTTCCATACTGCTGGAATCTGTTCTTTACTTGCAGTTGTTGGATTACTGATCACAGTCATTCTTTACATTAAAAAAGTACCTGGATCTATCCTGATCGGAATCCTTGCTACATGGGTGATCGGAATGCTCTGCCAGGTAACAGGAATCTATGTTCCTGATTTCAAAACAGGTTATTACAGCCTGTTCCCTACATTTGCAATGACAGATTTTTCAAAATTAGGAGAGACTTTCGGTAAATGTTTCCAGTATGACTTGGGCAAAGTCGGAATCTTTAATTTTATCACCGTTGTATTATCTTTCTTATTTGTCGATCTGTTTGATACACTCGGAACTTTAGTCGGTGTCAGCACAAAAGCCGGAATGCTTAACGAGGAAGGTAAACTTCCTGGAATCAAACCTGCATTAATGGCAGACGCCGTTGCTACAACAGCTGGTGCGGTTCTTGGTACTTCTACTGTTACAACATTCGTTGAATCTTCTTCTGGTGTTGCTGCTGGTGGACGTACTGGTTTAACAGCTGTTGTTTCAGGATTCTTATTCCTGATCTCAACATTATTTGCACCGCTCTTTACAGCAATCCCATCATTTGCGACAGCCCCTGCGCTGATCATGGTTGGATTCTTAATGTTTGGAGCAATCTCTGATATCAAATTTACAGATGATAATATGACAGAAGCCGTACCTGCTTACCTTTGCATCATTGCAATGCCATTATTCTACAGTATCTCTGAGGGAATCTCTATCGGAATCATCTCCTATGTGATCTTGAATGTAGCTTGTGGTAAAGCAAAGAAAATCACTCCTTTAATGTACGTACTTGCAGTATTATTCATCCTGAAATATGCCGTTTTATAAGTATAGAAAAACAGCCGTATCATGATCGATACGGCTGTTTTATTCTTATCTCATATTAAATTAAAATGCTTGTCCTACTGAACGATTCTTCTGACACCCCATACAGCTCTGTAATCAGCATTCCGCACATTGATTCCTGTGTCTTTGCTTCCTGCATGAATGATCTGGTTATCTCCAATGTAGATCGCTACATGTCCTACACCGTTCACTACCTGATAGCAGATCAGATCTCCTGGCTGCTTCTCATTCCATGATACTGCTGTTCCTTCATATCTCTGTGCTGTTGAACTGTGTGGCAGTGAATATCCAAAATGTTTATATACCTGCATCGTGAATCCAGAACAGTCAACTCCATTCGTAAGGCTTTCTCCACCCCATACATAAGGATTGCCTCTAAACTGCATTGCGTAGTCTACAACACTTTGTCCTGTTGCCGTTCCATAAACTTCCCATGTATCTTCTTCCGGTTTTGACTCAGATAGATACTGTGAACTTACATAACAATAAACTCCACTATATCTTACCGTTGTCCATCCAGACCGTTCTCCATAACAGGTGATCTGCGTACCTTTCTTGTATGATCCTGCCTTTGCTGCACTTGTCGACGCTTTCTTACGGATCGTCAAAGAACTTGCCGTTACATATCTTGTATATGTATCTGTTGTTATATTCGCTGCTTTCTGTGCTGTTACAACAACTGGTTTCTTCTTTGACAGATATCTTGTTGCGATATATCGATAATATCTTCCATATTTGATCTTCGTATAAGATCTTTTCTTCTTGTAGCAGCGAACCTTTGCTGCTTTCTTGTATGATCCAACGATCTTTCCCTTATTTGATGCTTTTTTACGAACCACTACGTTATTGGCTGTTACATATCTTGAATAGGAAGCATATACATCATGTGTATGTGAACTCATGGATAAGACCACCATACAACATATACTTACTACACAGGAAATGAGGATTCCAGTAGTCTTTCTCTTCATATTTCCTCCCTTTAGTTCCATTTTTTACCGACTACTTCTAGTTTACTACCTCATTTTTCATATGTAAACCATTTCGTAATATTTTTTTCATAAATTCTTATGAAAAATGTACCTATTTGCAACATTTTTCATCGTTTTGAATCAAATCTTTGATCGTCTGCATGCCTTCTTCCTTATTATTTTTTAACTACATTATCTTACAATTCTTCGAACACAATTTACTGATCTGTAATTTGCTACTGATGTATGTATTCCTGTCGCCGTGCTTCCTGCATGAATCACACGATTATTTCCAATATAAATTCCAACATGTCCGATTCCATTGATCGCATTATAGCAGATCAGATCTCCCGGCTGCTTATTCGCCCATGAAACTACTGTTCCATAGCTTCTCTGGGAAATGGAACTGTGTGGAAGATAGTATCCAAAATGCTGGAAAATCTTCATTGTGAACCCAGAGCAGTCAACACCTGTTAACAAGTTTTCAAATTATAGCAATATTGACATATACACATAAAAAATAGCACCTCCACTCTAGCAAAGTAAGGTGCTATTTCTATAGTTTCATACTCGCCGGAAACAGATAGGTTTCGTCTATCGTGCCGACTTCCTTATTATTTTACTTTTATTACTTTTTTCACTTCTGGACCGTTTCCGTATCCTTTTCCTAATGCTGTACTAATTCTGATCGTCAGCTTTTTACCTTTTCTTGCTCCATTAGGAACCCATACGGTATAACTCTTCTTGCTTCCTTTTACCCAGTTGCCAGCAACCCACATACCGCCAACTTTTGGTACTTTTTTCTTTAAAGTTACTTTTACTTTATATCTGGTATAAGTATAAGGTGGCACCCATTCATAACGTGAAACGCGTCCACCGATCCAGTGTTTTCGCCACCAGCCTTTCACTGTTACCTTTTTCCTCTTTACAACTTTTATTGACTTCACGGCTGGTTTCTTGCTAGATCCAGTTTTCATCGTTACTACGTCAGATGGATCTCCTGTCATACCATTTGCATAAGACTGTAAACGGAACTTGTAATTTGTCAAAGGCTTTAATCCTTTTATCGTAACTGGATTACTGGTACCGCAAGAGTTGTATCCTATTGTTTTTGCTGTCGTCCATTTACCTTTTTTCAGGACCTGAATCCTTACGGAAGTGTTCCGTTTATTCGGATAATCTATCCAGAACTTCGCAGAATTATAACCAGTAGCCACACGTGGTTTCTTCAATTTCTCTGCCGGACTGATCACGTAAGTTGTAAAGGTCTTTCCATTTGTTGTCTTAAATGTGATCCATGCATGTCTTCCTGGTGTCGTAGCTTTTGATGGGATTCCATCATAATCAACTGTGTTGGAATTATACCAATCCCATGTCTTTCCACTAAGGTGATCATATACCTCGATGATCTTATCGTCAGAATTCGCTGGCATCGTCTGTGCTATAACTTTTTTCTTGCCTATATCCTCAAGATTGATCTCACTTGGTGAACAAGTAACTCCATTAGCATAAATCCAGTTGTGACCGTTTAGGTTGAACATGAATGTTGCCGGATAATAAGCTGACTTATCAACAGATATACATACATAATATGTATCCTTTGTTAAAGTTATCGGACCTGGATTCCACTGTTCTACCTTACTACTCAAGTCACTTTTTGCTGTAGCTTCTTTGTATATCATTTCACCACGAGAATTATACATTCGAATATAAGTATTGTTAAAACCAAAATGACCGCTTCTTTCTTTTTCAGCAACTCAAACGTTGGATTGATCACTGCTCTATCACTAACATTAAACTTATACCAACGCTCATCTTTCCTACCTGGCTGTAACACCTTCAAAGAGACTGTACTGCATACCAGATAATGGAATTTCTATTGCTGTATCTTGATTAAGACCAATGGCTTTCTCTTTACTCTTTACTTCTTTATTGAGATACTCTGATTTCATAGTAATCGTAGCTGAAGTTGAAGAATCAAAAATAACTTCACAAGCATTCTCCATTGTCTGCCCTGGATACAGATAAGTATATTTGCATCAGCCGGCACTGCATTTTCACGGCTAACACACTCATGACCTCCCACTTTTATCCGCATACGATAATTCTTACTCTTTGGTGTGACATTATTATCCAATGTTATTTTCACTGGTTTCGCTGTTTTATTAGTTATCTTAAAAGAATGCGTAGAATCTGATGATTTAGACACGGTAATAGATGATGATGGTTTTATACTTCCTGATTCATCAACATAAAAACTATGTTCCCCTGCGTTAACATCAACATCTGCTATAAATCCGAATCCAAACACCAAAGCACATAGCAGCAATGCCTTCATAAAATAGTTACATATTCGTCTTTTTCTCTCTTTTTTCATAATTCGCCCTCCTGTTTATTCTCCAACGAAGTTGGGTGGGTTTCCGTTCTAAAACCATTAAGTTTTCTATGAAAATTATAACAAATATGTTCTATTTTTACCCTGTCCTTAAGTACAGGTTTCTTGTTTTTGTTGTATAGACTGAATTATCACATATATTTTTCTGGACTGCTTGGTATAATAAAGTTCTTATTCGTGACTGCAATCGCAAGCCTTGTTTTATTGGCATATCCAGTTTTGGATAAAATATTGGATATATGAAACTTTACCGTTCTTTGGGATATGTGCATGCGTTCAGCAATTTCACTATATTCAAATCCTTCACATACAAAGCGCAGCACTTCGATCTCTTTTGCGGTAAGCTCTGAACTATCAGCAAGCCCCAGCTTTACACTCGGTGTCTTATCCGGGAAAATACTTTCTCCTGCCATTGTTCGTTCTATTACATCGATCAGGTTCTCCGGGCTGATATCTTTATACCAGAAACTGTCCACTTTCGCTTCCTTGGCTCTCTTTAAATATCCGACTTCTACCATTGAAGTTACGATAATTATTTTTATGTCTGGGAATTCTGCTTTAATTTCTGTTGCCGCTTCTATGCCGTCTTTATTCCCCGCTGTGCATACATCCATCAAAATCAAGTCGATCTGTTCCCGTCTACAAACGGCCAACGCAACATCTGCGCCATTTACGCTGGCAGAAAGTGCGTATTTGCCACTATCTAAAAGTATTCTTTCCATATTTTCACGAGGCATCCTCTGATCCTCTACGATCAATACTTTCTTCATTTTTGCTCTCCTTCTTCTGAAATGTTATTGTCAATGCAAAATACGGAATAGACTGTATCTGCATTTCCCCGCCATGATCAAATATATGCCGGGAAAGATTATATAGTCCCCCTTTTGGGACAACTTCTTTCTCCGGTGCTGCCCCATTATTTGTAATGCGAATACGATAAAAATCATTATTTTCCTGCATCGTTATAAAAAGTTCTGTCGCACCAGCATGACATACACCATTCGTCAGACACTCTCTCATCGCAAGTATATATATATTGGCATAATCTTCGTTCTTCGGCAAAGAGCAAGGCATTCTATCTTCACACCAAGAGTTTTCGCATCCTGCAGAAATTGTTCAAATTCTCCTTCCCCAAAAGGCTGCTGATTATCATTCCAGATTGCATTTACCGCCTGACAAAGTAATCTGACCGCATCGCTGTAATCTTCACTTCCCTGCAATAAATTCTGCCGGATCGCTGTCAATCCCGCACCCATCTGATCATGCAGTTTTGTCTTGGCAGCAAGCACTTCCCTTTCTCTTGTCAAGATCAATACATTGTCAGAAAGATATCGAAGTTCCCTTGATATTTCTTTCAGCTTCTCCGTCTGCTTTGTCAAATTTATTTTCTCATGATATTGCTTTGTAACATCCATAAAAACAGCTTCTATATAAATCTTACCATCTCTGTCTCTGACTTCATTTTCCCGATAATCCCATACCTTCCCATCTGGGAAAATATAAGTGTCTTTTTTACCTGCAAGCCTGATCACACCGTTTTGTATACTTGTATCAAGTGCATCTCGTAACTCACTGAATTCCTGCAGATCTTTATGCGCAAGAATCCTAAAAAGCTGATATATCTGCGTATTGGCAAGCTTCACTGTTCCATCAGAATTAAAATAGCAGATGCCTGTCGGAAGAAGATTCATCGCTTCTTTGATCGAATTCCGATTAACTTTTTCTTTTGATATCCTTTTTAATCTGATGCCTTCCCAAATAAGCAAAAAAATCAATGGCACCGACAATACACCAAATAACCCATATCGGAACAGGCAACACTTCATAATAGTTTGCTCCCTTATCGATCTGTCCGAACGAATATACCAGATGATTCAACAGGAAAAAACAAAAAATAAAAAG
>ENA-OQAS01000942-OQAS01000942.1-human-gut-metagenome-genome-assembly--contig:-NODE-942-length-14445-cov-2.145691_pt1 | contig 14445 bp, 15 predicted proteins | sample MGYA00242733_ERZ504523 | MGnify/ENA primary metagenome ERZ504523 (study PRJEB26092, sample SAMD00036239) | human gut metagenome | host: Homo sapiens | study: EMG produced TPA metagenomics assembly of... | reverse complement strand
CAGACTATGCTGGAGAGGTATTCGGACTGGGAGATGGTGGCACAGCAGACCGGTGACAATTCCAGAGAAGAGGCAGAGAAAGTCATGAAACTATTTCTTGAGCAGGAACCGGATTTACGGGTAGTGTTTGCAGAGAGTGACGAGATGGCACTGGGAGCCATCGATGCGATCGGGAAATCAGGAAAGACCTGTGGAGAGGACGGAGATATTATTGTGATTTCATTTGGTGGAAGTAAAGCGGGGATCGAAGCTGTAAAAGAAGGTAAATTGAATGTAACCTTTGAATGCAATCCTGGCCAGGGACCGAAAGCGGCAGAACTGATCCAGAGACTGGAATCGGATATTTCCATTGATAAGGAACAATACGTGGAAGAAACATATTTTGATGGAACTATGGATTTGGATGAAATTATAGAAAACAGAACATATTAAAGGCAGGAAGAAGAATGATAAAAGTATTTTTGGTTGAAGATGAAATTATTATCAGAAATGGGATCAAGAACAGTATTAATTGGGAAATGCATGGATATGACTTTGTCGGAGAGGCAAGTGATGGAGAACTTGCGTTACCGATGATTCTTGAAAAGAAACCAGACATCCTGATCACGGATATTAAGATGCCTTTTATGGATGGACTGGAACTCAGTGAGCAGGTTAAAAAAGTACTTCCGGCTACGAAAATCATGATTCTGAGTGGATATAATGAGTTTGATTATGCAAAGATGGCGATTAAGATCGGTGTAACCGATTACCTTCTGAAGCCAATTTCTTCAGAAAAATTGTTGGATGCAGTTAACAAAGTAGCAGAAGAAATCCGGAAAGAGCAAAGCGAAAAAGAGCAGATGAATCAATATGCCCGTGAAATGCAGGAAAACAAAGAAAGTGAAAAGTTTCAGTTTTTCAATCAGGTGTTTGCAGGAAGTATGCCATTTGGAGAATGTCTGGAGCAGGGAAAGCAACTGAGAATTGAAATCAGTGCAGAGGGATATTGTGTGATCCTCTTTAAGATTATTATGATCGATCATCCGATGGATTATAACGAGGATATTGTAAGTGCAACCGAAGATATAGAAATCTGAGTGAGCAGACAGAAAAGCTCCTGTGGTTCCGGAGAGGTGTAGAAGGATGGGGATTTATTGCACAGGGAGCTGTTGGTGAAGAACTGACTGCGAGAGCTCAGACATTTAGGGAAGATCTGGAAAAAGTTCTGGAAAAATATAAAAATCTGGAATATTTTGGAGGAATTGGAAGTCAGGTGGGGAGGTTCAGTGAGATTAAAAGATCCTACAATGATGCAAACAGAGCCTTTGCAGAGCGTTTTTCAAGAAGTTTGAGACAGTTTGTGAGTTATTCAGAGGTTCATCAAATGGGGGTTCAGAATGACGTTGAGATGCACAGACTCGGAACCATGGCGGAGAACCGGAAAATGCTGGAGCGTTTCCTGAAGACAGGAACGGAAAATGAAGTAAAAAGCTTTATGGATGCATATTTTGATGCAATTGGTGAGCAGAACCTGCAGTCGATGATGTTGAGACAGTATATTGTAATGGATACTTTTATCAGCGTCCAAAGTCTGGGAGACAGTCTGAACATTGAAAAAGAAGATATTGAAAGAGAGCTTGGCGATGTGCAGGAGGTATCGCAGTATGTGCAGGAACTGGAGGCAACGAGGAAGTACCTGGAAAATATAGTCAGACGAATGATCCGGTTAAGAGAGCAGGCATCGGGCAGACGCTATTCAGAAATTATTGAAAAAGCGAGAGATTATATCGGACAAAATTATATGTCAGAGAATATTTCACTGAACCTGGTGGCTTAGAGCGTCAACATCAGTCCGAGCTATTTCAGTTCTTTGTTTAGTCAGGAGGTTGGCTCAACCTTTGTAGAATATCTGACGGGTGTTCGTATGGAAAAAGCAAAAGAGCTTCTGATGTGTTCGGATAAGAGGACATCGGACATCGGATATGAGGTGGGATACAAAGATTCCCATTATTTCAGCTATATATTCAAAAAGACACAGGGATGTTCGCCGAAGGAATTCCGTTCAAGAGGAAGGGGATAGAATATGAAGGTGAAATATAAGAACTGGTCGATCAATAAGAAACTGCTTTCCATTTCGCTGTCAGCATTTCTGCCAATGGTAATTCTGCCGCCTATTTGATCGTGTCTTCAAATAATGCGGCATCAGCTTATTCTGAGATTACAAAAAGTGTTGCCTATGCCAACCGTTATGTGGAAGACTTTAAAAGTCGGCTGGATTATAGTGTGTATCTTGCTGTGGTAAGTAATAAGCAGCTTAAGGAGGTCGGAGATGGAGTTACGACGGTAAATGGAGTAGTGACGGTGAATCCATACGACTATATTACAGAGATGGAAGAGGCGTGTGATAAGATGACGCAAAATGCGACGGTTCCGCTCAACCAGTCACAGGCGGGACGTATTAAAAATTCACTGTCTTCACTCCGTTTTGTGTACAGGATCTGGATAAACAGATTAAAGAACGGACCCCTTATGATGAGAGAATGGAATATTTTAACAGTAATGTCAAAGATCTGACGACACTGGTGCAGAACGGAATCCAGGACTATGTCTATCTGGAAACTTCCAATTTTGTGACTGTACAGACGGAACTGAACCGGAATAATCGTAATTCGACCATTCTGGCGGTCGGAGTGGCAATTGTTGCGATGAGTATTTCCCTGCTGCTCAGTGGACGAGCAGCAAGAAGTGTGACAAGACCGATCCGCGATCTGTGTGATCTGACAGAGAAGGTTGCCGGCGGTGATTTCTCTGTAAAAACACAGGTCGAAGCGGGGGACGAGATTGCGGTGCTCACACGGAGCTTTAATGATATGACAGAGGAAATCGGGATTCTGGTAGATGATATCCGGAAAAACAGGAAAATCTTAGAATTATTGAGAACCGACTTCTGCAGGAACAGATCAATCCACATTTCCTTTACAATACTCTTGATGCCATTGTCTGGCTTGCTGAGGAAAATAAAAGTGCAGAGGTTGTGAAAATGGTAACCTCGCTCTCTGATTTTTCCGCACAACCTTAAGCAAAGGGCATGATTATATTACAGTGAAAGAAGAGCGGACGCATATTGAGAGCTATCTGGAGATCCAGCAGTTCCGCTATCAGGATATCCTGGACTATGAGATCCAGATGGATGAGGAGATCTACGGCTACATTATACCGAAGCTTACACTGCAGCCTCTTGTCGAAAATGCGCTTTATCATGGAATTAAGAATAAGCGGGGGAAAGGTAAAATCCTGATTACCGGTAAAAAGCAGGGAGATAAAATCATTCCAGGTCATTGACAATGGAAAGGTATGACAGAAGGAAGAACTGAACAGTCTCCGAAAAAGATGGCAGGGACGGATACAGGAGATGAAGCGAAGGGCTTTGGTGTATCGAATGTGAACCAGAGAATCAAGTATTATTACGGGGAAGAATACGGAGTGTTCTTTGAAAGCAAGGAAAATGAAGGCACAAATGCGACGATCATCATAGCGGCTAAAAATATTCAACTTCCATCATAAAAAAACTAACTTTTTCACGGAAAAGCAGAAAATATTCTACCAAAAGAGGAAGATTTTCCGTATTAAAAGTATGAAAATTTTATTATTATAAGTACATCAAGAGGTTAAGAAAACCCAATGAAGGAGGAACATGTAAAATGAAAAAAAGAAAAGTGTTAGCAGTATTGTTATGTGCAGCGATGACAGCAGCTTTAGCAGTTGGATGCGGTGGAAGCAAAGGATCTGACAGCAGCGACAAGAGCAGTGATTCATCAAGCTCATCCGATGATGTGATCACAGTAGGCTTCTCGCAGGTAGGTGCAGAATCTGACTGGCGTACAGCAAACTCTCAGTCAATGAAAGACACATTCAGCAAAGAAAACGGATATGACCTGATCTTTGATGATGCTCAGCAGAAACAGGAAAACCAGATCACAGCAATCCGTAACTTCATCCAGCAGGAGGTTGATTACATTCTTCTTGCACCTGTTACAGAGACAGGATGGGATACAGTTCTTCAGGAAGCAAAAGATGCAGACATCCCGGTAATCATCGTTGACCGTATGGTTGATGTATCTGATGACAGCCTTTACACAACATGGATCGGAACCGATGCTCTTTGTGAAGGTCGTAAAGCAGCTGAATGGCTGAACGGATTTGCAGAAGCAAAGGAATCGCAGCATCTGATATCCATATCGCTGATATCCAGGGAACAATCGGATCTACAGCTCAGATCGGACGTACAAAAGGTCTTGAAGAAGGCGTTGACAAATACGGATGGGATCTTGTAGCTCAGCAGACAGGTGAATTTACACAGGCTAAAGGTCAGGAAGTTATGGAGTCTATGCTGAAACAGTATGACAACATCAACGTAGTATACTGCGAGAACGATAACGAAGCATTCGGAGCAATCGATGCAATCGAAGCAGCAGGTAAGACAGTTGGATCTGATATCGCTAACGGCGAAATCATGGTAATTTCTTTCGATACAACACATGCAGGACTTCAGGATGTTCTTGATGGAAAGATCGAATGCGACGTAGAGTGTAACCCACTTCACGGACCACGTCTGAAGAACTTATCAAAAAACTTGAAGCTGGCGAAGACGTTGAAAAACTTAACTATGTAGATGAAGAAATCTTTGCTCATGATGACACAGTTAAATCTGTAAAAGCTACAAACAGCTTAGACGAAGAAAAAGATTTTGATGTAACACCACTTACACAGGATATTCTTGACAAACGTGCATACTAAAATGCATTAGGAAAATCGGATATATAATCTGACAGACACATAAGGGTGGATGAATAGAGAGGCGTGGTAGATAATAATCGGAATGTGCCGGATATTTATACTACGCCCTCTTTATTGAAAAAAGGAAAGCAGGTGGAAGAGTATGGAGGGTAATGTTGTACTTACAATGCGGGATATTTCCAAGACATTTCCCGGTGTAAAAGCATTGCAGCATGTTGATTTTACACTTCGCAAGGGCGAAATTCACGCTCTGATGGGTGAGAACGGTGCAGGTAAATCTACACTGATCAAGGTTCTTACCGGTGTACATGAATTTGAAAATGGCGAGATCCGTCTGGATGGAAAAGACGGTCCGATATTAATAAATCACCTCAGGACGCACAGAACAATGGTATCAGTACTGTATATCAGGAAGTTAACCTTTGTCCGAACCTGACGGTGGCAGAAAATCTGTTTATTGGACGCGAACCAAGAAAAGCAGGATTTATTGACTGGCGTACAATGAACAAACGTGCAACAGAATTGCTTAAGAGTCTTGAAATTGATGCTTCAGCTACCCAGAAGCTGGAAGAGGTTTCTCTGGCAAGACAGCAGATGATCGCAATCGCACGTGCAGTGATATGAAATGTAAGGTTCTGATCCTTGATGAGCCAACTTCATCTCTGGACGATGATGAGGTTGCAAAACTGTTCAACTGATGAACAGACTGAAAGATGAAGGCGTAGGTATTATTTTCGTAACACACTTCCTGGAACAGTATATGAGGTCTGCGACAGAATCACAGTTTTACGAATGGGGAACTGGTTGGCGAATACGAAGTCAAAGATCTGCCAAGAGTTATGCTTGTTGCCAAGATGATGGGTAAAGACTTTGATGATCTTGCAGATATCAAGGGAGATCATGCAGAACTCAAAGAATTCATCCCGGTTATCGAGGCAGAAGGACTTAGCCATAAAGGAACGATCAAACCGTTTGATATGACGATCAACAAAGGTGAGGTTGTCGGATTTACAGGACTTCTTGGATCCGGACGTTCGGAACTTGTCCGTGCAATTTATGGAGCTGATAAAGCGGATTCCGGTAACTGAAAGTTAACGGAAAAGAAGTGAAGATTCATGCTCCGATCGATGCAATGAAGCTTGGTATGGCATATCTTCCAGAAGACAGAAAGAAAGATGGTATCATCGCAGATCTGTCTGTCCGTGAAAATATTATTATCGCACTTCAGGCGAAAAAAGGTATGTTCCATCCAATGAGCAGAAAAGAAATGGATGAAGCAGCAGATAAATATATTAAGATGCTTCAGATTAAGACAGCAAGCCGTGAAACTCCGATCAAGAGTCTGTCAGGTGGTAACCAGCAGAAGGTTATCATTGGTAGATGGCTTCTTACCAATCCGGATTTCCTGATCCTGGATGAACCTACAAGAGGTATTGATATCGGAACCAAGACAGAGATCCAGAAACTGGTACTTGATCTTGCAGATCAGGGAATGTCGGTTGCATTTATTTCTTCAGAAGTAGAAGAAATGCTCCGTACCTGTTCACGTATGGCAGTTATGCGAGACGGTAAGAAGGTTGGAGAAATTTCCGGTGATGAATTATCACAGGAAGGTATCATGAAAGCAATCGCAGGAGGTGAAGAGTAATGAGCACAAATAAATCAACATGGAAAAAGCTTACCTCTATGAGGCTTTTCATGCCACTGGTGTGTCTGCTTGCAATCATTATCGTAGCTACAATTACAATTCCGGGCTTCTTAAGCATGTCTCTTAAGAATGGAGTTCCATACGGATATCCGGTCGATGTGATCAACCGTGCATCCGAGCTGGTTATTTTGTCAGTTGGTATGACACTTGTTACAGCAGCTTCCGGAGGACAGGACATCAGTGTCGGAGCTGTTATGGCGGTCGCAGGAGCCGTATGCTGCCAGATCCTTTCCGGTGGGGAAGTATCTGTAAACTCTCTGTCAGCACCGATTATCGTTGCATTCCTTGCAGCATTGGTTGCTTCAGGAATCTGCGGTGCATTTAACGGATTTCTGGTTGCAAAGCTGAATATTCAGCCGATGGTTGCGACATTGATCCTTTACACAGCAGGACGTGGTATCGCCCAGCTGATCACAGACGGACAGATTACATATATCCGTGTGAAATCTTATCAGGTATTCGGAAGCTATGCCGGAAAATTCCCGATTCCGATGCCAGTTGTAATTGCAATTATCGTAGTTATCATTGCATATGTTATTTTGAAAAAGACAGCTCTTGGACTTTATATCGAGAGCGTTGGTATTAACGGAACCGCATCCAGACTGGTCGGACTTAATTCAACCATGATCAAGTTCCTTACTTACCTGATCTGTGGTGTACTTGCAGGTGTTGCAGGATTTGTGGCTTCCAGCCGTATCTACTCAGCAGATGCCAACAACATTGGTCTGAACCTTGAAATGGATGCCATCCTTGCAGTTGCCCTTGGTGGAAATGCCCTTGGTGGTGGTAAGTTCAGCCTGATGGGATCTGTGATCGGAGCTTATACAATCCAGGCACTTACAACCGTTCTTTACGGATTGAATGTATCAGCCGATCAGCTTCCGGTCTACAAGGCAATCGTTGTTGTAGTCATCGTTGTCCTTCAGAGCCCGGTATTCAAGAAATTTATTGCAGTGCAGAAAGAAAAAAGAACATCAAAGGCTGCAGTGAAAGGAGGAGCTAACTAATGAAAGCAAAAGTATCCGGAACAAAAAAGAAAATTAACGGAACGACATTCCTCCTTATGATTACAATTTTACTGTTTGTTGTAATGTACGCAGCAGGTATGATCGTATTTAACGACAAAGGTTTTGCAAAACCGCAGATGTTCCTGAATCTGTTCATTTCCAATGCAGGTCTTCTGGTTATCGCGATGGGCGAAACGATCGTTATGATCACAGCCGGAATCGATATCTCAGTTGGTTCTGTTACAGCACTTGTATGTATGGTTGCTGCAAACCAGATGGAAAATCACGGCGCAAGCGCTTATACCGCACTTCTTATGGCACTGGTGATCGGACTTCTCTTTGGTCTGGTTCAGGGATTCCTGGTATCTTATCTGGAGATCCAGCCATTCATTGTAACACTGGCAGGTATGTTCTTTGGACGTGGTATGACATCAATCATCAGTACAGATATGATTTCTATCAAAAATGCAACTTCATGGCATGGGCTAAATACAAAATTACATGCCGTTTGGTTCTTACAGTAAGAGGGGAAAATTCCTCCCGGCATATATTTATCCGACAGTTATCATTGCAATCATCGTTCTGATCGTAATCATGATCGTTATGAAGTATACAAAATTCGGACGTTCTGTATATGCGATCGGTGGAAATGAACAGAGTGCACTTATGATGGGACTGAATGTTAAGAGAACAAAAATGGCTGCATACCTTCTGGACGGCTTTCTTGCAGGACTCGGCGGATTCCTTTTCTGTATGAACAGCTGTGCCGGATTCGTAGAACAGGCAAAAGGTCTTGAGATGGATGCGATTTCAGCAGCCGTTATCGGGGGTACACTACTTAGTGGTGGTGTCGGAACTCCATTCGGAACCCTGTTCGGTGTACTGATCAAAGGAACGATTTCCAGTCTGATCACTACACAGGGAACACTTTCAAGCTGGTGGGTACGAATCGTACTTTCCGCACTCCTCTGCTTCTTCATCGTTCTGCAGTCTGTATTTGCAAGCCTGAAGAAGAAAAACTAAAGAAAGAACAGTACTTGAAATATTACAGGCGAAAAGAAAAAACGACGGGTATTGACGGAAACTTTTTAATTGCCTATAATAAAAAAGTAGGATTTAAACACCGGATGTTCATATCGTACATCCGGTGTTCTTTTTGTAAGTATTGAGTATAAAGGGGAAGGAGGAAGATTAGATATGAAAATAGGGATTGCGAATGACCATTCTGCAGTGGATATGAAAAAGCAGGTGGTAGAGTATCTTGTGGAAAAAGGATATGAAGTTGTCAATTACGGAACTGATTCTTATGAGAGCTGTCCTTATCCGAAATATGGGGAAAAGATTGGAAAAGCAGTTGCAGACGGAGAAGTGGATCTCGGAGTTGCAATCTGTGGAACCGGTCTTGGAATTTCCATGGCAGCCAATAAGGTTCACGGTGTCCGCGCAGCGGTGTGTTCTGAACCATATACGGCAAAGATGGCAAGAGAACATAATAATGCAAATGTGATTGCGTTCGGTGCAAGAGTAATTGGAATCGAGATGGCAAAGATGATCCTTGATACATTTCTTGGTGCAGAGTTCCTTGGGGGACGTCACCAGGATCGTGTAGATATGATTATGGCGATCGAAGAAAATCAATAGCGCGGATGAAAACAACAAGAGCGGATAAAGGCAATGAAAAAAGCTTTTATCTGCTCTTTTTGTGTATACGGTGAGCCAAGTACAGATTGGCGCCAGCACAAGGTTCTGCATTTGGTGAATAGAAGATGTTACAGAAGTACAGGAACCGAAAAAAAGCTTGTTATACTTGTTTTGACGGCGTCAAAAAACAATACCATATTATTTGATGTTTTATAAGAAGTGCACAAAAGATACAAAAAGAAGAATACAAGTTAGGGCCTCGATGAAAAACAAATATGTATTCAAGTTGTACACATATAATAAATACAACTTAGCAAAAACATACAAAAGTTGTACGATAATTTGTAACATATTACGGGTTGAAAATCAGGTGTTTCTTAAGGTATATTAGAGGTAAGGAGAGCAGGGGATTTGTACGTAAATCAGGGGGAAAAGAAGAAAAAAGTGAAAGAAACATCAGCAAAATATGAAGGAATTGTAAGATGGATCCGAGAACAGATTGAAGCGGAAGAACTGCAGCCGGGAGAGCGGATAGAGTCGGAATACCAGCTTTGTGACCGTTTTGGGGTAAGCCGTCAGACCGTCAGACATGCGATCGCTGTTCTGGAAAAAGAAGGTATGATCGAGAAACGCCGTGGAAGTGGGACTTATATAAAGGAAAGTGGTATCATCGGGGTCAGACGAAAAAAACGATGCAGATCGCAGTGATGACAACTTTTGTTCAGGAATATATTTTTTCTGGTATTATTCAGGAAATCGAGAACAAGATGTCACGCGCCGGATATGGAATCCAGATTTCCATCACCAACAATTCTGTAGAAAAAGAACGTTTTATATTGAAAAGCATTCTGGATAAGAAAGAGTGGATGGAATTATAGCGGAACCGACAAAGAGTGGCCTTCCTAATCCAAATCTCGATCTGTACAGGCAGATCATGGAGCAGGGAATCCCGGTGATCTTTATCAACAGCTATTATCCGGAACTGAAAGCGCCGCATGTAAGTCTTGATGACAAGATGGCAGGGAAGATGGCGACGAAATATCTGATCCAGTGCGGACACCGTGAGATCGCAGCGATTTTCAAGGCAGATGACGGGCAGGGACACAGAAGGTATGCCGGTTATATCGAAGCTTTAATGGAAGCAGATATCAGGATCGAAGATAAACGGATTGTCTGGATTGATACCGAAGATGTGCGCAATCGCAATATGCGTGAGGAGAGCAGCTGGATTTAAGAAGGATTCAGGGATGTACGGCATGTGTATGCTACAACGATGAGGTTGCGAGCAACCTTGCGGCGACATGTCTGGAACAGAAGATCAAAGTGCCGGACAAGATGTCGATCATTGGAATCGATGATTCTGATCTGGCAAATTATTGCGAAGTACCGCTCGCTTCTGTGAAGAATCCGATCCGGGAGCTAGCGAAGAAGGCAGCAGAAGAAATCCTTGATCTTATGCAGGAGAAAGAAGTGCCGGACAGTGTAGAACTGAAACCGGAGATTATCAACCGGAGTTCTGTAAAAATCATCAAATAAAAATATTTATCAAATCAAATATATTTTATGAAAGGAAAGGTAAAGAAAAAATGAGTGATGTAAAAAGTATGATCGAAGCGGGAAAGACTTCTCTTGGAATCGAGTTTGGTTCCACACGAATCAAAGCAGTTCTGGTAGGAGAAGATAATGCACCGATTGCTTCGGGAAGCCATGAATGGGAGAACCGTCTTGACAACGGTGTCTGGACTTACACATTAGAGGATATCTGGACAGGTCTTCAGGACTGCTACAGAGATCTTGCCGTAGATGTGAAGAAGCAGTATGACGTAGAGCTTACTACTGTCGGAGCACTTGGATTCAGTGCCATGATGCATGGATATATGGTATTTGACAAAGCAGGAGAACAGCTTGTACCGTTCCGTACATGGAGAAATACAATGACAGAGCAGGCAGCAAAAGAACTGACAGAATTATTCCGTTTCAATATGCCACAGAGATGGAGCGGAGCACATCTGTATCAGGCAATCCTGAACAAAGAAGAACATGTAAAGGATATTGATTTTATTACAACGCTTGCAGGTTATGTACACTGGAAACTGACAGGAGAGAAAGTCCTTGGCGTTGGTGACGCATCCGGAATGTTCCCGATCGACAGCACAACACGTAACTGGAATAAAGAGATGCTTGCCAAGTTTGATGAACTGGTTGCACCGAAAGGATATCCTTGGAAAGTAGAAGATATCCTTCCAAAAGTCCTGGTTGCAGGTGAAAAGGCAGGAACACTTACCGAAGAAGGTGCAAAGCTTCTGGACCCAACAGGAAAGCTTCAGGCAGGCATTCCGGTATGCCCTCCGGAAGGTGATGCAGGAACCGGTATGGCAGCTACGAATAGCGTCAGAGTCCGCACCGGTAATGTATCAGCAGGAACCAGTGTATTTGCAATGGTTGTTCTTGAAAAAGCACTTGAGAAAGTACATGAAGAGATCGATATGGTAACAACACCTGCAGGAGATGCTGTGGCAATGGTTCACTGCAACAACTGTACTTCAGATCTGAATGCATGGGTAAATATTTTCAAAGAATTTGCGGAAGCATTCGGTATGAAAGTCGATATGAACGATCTGTTCGGAACTCTTTACAACAAAGCTCTGGAAGGTGATGCAGACTGTGGCGGCCTGATGTCTTATAACTTCTTCGCAGGAGACCGGTTGTTGGATTTGATGAAGGACGTCCGTTATTTGTTCGTATGCCAGACAGCAAATTCAATCTTGCAAACTTCATGAGAGCAAATTTATATGCATCTCTGGAAGTCCTGAAGTCGGAATGGACATTCTTCTGAAAGAAGAGAAGGTAGCCGTTGATGAGATTCTCGGACACGGTGGACTCTTTAAGACAAAAGGCGTTGGACAGAGCATCCTGGCAGCAGCACTTGACACACCGGTATCTGTTATGGAGACAGCCGGAGAAGGCGGAGCATGGGGAATCGCACTTCTTGCATCTTACATGAACAACAAGGCAGAAGACGAAGCCCTGGATGATTATCTGGATGCAAAAGTATTTGCAGGACAGAAGGGTACAAAGATGGATCCGGATCCGAAGGATGTAGAAGGATACAATACATTTATCGAACGCTTCAAGAAGACGCTTCCGATCATGAAAGCTGCAACAGAGACTATGAAATAGAACCCGAAATATTTTACATAAACACAGTAGGAGGCTAAAGCAATGTTAGAAGAACTGAAAAAAGAGGTTTATGAAGCCAATATGCTTCTGCCTAAGTATGGACTTGTCACATTTACCTGGGGCAATGTCAGCGGAATCGACCGCGAAAGCGGGCTTGTTGTGATCAAACCGAGCGGTGTGGATTATGACAAAATGACAGCAGATGATATGGTTGTTGTAGACCTGGAAGGAAACCGCGTGGAAGGCAACTTAAATCCGTCTTCTGATACGGCAACACATCTGGAACTCTACAAAGCGTTCCCGGATATGGGTGGTATCGTCCATACACATTCCCCATGGGCAACCAGTTGGGCACAGGCAGGAAGAGGAATCCCTTGCTACGGAACCACACATGCCGACTATATGTACGGTGAGATCCCATGTGTCCGCAATCTGACAAAAGAAGAAATCGATGAAGCATATGAGAAGAATACAGGAGTTCTCATTGTGGAACATTTCAAAGGTACAGAATACATGGCAATGCCTGCAGTACTCTGCAAGAACCACGGACCATTTACCTGGGGAACCGATCCGCACAATGCAGTACATAATGCAGTTGTACTCGAAGAAGTAGCCAAAATGGCAGCCCGTTGCGAAATGATCAATCCAGACGTAAAACCTGCACCACAGGAATTACAGGATAAACACTATTACAGAAAACATGGTAAGGACGCGTACTATGGACAAGGCTAAAGCACTTAATGAATGCGAGCCGTAGGCGACACATGAATTTAGTGCGTTGCCTGTTCGGCGCACTTAGCGAGCGGGAGCGTATGCGACTGCGAACTTAGTAAGACCGAACTTGTGTTGGGAAGATAGAGTAAATCAATCAGACAACACAGTCAACTTGCTGACAGTTAGCTATCTTACGGGTTTCATGCGAATGCTAATGAGCATCGAACGAGCTGTGCTCGTGAGATGGGCCACATAGTGTAGTAAATCAATCAACAAAGAAATCAAATAAAAAGGAGAATAAAAACATGTTAGTACAGAAAGATTACAAATTTTGGTTTTGCACAGGATCACAGGATTTATACGGAGATGAATGCCTCGCACACGTAGCAGAACATTCACAGATCATCGTAAAAGCCTCAACGAATCAGGAATTCTTCCATACGAAGTAGTCTGGAAACCAACTCTGATCACGAATGAAGTAATCAGAAGAACCTTCAACGAAGCAAATACAGATGAAAACTGTGCAGGTGTTATTACATGGTGTCATACATTCTCACCGGCAAAATCATGGATCCTCGGATTAAAGGAACTGAGAAAACCATTACTTCACCTTCACACACAGTTCAACCGTGAAATCCCATACGACACCATCGATATGGACTTCATGAATGAGAACCAGGCAGCTCATGGCGACCGTGAATTCGGACATATTTTCACACGCCTTCATAAGAACCGTAAAGTCATCATGGGTTACTGGGAAGACAAAGAAACACAGAAAAGAATCGGTGACTGGATGCGTACAGCAGTTGGTGTCATCGAAAGCAGCCATGTACGTGTTATGCGTGTAGCTGACAACATGAGAAACGTTGCCGTAACAGAAGGTGACAAAGTAGAGGCTCAGATCAAATTCGGATGGGAAGTTGATGCTTACCCGGTAAATGAAGTTGCTGACGCAGTAGCTGAGGTTGGACAGGGTGATGTAAATGCACTTGTTGAAGAATACTATGACAAATATCAGATCCTTCTGGAAGGAAGAGATGAAGCTGAATTCAGAAAACATGTGGCAGTTCAGGCTCAGATCGAACTTGGATTTGAAAGATTCCTTGAAGCAAACAATTATCAGGCAATTGTTACACACTTCGGAGATCTTGGATCACTTCAGCAGCTTCCGGGACTTGCAATGCAGAGACTGATGGAAAAAGGATATGGTTTCGGTGCGGAAGGTGACTGGAAGACAGCAGCTATGGTTCGTGTAATGAAGATCATGACACAGGGTAAGAAAGATGCAAAGGGAACTTCCTTCATGGAAGATTACACATACAATCTTGTACCTGGAAAAGAAGGTATCCTGGAAGCTCATATGCTGGAAGTTTGCCCGACAATCGCAGATGGACCGATCAGCATCAAGTGCCAGCC